>ERZ778028.508-NODE-508-length-75652-cov-7.904255_pt1 | contig 75652 bp, 67 predicted proteins | sample MGYA00375758_ERZ778028 | MGnify/ENA primary metagenome ERZ778028 (study PRJEB29350, sample SAMN05389828) | bioreactor metagenome | isolation source: Thiocyanate bioreactor | place: South Africa: University of Cape Town | collected 2014-03-17 ...
GCCCGATTCCATGTTGGACGCCTACGTGATGTTTCTGCTGGCCAAGGTCGACGCCGACGACGCCGAAGCCATGCGCCTGTCGCCGCCCTCGGCCGCCGTCGACCACGTGTGGCACCTGCATCTGCAACATCCGCGTCACTATGCCGAGTGGTGCACCAAGTACTTTGGCGGCCGCCTGATTGATCACAACCCGGCCGGCGCTCGAGACTCGATCGACGTCATTCGCCGGCGCCGCGAGGTCACGAACGCAGTGCTGCGTCGCTTGTTTTTCCCGCAGACGCGCCAGATTCACGTGCACAACAACGGGTTTCGAGCTCACTTTTTGTGGTGCACGCCGTTGAACCAAGTTCTGTTTGAGACTGGTCACAACCCCGAGGTCTTCAAGTTTCTGGGCGTGGACGGCGACTACGACGTCAAGACAGTGGCTGATCTGCAACACACTGCCATCCGCGTTGTTCCGCGCGAGTCGGGCGGCATGCAAATTTTCGTCAAGTTCTTGACTGGTCAAGTGCACACCTTCGACGTCAAGAGTACCGACACCGTGGAAGCCGTCAAGGAGAAGATTCGGGTCAAGGCAGGCTATCCGCCGGATCAGCAGCGCCTGATTTTCGCCGGCAAACAACTGGAGGACGGCCACACGCTGGCCGACTACAACATCCAGAAGGAGTCGACGCTGCACTTGATTTTGCGACTGTCGGGTTGTTAATAAACCACTTGTCCGGTGTCTGTATTTTTTCTTTTCACCTCCATGGCGCTCTCGTCACCCAACCAACACTTGCGTCGCCTCTTGAAAATCATGGCCACGGCCGACAACCCCGTGTTCAAGCTGGGCAACATGGTGCAAAAGTTTTCCTTGACCGACGAGGACGTGCTGCACCGTCGGTGGTGGATCTACTGCGAGATGGTGCAGCAGTTTCCCGAGATGGGCAGCAACGCCACCTTTACCAGACTCACGGCCGAGATGCTGCGCATGCTGATCCGGGAACTTGATCGCAAGTTCCTTGGCGGCGCCTTGATTGGTATGTGGGGGAGGACGTGGGTGGGTTGTGGCATTTCTGTCTGACTCTCTCTCACAGCCGTGTTCGAGTACTACTCCCGCCTGTTGCATGTCCGTGTCTGTGGCAGTGACGAACTGCCCACGCAATGCGGCAGCTACAGCCGGGCCGGCATTCATCACTTCATCAACGTATCGGAGCCCATGATCCTGAGAGCCTTCCAGACGCCCGAGGAGGAGTCGCACATGGTGTGTGGTGTGTCGTGCAACACACGCTTTGAGGCGCTGATGCGGGTCGTGGAACACGAGTTGGTGCACTTGCTGGGTGAGTAAAAAAAGGAATGAGGGTGTGAGAGAGAGAGAGAGAGAGAGACTAACTATCATCCACATACAGTCTACACCAACTGGCTAAACACAACCGACCCGCACGGCCACGAATTCCAGGCAGTGGCCTACGGCCTCTTTCGACACCAGGCGTGCTCCCACGCCTTGCCGTTGCCCGAGGGTGTCTCTCGCGACACTCCTCTTGTCGACGGAGACCGTGGGTGCGTGCCGCGCCCGCCAGCTTTCCGGGCGTGTACCATACAGTTTCGCGATTCGGCGTACGACAAGCCCGAGATTGAAAACTGTTCGCTGGAGCAGTTGACTGACAAGGAGTTTGCGCAGGCCCAGCTGAACGAGCAAGAGAACGTGGCAGAAGACGACTACCAACACATCCCACCCATGAGCGACAGTGAGGCCGAAGAGCTCGTGTGTTCGTTCTTTTCATTGTAACAACGTGTCGAGCATCTGCACTTGCTCCTTGTCGCCGAGTTTGGTAAAAAATACAGACAAACGATACAGGGTGTCCTTGAAATCGGCCGGAAAGTCGGCCGTGTCCCGCGCGCACTTGATCCACTCGTGCAAAGCACTCACGTCCGGGGCACTGCACAGCATGGCAATGAGGTGGCAATAGCCGCTGTTCCACAAGGGGTCGTAGTGTCGGATGGCGTGCAGAGTTTTGCGCTCCACCCGAGCCAACAGCGTTCCGGCAAAGCGAGAGAATTTCTTGAGCAGACAATGCATCAGAGGCAAATTACCAGCGCACACGGCCGCGCACATCCATGTCTCGGCCTGCTCGTTCTCGAGAGTGATGCACTGCACAATGCGCATGTGTTTGGGGTCGGTCAGGGTGTTGACCCACAATTGAATGTGGTACGGGTCCACTATTGTCATGAGTTCCGAGTGTCGGTACGCCACCAGTAACGCGTCCAATACGTCGGCGCGAGCGTGCTTGACCACCGAGAGCAATGCACTGCGAATCTTGCTCATGTCGCCTTTGGCATGCAAGCGAACCACACGGACAATGTGCTCGGCTGGGGCTCGTTTTTTGATCATCTTACCACGGCGGCGACAACACGGTCGATGAGAATGCTCTTTATTCCTTTTCTCGTCCGGCTAAAAACCGGGCCAGCGAGGTGCGGGTGTCGACGACCGTGTGTGGAATTTGCGAGGTTTCATCATCATCCGGCTTATCGCCGAGGTAAACGTGGACGTGCTTGACGTGCCGCGGCCACGGTTTGGCCATGACTGTTGGGTGAGGTTCCTGGAACCACTCGATCCACAGAGTGTCCCAGTTGTTGTGCTTTTCGTGCATGAGGGCGAGACGAGTCTCCTCGCATTTGCGAGCCCACATGCCTAGTTTGCGAATGTCAGGGTTCATCGCGTCACGGGCTTCGTGTTTACAATGGGTTTCAAACGAGAGTGCCATGTTGTACGTGGGGAACCCGTGCACCAGGATTTTGGCCTTCCAATCCTTGCCAATGCTACGACAGTACTTGGAACCGCCATTGATTTCCCCATTGTGCTGACGGTGTCGGCGTTTGACGTTGACCGTGGAGCCTGTATAACACACCAACAGGTCCTCGGGTCGCTGCCACTTGCGTTTGGCTGCATCCCTCCGCGTGCCCACAATCACGTACACCACATTGTCACCACCATGATTGCGACGCTTGAGACGAGCTTCCAATGACTGCTTTCGCTTCTTTTGCTTTGGCGGCATGATGTTGTCTTTATTTGACTGTCTCTAGTGAAATGGCACTACTGGGCATTCAGCATGCCTGCCAACATGTTTTTCATCGCCTCAATGTCCTTTTCCTGCTGCTCAATGTACTTGAGCATCTGACGCAGTTCGCTACGCGAGGGGTTTGACGAGGATGGCGTGGAGGAGGAGGAAGAGGCTGGTGAGGAGGGTGGAGAGGGCGAGTGTCGAGTGACACACTTCTTGTGCCGCAACACGGCACTAATGTGTCGCACGTGCTTATTCCGACCAATGTGCGTGTGACTGGCTGCTCGCTTCGAGACCTTGCCTCGCTTGTTGAACTTGACCGAGCAGTGACGCTTGAGAGCGCGGAAGAACTTGCCCATCTTTTCGACCCCCTTGCCCACGGCCTTGGCTGCCTTGACGGCCACTTTGCCCATCACCTCTTCTGGCAAGAATGCGGCCTTGAGCACTGTTTTGGCCGCGCCAAGAGACGGTCGCGCACCAGGTCGGAACATAAACGACATGAGATTTTTTTCTCCGTTATTTCTGCTTGATTTTCTCTCTCTCAAGAGAGCACCTCTACCACATGTACTGGGTTCTGTCGGGCACGATTGGAGCGGGCAAGTCCACCATTGCCGAGCGTCTGGCCAAAGAGCGTGGCGTGCAGGTGTTTCGCGAGTCCGTGGCCGACAATTTCATGCTGCCACTCTTTTACCAAGACATGCAGAAGCACGCCTTTGCTCTGGAGATGCACCTGCTGACGTTGCGGGAGCGCCAGCAGCATGCCATTTCTTGGAGCAGCAGCGGGGCCGTGCAAGATCGTAGCATCTACGAGGACAAGGTTTTTGTCAACATGCTGCACAAGGCGGGTTTGCTGAGTGCCGAAGAGTACCGTGTGTACTGCGAAGCGTACGAGGACGTGATGAAGCGCATCAACCACCCCACTCTCATTGTGCACCTGGACGTGGAACCGGCTGTGGCACTGCAACGCATTCGCGACCGCGGCCGTGAGTTCGAGCAAGGCATCACCCTCGACTACATGAAGGCGCTGCAGGAAGAGTATGAAGAATTTGTGCAAGAGATTTCCCGCACGATCCCCGTCATCCGTGTGCCTTGGAACGACTTTCACACGGCCGAGCAAGTGACCAAGGCCGTGTTGGTCGAGTACGACAAGTCGCACAATGTTCGAACCGTGTCATTCGAGTAAAGTGTGTGTACGTTTGACAAAGATGGAAGTGATTGGTGTAACTTGCCAAGTGTACATTCGCCAAAGATGTGTACTTGGCCCGACGAATCTGCGTGATTGGTGTGACTTGCCAAGTGTACATACCAGTGAGAATGTATACTTGAGCTCGAGTCGCGTTCGGAAATAATTTTAGGTGTGACACACCAGAAAAATTTTTTTCAAACTTTTCCCGACCCCCCTCCAAAAAAATTCCCGAAAATTTTTTTCTGGTGTGTCACACCTAAAATTATTTCCGGTGCCAATGATTGATGGATTCCTCGGAAAAACTTTTTTGTACGAAAACGCGGGTTTTTTCTTGTTTCACTACTACGACATCACGCTGCTTGGCAAGGATGACGATGACGTGAAAAAATAAAAATGTGTCTCCCTCGGAAAAATTGCCAACAAGATTAGAGATCCCATGTTGGCGCGCAGTGCATCATCCTCACCTCCGACCAAAAACAACCGCGGCGGCCGCATTGAGATGGTGGTGGGACCCATGTTTGCCGGCAAGAGTCAAGAGTTGCTGACGCGCGCTACTCGCGTTCGTCTGGCTGATGATCCGTACATTCTGGTCAAGCACGCCTCCGACACCCGCTACACTCACGACCCCGTGGTCATTACGCACACGCAACAGCGATCGCTGGACGACTGCCAGATGGTGACGCAGTTGGCCGACGTGGTGGTGCCGCCCGAGACACGAGCCATTTTCATTGACGAGTGCCACTTTTTCGCCGACCTCGTGCCCATGTGCGAGCAGTGGAAGCGCGCTGGCATGTACGTGGTGGCCGTGGGACTAGACAAGGATTATCGACGCAAGCCGTGGGCCAATGTGTGCGAGCTCATGGGTTGCTGCGATCACGTGGCCAAGATGCAAGCGGTGTGCAAGTTTTGCAAGTCGTACGAGGCCACCGAGACGGTGCGCTTGTCGTCGGATATTGAGCAAGTTCTGGTGGGTGGACAAGATGTGTATTTGCCAGCCTGCTACTGGTGTCACCTCACATACGACCATAGTGATCCGGCGCCGTCAGCAACAGAATAGGTCGAAAGACAGCCACGCACAGGTTTTGGAAAAACGTAGCCGGCGTCTTGCGCATAAACACCCATCGTACGTGACGTGGCACAAACACGGCCCAGGCTGAAATGAGTAGAGAAAGCACTAGGCGAGACCACGACCACCCAAAGAGGAGCGGTGGTAGGATCACGAAAAATGGAAGGCACACGGCACAGGAAAACACAAAGGAACGCAGGGGCGGGGCGTCGATGCCCCACATGAATTGCACCAAGGCGGCCGTCATGAATGCGTAACCCACGGCCAACAGAAGAACCTTGCCGGAGCTGTGAAATAGACAGCCCAAGGTGCAGCCGGCAAAAAAGACACTGACCACGAGTCGTCCGCATTCCACGTTTCTCTGCTCGTAGCCCATGGTGGTTTGGGAAGAGAGTGGGTACAGTGCCGCGCACATCACTAGGACCGCGATGAGGGCCAGTTCCATGGGCAAGGTCGTACCCACTGCCATACCCAGAGCCCAACACAGGTTGACAAAGACCACGGCCGTCACAAAGAATCGCGACATTTGCACTCTGGTCTTCATGTGTTTGTAGACGCGGACGCAGTCGTCCATTTCGGACGCCGGTACATCGGCGTCCACTCCTACCACTGTCGTTGTCGCTGTGTCTCCGCACTCGCTCATCCCTTAAAAGAGAGAAGAATGGATTTTATTCTTCGCGTATTGGGCTTCAAGAGCGCCGATCTGGAAAACGACGAAGCCGAGTACTATGAACGGCTGCACCGCGACTATGTGAGTATGGCGTCCACTGCTCGCGAACTGGGCGATGTCAATGGCGAACGCGTGGCTTGGGCCGAGGCCTTCAAATGGCAAGCCATGGCCAACAACGCACGACCTCGACAGGACTTGCGCCAGGTCTTTGATGCTGTCGATACCCACGAGCGAGAGCAAGCCGTTCGAGCCGAAATGCAAGAGCGCTTCTTGGCCAGGTTTTCCCCCGAAAAGTGAGAAAAAAAGAAAAAGAGTAAACAGCGCATGTGTGCAAGTTTATTGCAAGTAGTGGAAGACGCTCTGACACAGCCGGATATTTTAACCACCGGCACCGCGCCTCTGTTGCGAGCGCTCTTTACGCACGCCAAAGCCTTGGACGTGGTGTGGGAGGGTACGCAGTTTTTCAGGGTCATTCTGGGTTGCATTCGCACCTTGCAACTGCACATTCGCGATGCACCGACACCCCATCGCATCGAACGCTTGCTAGTGGTGTGCCACGTGGCGCAGGCCCTGCAGGCAACGCTCAAGAACATCTGTTGCCGTGGCGATGTCATTGCCGAAACCGCCGACCTGACCGACACCTTGACCGACTTGGTGTTGAAGGACGTGGAACCGCGTCTGTTGGTGCCGGCCGTGTTTGAGGGCGACGAGCGGTGTTGCACCATTCTGTCGGTGTTGCCACCCGACAAGACGCAAGAGGTGGTCAACATGTGTGTCTCGCGTATTCGCCGGCAGCCAGTCGGATCCATGGCCTGCCGAGACATTTTGCGGCCGCATGTGCCGGAAAAAAAGTGGGCCGAGTTCGACCGAGAGTTGCACCTCAGCAACATTCGCTCCTTCAACGTGGAACGGGCCAGCAGCCAGTGGAAGACGCTGGTGCAGCTCGTGACCGACACCAAGCACTTGCCGAGTCCCGAGGTCCAGCAGGCTGTGTTTACGGCCGTCACCCAATCGTCGCCCTACAGCGAGACGGTGGAACTCACCCTGAGCGAGGGTCAAGAACGCGCTGCCCGCAGCCGCTGGATCGATTGTGCGGCCGTGCACTGTGACGCTCGCGTGCAAGTGGGACCGGTGCTGGCCGAGCGGTTCGACGAGTGGATGCGGCAGCAGGTGCGGGCGGCACCACTCAAGGAGCACCAGCTCGAGCGCCTGGCCGACTGGGTGGGGCACATTATCCAGCCCTCCAAGAGTCACGATACGTCGCTGACACCCGAGACGGCCGCCTGGATGGTGCGCGTCATGGATACGGCCGGTTACAAGCGCTGGCCCGTACTGATTGATCAGGTGTTGCAGTCGGTGCTCACCCGCTGCGACAGCCGCGTCCGCGAGTACATTCGAGCCATCTGTGATGCCAGCGGCCTGGAACTCCACAACCTCAATGTGATGCTGGCCACTGCCCTCATGCTCGGACCACCCGACACCATGGTCTCGCTGCCCGACGAATCACTGCGACCCGTCGCCGGTTGGGAGTGGGCTCGATGTGCCTGCGACTTGTACCCCGACGGCCGTGTGGTGGTGCCGCGTGAGTCGGGCTGGTGGAGTGTCATGCCACAGGCTCACGTTCTGGCTCGCGTCCGCAAGGTGCACGAGATGCGCCAGGTGCAGCATCCCAACATTGTGCGGGTGCGGCGCATTCGCATTGTCTTCTTGTTGCACATGGAACGCTGTGATTTGCGCGACCGCGAGAGTGGTACGTTGCACCGACAGATGCGCATGATTGACGCCTGCATCACCATGGCTAGCGACGAGCAGCTGCGGCAGATTTTGGAGACCGAGGAGATGGTGACGGCGGCCCGCGAGTTGGTGGAACAACGACGACGGCGCGGAAAACATCGCGAACCCGAAGTGAGCCTGCGACTGCGTCAAGAGTCACAACTCGTACGCTCCCAACCTTTGTCCTCGCCCGACTGTATCACAGTGTCTGCGCCAGCCTCCTTGTTGTGTTGATATATAGTTATAAGATGTTCAAAGCCGGTACTGTTGTGCGCTTGTGCCACTTGGATAAACAGCCCAAAGTTCGCCTGCTGTGCGACTATAACCATGAGGACGCTGACCCGGTGTTGGCCTACGTCCACTTGGAACAGGTGGCCGCCGAACCGTGGCCGCGACACATGGAACGGGTTACGTTGAGCGCACGAAACTCACCAGCCTTGCAGCTCTGCCACGTCACTGGCGAATTTGGCGAGGCGATGGCAGAAGAAGAAGAAGAAGAAGAGGAGGAAGGCGTCATTTATCCGCCGTGCTTCAACACACCCACATACGAGGCCGACAGTGTGACCGCGGCCTTGCGCTGCCGCAAGTACAGAGGAGCTGCACAGATGCTCTTGGTGCAGGCCTTTTTTGCGTCCACCGACCCATGGAGCCTGCTGGAGATGATTCAGCAAGCGTTTTACCCCGGCGGCCACCACGAGCGCCTGCCGGTGGCGTATCGCGAACTGGTGCGCTGGGGAAAGTTTGTGGCCACCTCTCATCACGGTTACAACACGGTTCCGCTGCCGGCCATCTATGCCATTATCGACGCGTTGCCGCACGCAGGCAACGTAAAACTCGTCGATTCGCAGTACGACCCTTTTGTTGTGGCCAGCGAAATGAGTCCGTGGATCAAGTACGAAAAGACGCTGCCCAACCTGGCTCACCGTCACGTCCCGTCTGACGTCTACAGTCCCCACTTGTCGACAACGACGACCACCACACAGTCTGCCTCGCGGTACTATCTGAAGCCCGGCAAGTTTGCCATGCTGTTTCCCCGAGTGGCCGACACCATGGCCAGCGAGCTGTCGTGGGACGTGAACCACGCGGCCGACGCCTCGTTTGTGGAGCCTGTTTTAGTGACCAAACGAGTGCCCACTGACATTCCTGGTGTGGAGTTGCTGTTGCCAGCCCGCACCTATCGCTTTGTGGGCGACGCCACTGCTCAGCGTCGGCAGTACAAGGCTCTGTACTTTTTGCTCAACACTCCCTCCAAGATGCTGCTGGGCGAGCGCATCCAACAGTTGGAACAGGTGGTGGAGGCGGCGGCCGTGGAACTCGCTTCCAATCACCACCCGGGAGTGCAGCAATGCATCATGGGTTGCGAGGTAGCCGAAATCATGACCAAGGCCAAGATGGGGCAAGAGTCCCCCCTCCACATTTACGTGACCGACATGGACGCCCAGGTGGCTGTGTGTGTGGCCAAGTCTGAGATGCTGCGCTTTGTCTTTGAGGACAAGGACGTGACGGACTTTGAGACGCATCACCGCCATGCAGAGTGGGTGCCGGTGACGTGGGGTCAAGCCCAGATGCCGGTCTTGTTGCGCGCTGGCGCCGAAAAACAGGCCGTGTGCGTGGTGCGGCAGGCGCGCACTCCCGACGGCCGCTGTGTTCTCTCGATCGACTTGGCTGGCCAGCTGTGGTGCAACGAGGAGAAGGTCGATCATGGTCAAGTGCTGGACGTGGCCATCGCCTCGGCCTCGAAAAATGTCGTTCACTTTTACGCCTTGCTGCTGCGCAAGGGCTCGACGACGGAGATTTGCGTTTGCAAGGGCATTGTCGTGGACAGCACCATGACCACGCTGGCCACTGCTACGGCCACGCCAGTGACCAGTAGTTACCACAACAACACGGGTGGCCGTGTGTCTTGCAACGGCCAGTATGTGGCACTGGACAATGGCATGGTGTACGATATTCAGGCGAATCGTCGCTGGCAAGTACTGCCTGGTCATGTGGCCGCCGTGGCCAACGACGGCCGTGTGTACACGTGTTTGGATCGCTGTGGCACGGCCTATCCTCTCATGTCAATCCTCTGCCAGGGGCCGGGAGGAGGCGACGACGAGTGGGTGCCCCATCCTGGCGGTCACCCGTACAACTGGCACGTCGACAGTACGACTGGTCGGCTGCAGGGTCCCGGGTACGCTCTCCACGACCGCCTGTTTGTGACGCCGTCGATTGTTCCACACGCTTCCCACACACCCGGCCAGCCGGTGGATATCCATCAAGAGTCTGTGGTGATCTATGACAGAGACCAGGTCATGTGCGTGGAAGGAGAAGGAGTGTGCGCCAGCGAAGCGCAGCTGGCCTGCGGAGTGCCACGGTCCAAGGTCCTGCTGGGCCTGGTGCGGTCGGCCGACACCTTTGATCCCATTTTCCACAACGGCGAGAGCTTTGCTTCCCTCTCTTCCCTGCTCGGACGTGCCGATTTGAGCGACTGTGTGTCGCTTCTGCATTCGGTGCATCACCTCTTCAACGCCCCTGTGCCCGAGCGTTTCTGTGTGCCATTCGCTCAGGCCTGTCGCGAGCAGAATGCATTTTCGGCTCACTTGCTGTCGGCTCTCTCTTCCTCGACCTCTGGCAAGACTCTGAATGTGGGAGCGTGTCATTTGCGGTCCATGTTACCCAACCCCATCATGTATTAAACAACAACTGCTTGATGAGACTCTTGTCCCCACCGCGTTGATTGTACGACAGTTGCTCATAATACTCTTGTTGAGCCTTGACCGACGGCGTCTGGCGGTCTCTGTCCCTCATCATCAACAGGCCAAATGCCGCCCACAGTTCCACGTCCAGCGCGTTCTTGGCTAGGTAAGTGTTGATGCTTTCACCCCAAGCAGCGGCCGTCTCCGGCTTGGAAAACACGAGTTCTGTCTTGTTGGTGGTGTTGATGGTAATGGGTTGGTAGTTGATGGTGGCTGCAATGGAGATTGGCGGCCAGTATTGTGGCGCGGTCTGCCCGTCGCTCCATACTTGGATCAAGGACACTGTGCGGTCGTCAACCTGTGCCACGAGGTTGCGGAAAGTACTTGCTGCAGCGGCCGCAGGTGGTGGTTGTAGTGGTGGTGGAACAACGTTGAGTGGCAGTCTTGGCGGTGCTCGTTGTTGAAGAGGAGGAGGAGGAGGAGGAGCAACGCCAACGAATGGCAGATGATGTTGACGGAGCTGTGCCTTGAGAGCCTTGTACTTGTTCTCGCGATCGCCGAGTTCGCGTCGCAAATCGTTCACAGTCGCAGTCTGTCGTTGCAAATCAGCACGAGCTTGCACCAGCTTTTGCTTGGCGGCAGCCAAGTCAGCGGCCACTGGTTGCAGTTGCGCCAGGTCGTGTTGAGCAGTAGCCTTTTCTTGCTGAATTTTGTGCAAAGCCACGCGCATTGTATCCTTGACTGTCTGCAGTTGCGCCAGGTCATGTTGAGCTTGGTGCAAGTCAGTGCTCAACACAGCATTGGCCGTGTTCGCCGTTGCCAAGTCCGCAACAACTTGCGCCAAATGTTGTTGGACCGAGGCCAGCTGAACATCCACTGCGGCCTTTTCTGCGCGCAGCTGCGCGATCTGAGGTTGCAAGTTGTTGTTTTCACGCTCCAGGGTTCTTACACGTGTTTCTGCAGCAAAGAGTACTTGTTGGCGTGCAGCCACCTCCTTTTGCAGTTTTCGGTTTTGACCTTCCAGTGTGTTCTTGAAACCATCGATACGAGACTTGTCTTGTTGCGCTTGTTGCAACCCGTTCTGCAGTTTTTGGATTTCCCGCCTCAAGTCCGCCTCCACCGTCTGTTGTTGTTGAAGGACATTCAGAGTGCGTTCGAGGTGTGTTTTTTCGTCGCGAAGGTCTCGGTTCTCGGTCACCAAACACTGTTGCTCGGCCTCGGCAGCTTGTTTCTCTTGTTGCAGAGATGCGACTTTGTTCACCAAGTCCGCCTCCGTCGTCTGTTGTGCCAGGCTGCCAGCCAGTTGTTGTTGAAGGTCATTCAGATCCTTGCCGAGTTTTGTTTTTTCACGAGTCAACACCGTTGTTGCGTCGAGAAGGTCTTGGTTGTCCCGTTTCAACGTTTGGTTCTCGGACGCCAAACGCTGTTGCTCGGCCTCGGCAGCTTGCTTTTCTTGCGCGAGTTGGTTGAATGCTTGCAGTTGTTGTTGCAGGGTGGCCACATCGTGTTTCAACACATTACGTTCGTGTTCAATTGTTGCGTACTGTGCTAGGGTTTGCTTGAGGTTTTGCACGTCGTTTTCCAGTTGTTGTTTTTCAGCTTGCAGCCGAGTGAGAACAGCGTTCGGTTGCCGCAACCTTTGAATTTCCTGCAAAAGTTTCTTGTTCTCCTTTTCGAGTGTTGCCTTTTCACCGGCAATCTGCATGCGCAAATTATACTCGTCTCGCTTTGCAGCCTCCAGCCGTTTGTTTTTTTCCAACAGCTGTGTCTTCTCCGTGTCTAGGCCCACATTCTTGGCCTCCAAGTTGAGCTTTTCTGCTTCCAGGGTTTGATTTTCATGTTCCAAACGTTGAATCCTTTGTCTGGCCGTGATGTTCGCGCCCTTGAATTGGTTATTCTGACTCTGTTCGTAGCTCAGATCTGCCTCCAGTTTGTTCACGCGGGCTTTGGCATCTTTGACATATTGGTCGAGGTCGGTAATTCGTGCGTCGATGTCTGGTGCGCGGATGCCGACTTCGGCACACAGTTCTCCAAATTTTCGCTTGGCGTCTTGCATTTGCCCACCAAGTGCGGTGATGGTGCTGATGATGAGTTCGTGCAGATTGTCGCGGTTCAATTGACTGCCGTCGAACCCGCGAATGCCCGCGGCTAGGGTGACAACGTCATCGTTGATCGTGGTCAAGTACTCGGTCATACCAGCAGTACTCAACAGCTGCTGCACAGCGTTTGCTGTGGGCCATAACCACTCTGCCTTGAGTTTACCAGACACGTCATGCGCGGTAATCCTCCCATGCTGAACACGAATTTCACGGGCGCATGTGGAAAACCCGCTCGTTTCTTCAATATCGTCACTCATCACGACGTCTTTATTCTGTTCACTTCACATCCCTCCCCCACTCACTCACTCTTGCCACCAGAAAACACTCGCCACGCCACGGCGGCCATATTACCAGTAGTGTTTGTCGATAGCAGTACAACCACTACGGCCAGTACCAGCACGGTTTGCAGAATCTGGAAGAACGAGCCCAGCCACTGGCGCAGTCGGTGGACGCCCACAAACAGCAGGGCTGTGACCGAGGCCAGTAGCAAGGTGATGGCGGTGGACACCAGGGTGTTGGGACCGTACACAGTGGCGTGCACGTGAGCGACCGCCGTTTCGACCAACACTCCCAAAGCTGGTAATTCTGCAGTGGCCATTGCGTTCGTTATATAACGAACTGATGGAGCACTTGAGCAATATGCTGTCTTCTCTCTTTAAATCAGATGCGGACGTAGCCAAGGAAAAAGTCGAAAGCAAACGAAGCGATGCCCGCTGGTGCTCGTTCCAGGCCAAGGTGGCGGATCGGCGGAGTCGGGCCAGGGGGGTGGATGCCGCGGAGAAGCGCGAGTTTCGGGCCGAAGCCCGCGACTTGCGCTCGGAAGCACAAACATTGCGCAGCGATGCATCCAAGCTGAGTCGAGCTGTGCGAACGGCCGGGTGGAGAAAGAACACAGTGGAGGTCTCCAACCTTATGTCGGCTGTACTATCGTCTACGGCCGCCGATCGAGAAGAGTACATTAACGCCAAACTCAGCGACCGGGACGCCATCCGCCATATGGGTGACGCCCGAAGAGCCCAATTCGACGAGGCTGTGGAGGGGCTGGCGTGGCAGCAGCAACAGGCGCTGCAGGATCAAGATCTGGAGGAGCGGGAGTTGCGAGCGGAACAGACGCTGGAGGCTCTGGAGGAGAAGGCAGCGGAGAGGGTGGCGTATCTGCCGACGACGACGACATCGACGGCGACATCGACGGCGGCGTCGTTGCCGGACGTGGACTTTGGTGGCCAAGATGGCGCAAAATTTCAGTGACAGTGGCGTGTGTGACGTGCGTCAGACGCTCCGGCGGCACCTGGTTCCAGTGGGCATACTCTGTCAAGATGCTCTCCTTGGCGTCTCGAGTCGGGTCAAACGGTCGCACGTGCACGTTGTCCGCGTCCAGAACCACTTGTGTAACATTACGCCACAATACATAGTCTGCATGATTGAGCACATTCTTCACGGCCGTGTCCATGTCGCGGTACGAGAGACCGTCGGTGCCGTTCATCAGGGCGTCGGCTTCCTCCTTGCTGGTCACCACCACCCCACGCTTGCGCAAGTACGCCAGCCGCTCGGCCGCAGTGGGTAGAGGAATGTAAATGCTGACAGTCTTGCGGCTCTCCAAGGCCTCGTCGTAGGTGTGTGTGAGGTTGGTGGCAAAAATGTGCACCGTGTGGGCCAAGGCCGGATCCTCCAGCTCGGTCAACAGCGTGGTGAGGACGTCGGCTTTGACACCGTTGCCGCCGGTGCCGTCGCTGTGCTCGCGACGCACAATCATTCCATCGGCCTCGTCGTAGAAAAACACACAGCGCGGGTACATCTTGCCTTCCTCCAGCATTCGGGTCACGTTGCGCTGCGACTCACCCACAAACTTGGACACCACTTCTGCGGCCTTGATTTTGACGAACCGGCACTCTTGGTTGAGTTCTCGTGCAATCTGCCCGGCCACGGCCTCGGCAATCGACGTCTTGCCACATCCTGGCGGCCCGTTCAAGAGCACAATCAGGGGTTTGGGACGTTCGTGCTGCGAGTGTTGGGCCCGCAGGGATGTGATGGGCCAGATGACCGACTCGCGGAGTTGTTCCTTGACACTCTCCATGCCCATGAGGTCGTCGAAACAGGGCAGCAATGGAAGAGGAGGTTGAGGAGGACGTGATGGTGGTGGTGGTGGTGATGGATAGTACATGAATGGCGATGGCGATGGTGATGGCGATGGTGGAGGTGGTGGTGGCAGAGGTGGTGGATTCTTTTCCATCTGCAACAGCATATTGTACTGCTTTTTGCAGCGTTCGCACCACTCGAGCCCCACGGACGCGGCTTGTGGGCACACGACAATGAGACTCTCCACCCGGTTCAGACACTCGAGAATGGCATCTCGCATGTACCTGGCAGCTGCCGCGTAATTGCGTTTGCGAAATTCGCTCTTGCTCGCTTCTACGAGGAGATCCATTTTTCCTAATGTTCTTTTTTTACCTGGCCCGAAAAAAAGAAACCAGAGATAGATTGTCAACATGCTTCCCAAGGCAGAGGTCAAGCGCCAACTCATGTCGGCCTGCGGTGCCAACCAGCGCCCCATTAGCAAAATGGCGGTCAAGACGCTGGCTAGCGTGGTCAATGACATGATGGAGAACGTGTTTGACGTGCTGGAGACAACCATGCCCAAGAAGAAGGAGTCGTGGTGCCGAGTGACACCCAACGACCTCTTCCGGGCCGTGTCCAAGGTGCCCGAGTTCAAGGTTGCTCTGGGTCGGAGTCAGCTGGCCTCCCTCAAGGCCACGCTGGACAACATGGAAGAAGACTTCAAGGGTGGCGTCGAGGCCTTCAAGAAGCATCTCAAGGAAGTCAAGGACACCGAGGGTCGCGACCTGATCAAGGAGGAACGCAACCGTGTGAAGCGCGAGCGCCGCAAGCGAGTGGCAGAGAAGAAGAAGAAGAAGGAAGAGGAAGCGGCGGCAGCAGCAGCAGCAGCGGCCAAGAAGAAGAAGAAGCAGAAGAAGGTGCCGGCAGTGGCGCCCAAGAAGGCGAAAAAGTGATTAAACACAAGTGTTTACTCTACTAGTTCTCTGCGTAGTCTCGTCACGTGTTCGCGCAAGCTCTCTTCCGTGTAGGCCGGTGGCAAGAGAGGTCTGTTGACCGGGGCCCGAGGCGCGGCCGACGCTCCTTCGCGTTCCCTGATGCGTTTCCACTCGGCCTCCCGAAAATCTTCGGCTGTGCGCACCACGTCGGCCGTATCGTTGGACACGGCCTGCTGCGGATGCAGCTTGCGGTCGGTGGGACTCTTGAGCAAATCCCACAATTGGTCCACGTCGTGCTCGCACTGCATGTACTTGGCGAGCAAGCTGGGTTTCTCTGACGCACTCTCACACATGAGAATATTCTCGGCCAGACGCCGCATCTCTTTCTGCAAAACGTCAACACGAGACTGTAACTTGTTCTGAAAGTCCATTGCTCTCTTTATTTTTGATGTTGGTGCTCGTGGTACGACTTGAGTGCCTCAATGTGCGTCAAGTACCGAAGCTTGCCACTGTACAACACCAGCGATCCCACGACCGCCGAGACCAGACCGCCGATTTGCAGAATGAACATGACCAGCTGCAGGGTGGTGGAGCACGAACCGGTGGTCATGGAAATGGATGTGGTGGGGTTGGAGCACACACTCCAGTTGCGAAAGGCGTTGATAATGGGTGGGATCAGCAGAGCTACCACCACCCATGACACGTTGAAGGCCGCGTGCAAAAACGTCTTGTTGTGTTCGATGGTAAAGCCAAAGGCCATGACGCACCAGACAAAGAGAGCCAAAAAGTAAATGGTCAAGCCAAAACTGCCTGGGTACGCGCCCGTGTAGGCAAACTCCTCAATCATAAACATGACAATGAGAATACCCACGGCCGTGATGGCTGCGTAGCGAATCCATTTCTTGTGGTTCATGGCACTGTTGTAGTCCTCGACAAACTGTTTGGCGGTCGACGTCATTCCGTCCAAACTGGGAAACGCCGGCTGCTGCATGTACGGTGTTGAGCCATACGGAGCTGCAGTATTTGGTGCTGGTGGTTGCGGTTGTTGTTGCGCTGGCACAAACGGTCCCATACTCGCGTACGACAGTCGCCCGTTTGGCTGTGGTGTCGTCATTTTTTAAACCAACCCTTTCTCTCTCTCTCTCTTGATTATTTGTGTAATATAACAACCATGCGTGTGCACAGGTACTCTGGCGAGTACATGCGCCGACTCAAGGAGGACGCGCTCGAGCGGTTGGCACGTTTGTCGCTGGACTCGCACATGGCCGACGACGAGGACCGGCGGGAACGCGCCCTGCGCCAGGGGTTCGCCAAGATTGAGGAGTTTTGGAAAACGTTTGCCGAGCTGCCCCGCAAGACCATCGACAAGAAGGCCCGCTGGGGACGAGTACAACGTGATTTCGTTCAACACCTGTTCCGGTCGGCCGTTCACTTCTTTTTTCCCAAGGACGTGTTTGCGCAGTACAAGAAGGAGATTTGCCAGCGCCTGGGCTTTACCGCCAGCGACCGCCGAGCCATGATGGCCATTTCGGCCGCTCGTCGTGTGGGCAAGACCAAGGGCACCACTGGATTTCTGGCCGCCCTCATGTACGTCACGCCCGTCAAGGTTGTGGTTTACGCGGTCTCGGCCACCATCTCGCAGAACTTTAAAAAGGAGGTGCTGCGCTACCTGCGGGCCATCAACCCCGGCATCCGGTTTAACCGGGAGAACGAAAAACTGCTGGAGATGCTCAACGGCAGCCGGCTGGAGACTCGGCCCGACAACCCAAAGATGAGTTGTTTTGGAGAGGGGGGGTGGGAAGGAGAAAAAGTGGCGCCGTCATGATGATGATGATTCTCTTTTTTTTACTCGATCAAGGCAGCATCTTCTTCTGCTCGTTTGTTCTTTCTTCGTGGATTTGAGGAACTCGCTAAAAGGTTGTAGTCGGCTTCGTCGTCGTCCTCGTCTGAGTCGTCCTCTTCTTCTTCTTCTTCCTCCTCTTCTTCTTCTTCTTCCTCCTCTTCGCCACCCACTCTTGCGGCCGCGGTAGTAGTAGTAGTAGGCTCCTCGCAACAGCTAGTAATCTGAAAACAGTCTTTGCGTCGAAAGGCTCGAATCTGCTGAACGGCAGTGGACACGGAACCACTAAAGACCACTGTTTCATCCATGGCTTCAAAGTTGTCTTCCTTGGCGAACAGATTGATCGTGCGACTCTCCTTGTTGCACAGTGGGTGGCATCGCAAAGCCGGAGTAAACGGTTCCATATTGACGTTGTTGGCCACCATCATGTGGCCGCGGTCCACCAACATGAGGCGAGTTGGGTCACAGATGACAGCGTACACCCGATCGTTGATGGACACACCGCAGGCCGACCAAATGTGCTCGTCACCGGCTCGAATGTAGGCCGAACCTTGGGCGTGCCGAATCACGCTGTCGTCCCGGAGCCAGGTGTCGGCGGCGCCGGGGAACATGGCTCGCAGCAAGTAGATGCGCCAGAAACGCATCAGCGTGGTCATGGTGCTGCACAGTTCTTCCAGCCACTTGTAGGTTGTTTCGTGACGAGCATCTTTGTAGCGAGCCAGCACAAAATTCTGAAACTCCCGTTGTGCTGTCGATGCTCCAATGTACACCACAGCAAACATGCGTTTCTCTTGCATGCTAGATTGGTAGAGACCAGCAAAGTTGTAGGCTTCCACCAGCCGTCGTGGCTTTCCGTCGGCTCGCACCAACAACTGACGGCCGCACAGGCCGGGTTGCCACTCGGGACAGTCGCGGTCGTCTTGAACGTGCACGTCGCGTTCCGTTAGCATGGGCAGCGGCCGAAACACTTGATCGCGAGTCTTGGGTTTGCGCACGAGTTTGACCACGTCCGGTGGCAGTTCCACCCACGTCAGACCCTCGCCAATGCGACGCGACACACAGGCAGGGTTGACCGGCGCATCGCCCCGCAGCCGCAGCACGAGGCCGTTGGGCATGCCCACGGGTGTGCCACAATCCACGTTGGGCATGAGGTGCACGTCGTCCACTTGAGAGCCTGCACAAATGTGCGACAAGTACGACTGCAGCATATCTGCCTGCCGCTGCACGCGCTGATGCGCATTTTGATCCAACCGATCCGTTCGGATAATGGTTTGCATAATTTTCTCTCTTTTTTTACATTTCTCGGAAATAAACCAACAATAATTTCTAGCCCATGGGAACGCAGCAGAGCATTGCTCAATATGAAGCATTTCATCGAGTGGACGACGACCAGGTCGAAGCGTTGGCTCATGCCGTGGGTCAGTCACAAACCTCTCACGTCTTGTACGGCGATCACCACCGACGTGACGCCATTAGCGACATGATGGTCACCACCCAAGCGGCCTTTACCATCACCATGCTCGAGTCCATGATGTGTCAACGCGGTCTGAACGGGCCACCACCCGACATCCCCGTGGTGTCGCGGGCTGAGATTGAAGCGGCTGTGCGGCGACCACAGGCCAGTGAGCCACCTTGCGCTTTCGGCGTCGAGTGTTTCTTCCGCAAGCACTACCATTTTGTGTGCGTGGCCTGGCCAGGCGCGTGTGCCAACAAGCGCGGCACCACCCCGTTGCCATGCGTGGTGTGCTGCTGCAACCTGGCTCACGTCCTCAAACACAAGTGTTTCGACATGCTGCGGGGCCTGGCAGAGCACACGGCCGTGGTGCCGTTTGCAGTGAACCGTGACGAGTGGCCACCGACCATGTTGGGCGACATCCTCGGCACCCCCCTGCCCCTGTTCCAACCCGAGCATTTTGAGTTGCAAGGAGGAGGAGGTCTAGTGTCGTTGATTCGAAATGAAGACATGATGACCCTGGCGTACGAAGATGACGCCACGGCGACGACAACGTCCGTGGTGGTGCAGATTCTCAGCAAGGCGCACAAGACGCTGTACACCATTTGGCGCAAGCGTCTGGCCGATTGCATTGCGGAAATGTGGCAACACACAGTGGAGAATCCCAACCCCGCCAAAGTCCAGATGTTGATGCGGGAGATGCGCCATTGGTGCAACCCGCTGACCAGCAAAGAGAATGAAACCCTGCAGTGTTTGGTGAAAAACGTGCGGGCAACGGGCATTTTTACCCCGCAAATGCTAGTGCCTCTGCTGGGCACACAACCTACCCTCCTCTTTTGCACATACTTTTTCGGCAACCTGGTCATGGAAGCCAACCGCAAAGCTCCGCTGAATCGCTATCTGCAAAAGGACATGAGCACCGACGACCGCCGACGTCTGTTTGTGGCCATCTCCCAAATCCAGCAGGCCTTGACCCAGTACACTGCGCCCCTCTCGCAACACATTGGACGGCAGCAGCTAGCCGCCTTGCGACGACGGCGGTGTTGCCCCACCGATTATTACGTGCCTTCGGTCTTGCGCTGTGTGTACGTGTGCCCTCGGTGCAACCGCTACAGCCTCAAAACAGCGTCGATGTCCATTGCCCACAAAATGTACCGCATGGACGAAGCCGACTGCCTCTTCTGCCCCCACATGGACAACGTGCGGTACTCGTGTTTGCCATCGAAACCCCAGAAAATGGACATTCTACACAAGGACGCCGAGGTGCCGTACAACGTGCCCACCACGTCCGATCACAACTCGTACTTGTTGTATCGCTTCTTTGCCGGACTACACACGCGGCCGCTGCGAATGAGTATTAGCGCCAACTCGGTCAAGGGCATGGTGACGTCCACTATTCAAGATCTAACCCACGGCCCCTGCCGCCGAGCCGTGACCACCCGTCACGACATTTTGGGTCGGGTGCTATACATGGACAAGCAGCGCGTAACGCTGTGCAGTGAGTGCGGCGCACAGTTTGCCCAACCCCACGATCACACTGCATTGTCTCTGTTGTGCCGTTCGTGTCTGACGGCCAAAGAATTAGCTCGCAATTTGTCCGATGAGTAAAAAACAAAAAAATCTTTGATCCATGCAGGCGACAAGACAACTTGCCATGTCTGGTGGAGTAGGCAAGGTGGTGATTTCGCCAGACAGCAAGTACCTGGTCAGACGTCGGTACCACGACGCAGTTGTTTGGTCCCTGGACACTGGACAAGAAGTTTCGCGCCTAAAAGGTCACGCAAGCACTGTGCTCCATATGGTCGTCACACCCGACAGTCGTCACGTTGTGACGAGCAGTATGGATCGCACGATCCGTGTATGGGAACTCCTGAGTGGGGCACAAGTCCATCAGTTCGATGTCCGCTTTCCCAAAGATCTCGTGCGTTGCGCACCTGTCATCACACCAGACGGTGGACACATTGTTTGCGGTGTGGGAACAACTGTCCGTATGTGGTCGTTGGCTAGTGATCACCAGGAGTGCAACATTGTGTCTCATTCACGGGTCATCACGACCGTGGCCGTCACTCCCGACGGGAGACACATTGTCAGTGGGAGTTCGGACGGCACGATTCTGGTGTCCTCTCTTGAGGCCGGAGAAACACGTTTTAGACTCGGGCCCTGTGACGACGGTGTGCAGACGCTAGCCATCACACCCGATAGCCGACTCATTGTCAGTTTGATTTACGGTGGCATTGTTCGTCTGTGGTGGGTAGACTCTGGCAAGAAACTAGTGTGTCCGTTCGTGCCTGCCATTTGCGCCTCGCAAGTCATGACTCTGACAAACGACATGATCGTCTTGTCTGATTATCGCAATCCCCTCCTTCGTGTATACTCGTTGGCTACGGGCGAAGAACTGGTACAGTTTGCTGCCGATTGCCACGCCTTCCACTCCTTTGTGGTCACCACAGACCTTCGGTATATTATGGGCTTTCCATTCGAAAAAAACCACATTAGTCTGTGGCCGCTGCAGTGGTCGTTGCTCAAGCGATGCGACGACGCATTGCTGCAAGAGCAAGAGGCGCTAACGACGTTGATTGACGACCTGGATACCGACTCACTGGTCCAACTCGTGGTTTCGCAAGTCATTTTGCAAGACACCCTGTTGCGCAGACGCTTTTTGGCCGTGGAGATGGAGTGTGTACAATAAAGAAGCATGCAAGTCTACTGTGTAGAGAACCTCCAACGGCCAGTGACGGCTTTGGCCGTAACACCCGACGGCCAGCACGTGGTTCACAACGGTGATAACGACGAAAGCGTGCTAACTGTGGCCGATGGCGTGCTGGTGCGCCGTATAAACATCATCGCGCACCCCACTGCGCTAATTGTTACACCCAATGGCCAACACGTGGCGGCGGCCCTTTTCCATGGAGACTTTTCAGTGAATTCTCTAGTTGACCCCGGAGAACTGGAACGACGAATTCGCGGACCGCAGCATGTCGTAATGAGTATGTCGTTCTCGCCCGACGGCCGCCTGCTGGTGAGCGGCGGTTGCAACGAGGACAGGACTGTCTGCGTCTGGGAGTTTGCCAGCGGGCGTCTCGTTCACACTCTACACGGACACAACAACGCCGTGTTTGCAGTGGTCGTCACGCCCGACAACAGGCACATTGTGAGTTGCGCCAACCAAATCATCATGTGGGACATTGCCACTGGCAAGCGGGTGTGGCGTCACGGGCGTTGTCAGTCTTTGGCACTGGTGGTGACGCCCGATGGCGAGCACATTCTCTGCGGTAACAAGCGCAGCATCGACGTCCGAGCGGTGAATAACGGGCAAGTCGTGCGATCTTTCACTGCCGGTCACACGCAGCTCGTCAGTGCTCTGGCCGTGTCGTTGGATGGTCGGTGGTTGGTGAGCGGCAGCCGCGACAACACTGTGCGTGTATGGCAAGTGACCACGGGCGAGCAGCTGTGCTGTCTCACTGGACACGAAGGACATGGAGTGGTTCGCGTAGCCATCACACCCGACAGCCAACACGTGCTTAGTACTGGATATGACAGTACTTTGCGGCTGTGGTCGTTGGGGCGAATACTGCGAATTCGAGGACTCGAAGAGGAACTTGAACTGCTGACGGATTTTCTGGAGTTAGCAGAAGACGATAACCTAGTCACGCTCATGATTCGTTCTGTGTTGATCCAACACACTGCACTTTTACTTCGTGTGGCAATGAAATTATGATATCACCACCACCACCACCACCACCAAGCGTTCGCGATCGTAAAACTCTACCTTTTTGCCTGTTGGCGCACGCATCTGTTTCAACACGGGCACATCACGAACGCGGAACGGCTGTCCGTGCAGCATCTCTCGCGGCCCACCGTCCACCGACATGTGTGTGACGTGTGTACTATCGAGACGCACTCCACTCTGCAGCTCCACTCGGCAACGTAAGAGTCCCGTGTCGTCCAAGAACCGAGCGGCCAACAACAGGGCCAATTCCGTTTCAAACGAGACAAACTCGGCCTGGGGTAAGATGGGAGGCCGGCACAGGGCGTTGGACGCCATGTGCGGCAACGTGACGGCCTCGAAAATCACATCGGCGTTGGCCGTATTGAGTCTCTCGCTCTTGAATTCAATCGACTGTACTCGTTTTTCCACAGACTCGACAACAGATTGTTCGGCCCCCATTTTACACTGAAAAAAGGAAAAAAACGACGATAACCAAAAAACGGGGCACAGTTTTGTTTTAGCGCCGTTGGTACGGCACAGAGGAGGGCATGATGCCAGCGCCACGAGTGGCCGTCTGGTAGATTACCGGTCCTGCGCGTGCAGCAGTTCCATTCATCGGCAGTGTGTCACTCTCCGCCATCAACTCGTTGACGGCGGCCTCCTCCTTCTCGGGCAGGAACGTGTCGTTGAGTCGGAGGGTAGTGAGGTTGGCAATGTGGCGCACCACCGAAGCCATGCGCAGCATAATCATAAACGTGTAGACCGTGTTGGCCGTGAACCATCGGTTGTTCCAGTAGAGCTCGGTGGGGTTGGAGCCCATTTCGTTGATGTCGGTGTTGGGTGCATTGCTGTTGATCATGAGGAACATGACCATCAGCAAAATGTGAATCGTGTGAGTCATAATGTAGTGGAAGATGAGCTCAGCCAGAGTCACAGCGGCCAGAGGAAGCTTGACGATTTCATCCGTCAGACTCCGGATGTGTCCCACGTGCAGCAACTTGTCCTTCGGCACCTTGACCATGGAAACATGAAGGACAATCAGGTCGACAATGTGCAGCACAAAGCCCGCAACCACAAGACTGACGATAACCCACGTGGCCGAACCAGGGCCCCACAGACCACCGCCACCCATGATGGAGGCAGAAAGGATGATGGTAACGACTTCGTACAGGCTCAGACATGTGTGTGCCGCCGAGAGTAGTGTGGCTCCCATCGAGTTCTTGACGAGGACATAGGAGTTTTTGGTCACGCGGTGGACCTGTGCAGCCAAAGTTCGACCGCCGGCCATGTCTCAGTTGTGTCTATCAATGTTCTTTTTTTAATCACTTGCTGCTCGGTCAGAGCTACACACTTTACGTCTTGAGGATGCGGAAGGTCAGCTGCATCAACAACTCCCCGTTGCTTGCGTTGTTTTGGTTGTTGCTGGCGTTGGAACTGGAACTTGCGGCGGCCACACTGGCACTGAAAACCGAGGGCGTGACAGAGTTGAACGTCGACGGCGCTGATGACGACGAGGACGACGCCACCCATCCAACTACTTCAATGGTGCGCAAATCAGCAGCGCCCAGATCCGACACTACTCTTTCCAGATACTCGCGAGCCCGGTCGGCCCAGTATGGTGAGACCTCAAAGGTCTCGCCGTCCGAGTAGGCGGAAATGACAATTTCCGGGTTCATCATCATGGAACCGTCGGTTGGATTCGGAACCCACAGGAGGGCGCCAATGCGTTCCGGATGCTTCATGATGACTTCATAGATGCACGAGTCTCTGCCAATCATGACAGCGTCAGAGCGTTTGGGAATCGGTGTAATGCTGGCAGCAATGTCCGCCGGCCGCACCTTGCTGAAGGCCCGAAACTCTTCCGTCGTCAACTCTGGCCGCGTTTCCATGATGGTCCGGTGAAAATCGCGGACGTTGGCAGGTACGTCGAGAGAACACAGTGAATCGCCGCCGTTGGTGTTGGCGTTTGGCACCACAGAGGTCTTGGGCACACCTGTAATGTGCAGATGCACATGGCTCTTGAACGTATTGTGAATCACTACGGCCTCCACACGGTCAATAAAGGCGTGATCAGCATGAAAGCGTCGCAGCAGACCGAGCGCGTTGAGATCAAAAACCTGGCGATCACAACCACCACGAACGCGACTGCCCAACAGCTCCACCGTAAACGTCCAGGACGTATAGGTGGGGATGGAGGCCAGAGTCGGCAGCTTTGTATACTCTGATGGCATCATCATGGTGGGAATGGGAGGCGGAGGAGGAGGCGGAGGGGGAGGAAGGGGCATGGGAGTTTGATAGTACTGCTGCTGCTGCTGCGGTGGCATGCGGGAGTTGGACCCCATCATGATGGCCTGCTGCTGCTGCTGCTGCTGCTGCTGCTGCTGCTGCTGGTGCGGATCCGGATGGGAGATGGCATAGTAGTTGTGCGGGGCCGACGGAGGAGGAGGATGAGGAGGAGGCGCGCTAAACATTTGCTGACGAATGTGACGGCTCGGTGTGGTGGCAATACCGTACATGTCACCACCCGGCGGCATGGGTTGCTGCTGCTGCTGCTGCTGCTGCGGCGGCGGCGGCATCATCATGACCATACCGCCCTGCGGCGGTGGCGGTGGCTGTGAGTACTGCATAGTGTGTGCTCTATAATGTGGAAAAAATTCCATATTCCAATTTACTGCTGAGTAAACACAATCTTGTTTCGGCTACTGTCCCAGCGCAGAGAGCGCATATCCTCAATGACGCGGTTCAGCACAGCAATGGCCACCTCCGAGTCCTTGAAATACCGATTCCGGCGGTCGTCGGTGGACTTGCTCTCGTAGTTGACCATGACTTCAATCAACTTGGCAAAGTACGTGGACATGATGCTGTCGGTCATAAAGTGGCGCACAATCTCTTTGCGAGTGTTGTCGTCCACGCCTCGAAAGAGAATGTTGTTGTGGCTGAGCAAGGCCACGGCACGGTTAATGAGTGTGGCCCCCTCACACCACTTGCGCAGTGTCAACTTGATCTCTTCCACGGCCGTCTGACGGTATCGGCCAGGAAACTCGTCTTCGTCACCTCCAGAGGTGGCCGACTGCGGGTGCACCAGGCCCATGTCCCCGCGGTTCTCGGCCTCGATACGAATGTAGTTGCGCAACGCATCAATCACGCGTCCGTCGGACGCTGTCAACTCGATGCTGTTGATAATGTCGGGCGTAATGACCGTGACAATCGATTTGCCCAGACGATTGGCCAAGTCGCAAAAGAAGGAAAACTCGGGTCGGTTCTCGATCTTTTGCAAAAAGACTGTGTCGGCCATCAAGTAGGAATCGCGTTGAACAAAACCTCGTCTGGCTTTGGCCGTCGTCGCCTGTTTTTTCTTCTTGGGTGGCTCATCATCCTCCTCGTCGTCATCATCATCATCCTTTTCTTCGCGTCCGCGCATGACGCGCTTGAGACGTCGCACATGATCCGGTTCCGACATGGTTAGTAGTCTTGCACAACTTGTTGTTGTTGATGATGATGTTATTATAGATACTCCTTTCGGAATGGACGAATGGGTCAAACTGCCGCTCGGTCCCATTCCAGCGTCCGCGGCCGCGCAACTGTTTACGTTGCCGGGTGACGACGAGGCCGAGAAGCGTCCGTTCATGTTGCGTTTCGTGGCGCAGTACAACCCCACCATGAGCGAGCGAGTGTTGGCCGGGGCCGTCGCTTCTGTCGACTTTGTGTCGGCCTTTACCCGGGCCTCGCCCACTTGTCCAGCCGAAGAGGTGGCGCGCATCATCGAGACCTACTTGCCCCTGCGGCTGCCGCGGCCGCGGTTCCACACTTTTGTGTTGGCGGCCACCGACGACCTGGGGCTGCTGACAGCCATGGAACAGCACTATGGTGACGATCGGGCGGCGGTGGTGCGGGCCGTGCTGCAGCAAGTCATGTCGTGCGAGCAAGCCGAGCCAGCTCCCGTGTCGGTGCCGTACGTGGAGGGCATGGCTCCGCGTGTCATTATGGAAGTGCCCAAGGCCGCCGAGACTCTGCACGTGTGCATTGCTAGTGGTGGATGCAAGATTATGGCGGCTGCGGCGGCCAGTGAAAAGGCCATTGTCCATCTGACCGCCGACAGTCAACAAGAAGCGGCGGCCAGTGGTCGCGCAGGAGTCGACGTCCGCGTGGTCCCGGGTTCCGTGCTGAGCGTGGCTAGTGAGGCGCCCCTGATGGAACTGTATGTGGATGACCTGCGCGGTCGCGTGCTGGATGTGGCCTGTTTGCCTCACCTGCAGCATCTGACGGTCTTGTCGTTGGACGTGGAGCTGTTTGGCGCCAGCCACCAAGTGGACCTGGCCATGTTTCCGCCTCAACTCGTCACACTCCAACTCACCTCTACGCGCCAATTGCTCACTCGCGTCACCAACACGCACCGTCACCAGGTGTTGCCCTTTCAAAACACTTTGCGATCACTGGTACTCTACACACGGACGCTGGATCCGTCGTGCTCCTTTGGCGCCTGCAAACTGTTGCACCGTGTCACCATGTGCGGCTGTGAGGAACTGCAAGAGGTGGACAAGCAGTTTCCCGAGTGTATCGACCTGACGCTGTGTCACTCGTTTGGAGGCACACACTTTCCCACCATGAAGGCCCTGGCCAATCTGGTGCTGTACGTGGCACCCCATGTGTGCGCCATTCTGCACCAACCGGCTTTGTTTCACTTTAGTGCCATTGGGTGTCCGCAGTTGGCTTTCGAGGTCGACCCGTCGCGGTACCCGCAACTGACGGCCGAACGTGTTTGCATCAACCAGCCGCCGCATCGTCCCGAGTTGCCTCCTCCCACTCCCACTCCCACATCCTTCCGTGCTGCCTCGCGTTTCAACCCTCTCTTTGCCCGCAAGTAAACTTTGTCCTCGTCTATTCTTGTACAATCGTCTCTCCTGCCCCCGAGCCGGCCTTGGCCCCGGGAATGACTTGATTCGCCGGCGCCGCCACAAACGTCAGAGGCTGAAAGATGCCTCGCGAGTACTGCACTGGTACACTGGGCACCATCAGCACGTCCAGCAGGGGCCAGTTGGGATTCTGCGAGGGGAACCCACCGGCGGCGCACGCTGCCTGAGCGGCCGTCACCGGCAAGGCGCATTGGACGGGCGCACTCAGTTGCACACCATTGGCTGCGGCCACCACCGTCACATTGACGTAGGCGGCATTGGGAGTGGTGGGCGCTTGGCAGGGCGCACAGTCAGCCTCGGCCGGTGACACGGGTTGCCAGGCACTCCAGTCGCGAAACTCGCAGGTGCTGTCCATGGTGCACACGAAAAAGGTGGGATCACACGCGGCCGTGCAACACGCGCCGCCAAACACCTCGCCGCCGAAATCGCACTGCTGCGCCGGCACCGGCCACAGGGCGTCGGGCACATAGGTTTCACAATTCGGGCCACTAAACTGGGGCTTGCAGCCATTCAAACACGTGGGCGCGTCGTTGGGATACTGTGGCAGCGGTGGCAGGGCATTTTGGGTGTTGCAGGTGACGACCGTGTCGCAGTATTGTCCCACGAACCCACTGGCACACGGGGTCGTCGCGTTGCAAGCCTGTTGGTCAGGCACCGGTTGGCCGCGGAATGGATCGCACAGAGAGGAAGAGGAGGAGGAAGAAGGAGTGGAAGCACACACGCCCGTCTGTCGATTGCACGCATAGTAGGGACACGTACACAGCTGACAGTCGTTGGGTGGATTCACGCCAAACTGTCCCAACGGACACGCCACCGTCTGGTTGTACGCCAAGTCCGTCGTCACAATCTCCTCCAGCGCACTCAACAAAGCGGCTGTGGCGTTGTACAAGGCGTACCCGGCCGCAATGCGGTCACTGACGGTGGCCTTGGACGGTAGCGGGGCCAGGGCACTCTTGACGGCGTTGTCGGCACTCGTCACAGCCACGGCCACCTGGTTAAACTGCTGTTCCAACAATGGAATCTGATTTTGAAGTACCGTACGACGCTGCTGGCGTTGAGCCAGAGTAGAGACCGTAGAGTTGGTGGGGGTATCGTAGGCGGCCAACAAGTAGATTTCGTTGAGGGCGCCAGTGGTCAGTGTGTGGGTGGGGATGATCTGAGTCAAGTTGTACAGACTCGACTGGGATTGCAAGAGCTGAGCTGTCTGCAGACGCAGCTGCACGTTGGCCATGGCTTGCGTGGCACCCGACACGGCCAACATGCGGGGCTCACGGGGCTCGGCTCGGACGTTGGTGTACTGCGCCACACACAACAGGGCCACAAACATGGACAGCAGCACCAGGGCGCCCACCACCCGAGTACGCCAGAGTTTCTGATCGAAAAACACCACCACCACACACCACTGGAGCGCCACAAACAGCACAGTGGTCATGACGAGAGACAAGCGCAGCACATTGGCGTACGGATAGTCGGTGGGCGAGGGCGAGAGGAGGGTACTGGAACCCGGCACACACGGACTCGACATCGAAGCCAGGGGCATGGTGCACGGCGTCACGTACACATTGGCCGCGGCGTCGACATAGTAGGCGTTGGAGTTGGGCGGTTGCACGTAAAAGGAGAACGAGTCACCTTGAGCGGAGCCCGGGCGGCCGAGATAGTTGGGGAACACACAGGTGCTTTTGCTGGTGGAACACTGCACACTCCACTGGGCAAAGGTGATGTTGAGGACGTATAGTAGGTTGTCGGGCAGTGTGTTGGTCCAGCCGGTGGTGAGTGACGGCGGTGACACGGCCAAAATGGTGCCCACGCTGTAATTGGGCGGGGCATTGACGGTCACCAGGTCACTGTATTGGATGGTGACGGCGGCGAAGGCGGAGGAGGATGTGAGGAGGAGAAGGAGGAGAAGCCGCATGGTGGGGTGTATCTTAATGTGTACGTGGTGGAGAATTCTTGCGTTATGTTGGCATATATAACACGTGGTCATGGACGCAGCATTTGGGGTGTTTGCCACAGACTACTACCAGGCGTTGTTGCAAGCGGCCGAAGAGGCGTCCCAACCACACTATGATGCTGAGGCGTTTGCTGTGGACGTGGCTCATGAAGTGATGACGCGGTTGTTGGAACGGTCGTCTGTACCTATTCACGACCAACATCGCAGTAAGCTGCAAAAGGCAGCTGATTTGATGCAAGACGTGGCGGCGGAGCTGTTGCCAGAGTCGTCAGAGAGACAGGTTTATCGACGCAAACTGGCACCTTCTTGTGCAGTGTTGCCAAGCCCTCAACAACCACAACCTCAACAACCGGACGCTGCAGAGCAACAGAGAATTGACAATCTCGTGGACGCTATCCGGGAACTGTTGCAGTGGTGTGCTGGTGTTATCCCAAAGATAGACCTCATCAATGTCGTCGTTTGGTTTGTGCAGGCGACGCAGTCAAGATGTAATTCCGATGGCATACACGACGACGCAGCGGCGAAAACTTCGGCAAAAGAATTGCTGCAGACCTTTTTTCCAGCGAACCCTTTCCTGGCAGCAGCCGACTACGCTACCACTGAACGCCTCCTGGCACGTGTTCAGCACTGCATGCGCCCCGTGTCAGACGATGCGATGGCTAAGTTCAATGGTGACCATTTGGAAACCATTGATTCCAGCGATCGCAACCTGATGCCGCAGCAGTTGACATCAGGTTATTGCTATGTCCTCCATCCTTCCATCAATGGAGCCGGACAACGACTTGTTGCAGCAAAACATGTCATTGAAGCTTTGCCTGAGCCCGCAGCTGGTGGTGGTGGTGGTGGTGCTGTCCCACCGCCCGTTGTTGCAGCCGATCTCGCGACAATCCCAGGTTGCATCAAGACTGTGTACGACGCCATCGCAACAGCAGCACGAATAAGCAACCTGCAGATCAGTTTCTACGCTGCGATGGATGTCGTTCTGGCAGCTATCCACGGTTGGCTGGATGGTTTGACGTCTGACCCCGACGATGCAGCTCTCGCACAAGAAATATCGACTGCGTTGGCCATTGTTTTTACGGACAAAACGACACCAGAAGCATCGACTTGCGGCGATGGCTTGACAGCCTATGTCAAGCACGCGTTAGCCATTCAACGACGACCAGTTTGGACAGCCATTTCCATCGATTCTGCATCAGAAGATCAACCACGTCCAACCGACCTGTACGTTGATGACGACGCAGATCGTACGCAAAAAGTGCACGTCCTCCATCCAGGATTCGATGGCCACCGGATTGTGCTCAACCACTCTGTCGCTGCAACGTTGTAGAGTGTACGTGGTATTTTGATGGGTGAAAAGAAATGTATCACATAGTAGGGCAAATGCAGTTGTTGCAAGACATCGAGAACACCATCAAGGTGTACCAATCCATTGCTCGGACGTCAACCTCGCAAGTGACTCTCAAAGCATTTGCGAAACGCATCTCTGCCCAGGCTGCCGAGGGTGTGCGCGAAGCAGATGCCAAGAAAGCGTCGGCGCTAAAGTCGTTCTTGGAGTCAGTAGCATCTGCTTTCGGATCACCAACGACATTCCCGGATGTCGACGAAATCACAGGTATCCTCGATACGATGCAACGAATTTCCACGTCGAGAACCCCGCCACCACCACCACCACATTCAAGAACGCTGCCACCGCCACCACCAGCAACAAAAGCGTCACCGTCACCGTCACCGCCACAACCACCGCCACCGCCACCGCCACCGCCACCACCATCGCATGCACCGGCTCCTCCTCCTCCTCCTCCTCCTCCTCCTCGTGAATCAGACTTTATTGTCCATGGCGTCGAGCCGACCCATGCTGACGCCGATCGTATCAAGGCCCTTGTCAAGTCCATGGCACTGGATCCCGCACTCAAACTCACACACAATCAGCGCCAACATCTGATGGATGCCTGTTGGATCATTGACGCGTACGCAACAGAGATGAACACGATTGAGGAAAGCAAACTTCGAGTCATCTTTGCTGGCTTAGCCAAGGTGGCATTCAAGCACGGATTAACCGAACTGGCGGCCGCGATTGAGCGGGCAGAAACTATCGACGACTTGGATCATTTCTTCGACGAGATCGGAGAACTGCATCGGGAAAAGGAAAACGACGTTCCAGCGGACGAAGAGTTGGCACGACTCAAGTCTAGGTTGCAATCGTTGGCAGACAGTTATGTTCTGCCTCGCGAGATTCTGGAAGCACCAGATCAGCATGATCTCCAGGACGCAATCTTTACCACGTTGGGATTGACCTGGAACGAGGCATTCGACCGCAATAAGGAAATCGAAGGTTACGAAACCCCGCAGGAGCGGTACGACGCTGAGCTCTTTCGCAAAGCCAAACAGCGATTGAGCGACGCTAGTTACGACGTCGCCACGTTTGAAGACCTCTACTACGTTCGCATTGTCAGCGGTGCCCGTCTTCTCTTTGGAACCAACCTTGATGCCGATGAAGCAGACACGGAAAACTTGGAACAAGAGTCGCGCTTGAATCGCAACCATGTCGACACACTGCAGTCAGAGTTGCTGGACGACGACGAACTCGCTGCGGACAAGCAGAGATGTCCAACGCAAGCGTGTTACTTGACATTCCTTCGCAACAAGCTGCACAACGAGGTTGTGACAGTGGAACGTGCCGAGATCAACATGTTCAACGGCGCGGTGGAGAAAGCTCGATTCCTTGTCAACGACGCGGAAGTTGTGGAAATGACTGTCTTGATTGACAACACCCAAGTCATCACACATCAGTACTTGGACGCCATTCTGCGCATGAGTGTCTTTTACTGCCGTGTGACCGACGGATCGTTGTCGGCAACAGCCACGCTGCTGGGCGAGGAAGCGTTACAAGTGGAGAACTTCCTACGCCGGCTCGATGCAGTCTCAGTCACCGGCGTCAGAAGAGAGTCTGGTGACAATCCTTACAAAAGACTGTATGGCAAGAGCCGGCTACAGCGGCTGCAAGAACTCCACGAGACACCTGTGGCCAGCGAGCTTAACGACAACCAAGCAAAGGACTTTAAGGACGCGGCTTCGTTGTTCGAAAAGGCGTGTGTGCGCATACTTTACAGTGAAGCAGATCGCCGCAAGATGATGGACAAACTGGAACACTACACTCAAAAGGTTTACGAGTTCTTGGTTGCTACGCCAACACGCTACGTGCTAGCCCGGGCTCTCGAGTTCGCCATGTACTGCGAAAAATTGGCTGTGCTTTTCAATCAACTAGTACGACGTTCGGACTTGGTCAAGGCCATTTACAACTTTGATCCTGACCGGTTGCAGCCCGGTGCTCTGGACACGGAGGCTAACTTGGATGAGATGCAAAAGCAGCAACGCGAGTTGGCGGCTCAAGACGACGAAAGCGTGAAAGCAAGCTTGAAGCACACAGTGGATGAACTACTGCTCCACCACTACACCAAACGCCTTAACAAGCAGACAAACACTGCCGCGGTCGCCGCTCTCCGTCAACAATGGGAAACGGAAGCTCGTGAAGCGACTCAGTCGGACGTACTTGGTGGATTCTCCAGCTTGGTCAACAACGCGGATCTATTGGTGAATCGATTTGAGCAAACTGGTGACTCGGAAGCGTTTAAGCATCTGACCGAGTTCGCTGTCAAGGCGTTGTACCTTCCTACACTCGTGGGAAACACTAAGAACATGTCTGAGGCACAAACAGTGGCGTTGCTATCATTGCTGCGCAACTATGAGAAAGCGCTGCTGGCCTACATTGTGGCGTACGGAGTCAGTGGCGAGGATCCGTACACTAGTCTTGGCTTTGCCACAGTCAAACTGTACCAAGATCTTGTCACGGATTACGTTCAGAATTTGACGAAGATGCCACTCAGCGACTATGAAATATTTATGGCCAACGTCGTGAATCCCTTGAGGCAAGTTTCATCCTACTTTACCGCAAACACGCGTTCTGGAACAATTCGCAACGTAACTGCGGACTTTGTTCGCTGTGTCAAGGCCATTCAACGTGTGAAAGGCGTGCGTGATGATGATAGCGCGCGCAAGCAAGTGTTGCAGGAAACCGAGGCTGAAGCAGACAAGCAAACACCGCCGCCATCTGAACGAAACGCAATGTTGCAGCAACTTCGGAACAGACCGACACTGGAGAAAGTAGAGAATCAAACGCCACGACGGCCCCCACCGCGCGCTGATGCCGACACTGCTCTTGGGATGCTAGCTCGGAATTTCTCGCAAAACCCACCTAAGCACAGGGACGACAGTGACAGTTCTGAGGACGAGGAGTGGTAAAAAATACACTCATATCTTTTCCACATTCTTCATACAAAACACTCCATGCTCTCCATCACAGACATCCCCTCCGGCGACCTCACCCCTCTTCGCGTAGCCAGTCTCCCCCTGGCCGAGCGCCGGGCCCTCATCCAGGAGACCGTCCAGGTTCTCGACAAGATCGACGGCTGGTTCGTGGAGGATCTCGACGAACGCGTGACCCAGCTCATCAAGACGCTGTCGCGTAATGCCCGCTGGTCCGACGAAAAGCAAGCCCGGCTCTCTCTTGGCCTGCACCTATTGTACATTGTGGCGCTGGCCGACGTGGAACGCGTGTTTCACTCACCCCGCCTCATTGGCGCGCACTGCGGCATCATTAGTGATCACATCACACCCATCCAGGCCCTGGACGGACTAGAGGCTAGTGAGGCCGTGCGGTTCAAACTGCAAACGCCGTGCTGGTTGGCCCCGCTCTGCACCGAAGCCGTGTCCAAGAGCGCCACTCGACAGTTTTTTGAGGGCGTGGAACACGTGTGTCAACTCATTGTCAACGACTGCACCACCAACGCCGTCGACTTTCCCATGGTGTGCGTCTGTTGGCGCGAGTACGTGACAACGTTGTACAAGCTCATTCGCCGGCAGCGCCACAAGGAGTTTGCCTTGCTGGAAAAGGAGCTGCGCGTGGACCTGACCCGGGCCAGCAACGACATTGTGCACATGTGGAACCGCTGTTTGACCGAGTTGTGTCTGCCGCGCATGCGCCAGCACCAGTGGCGCTACAGCCGCAAGGCCTATGATACCTCGGTGGCCTGCGCCGCCAATGGAGTGTGTCAACTGCTGACTGGCTTCTTCAGTCACCCTGAATTCTCAGAACTCCATCCCAAACTCTTTGACGCTCTGGTCTTTCTGGCCCACGCCTGCGACGCCAAGGACATGATCGAGTCCGTGGTGCCCTTGGCCGACATTGGCAGTGTGGGCGACGACGGCACGTATGTGTGGTGGCCGCAAATCATGTCGCACGATGGCAAGAGTGTGGTTTGTTCGCGCATCGTGTGTGCTTCACGGACGTAAACGTCTTTTTACTGCTGTGGCAAGTCCTTGGTGGCCAGACACATTTCAATGTTTTCCGAGCGCACCACCAACACACTCTCACTCACAATGGTCCACAGCACGTTGTTGGTGCCGAGATCGCAAAGCATGGAGGCCCGGAGGGCCAGCTTGAGGTGGGAGGCGCCCACCGTGATGAAAGCCGCCGCCTCGTCCGTCAGCGGCTCTTCTTTTGCGTCCTCCGTCATGTAGACCAGGCTCTTGCTGGGCACCTTGGGCCGCAGGGTAATGCCCTTCATCATGTCGTTCTGGCAGAGGGACAGCTTGACGGCCAAGCCGTGCTCCCGGTCGATGCTTACCGTGTAAATGTCAAACTTTTCAGCCTGATTGTCCGAGGTATCCACGCCCTTGAGCAAATACTCGGCCGCGCTGGTCTTGTTGTTGTGGGCCGACTGCAAGTAGGCCGACGGACCCGTGGCAAAGGGCACCTGGGGGATCTCGTCGTCCCGATACGTGTCTTGTGCGTCCAGTGCCCATTCCATGGCCACCTCGGACGTGGCGATCTGGAACTCGAGCTTGCTCTTCTTGCCGTCCAAGACCAGCGTGACACACACGTCGAGCGACGTGTGGTTTTGCATCACCAGCTGGAGTGTGCCAATCAGGTCCTTGACGTACACATACGCGGCGTCCACTGGTTCATCGGTCTTGCGCACCACTTGCACAGACTTGAACGGCAGGGTCAAGGTGGTCACCCAGGTCTTGTTCACGTCGTACTGACCCACAAAGAGATGAGTGCCAGGCTTGTGCCGCGACTCACCCACCACGGCCGCACTCTTGGCGGGGAACGCTGTCTTGATCAACTTGACAATGTTGAGCGTCAGATCCTTCTTCTGCTCCTCTTTCTCCTCCTCCTTTTCCGTTGCCACCGACTTGAGACGCTTCTTCATCGCAGCCTTCTCCTCGGCCGTGGGTTCCACGGTCGCCTCCTTGTGGAGGATGGTGGAGAACGACGTGTGGTCGCGCTTGCTGCGCTTGCGTGGCACCTCGAACACGTCGCCCTCGTCCTCGTCGTCGATTTGCAAGACTCGGCGTTTGGGGTTCTCCATGGCGGCAGTTGGAAAGAACAACTGGTTTCTTACACCTCCTTAAATCCGTTTGATCAAAACTTTTTTACACCTTGTGTCAAATACAAAACTGCCTGCCACGTCCACAACAGGCTACTCAGAGGCATGTGGGAGAGGGCCATGGCGAGAAACGCGGCCGTGGAAGTGTGAGGAATGCAACCCAACAAAAATCCCAAACTCAACCACCACCACTGTACAGGGTATTCGTCGTCGGCGTAAAACACCGCCGCCATTGCGTGCACGCGAAACCAGAGCAACACACAGGCTAGGCCGTGCACTCCCAAGGCACACCATCGAATGTGCTGAGCCAGCTGGCGACAGAGTTCGCCGTCGGGTCGCACGAGCGCCGAAAAGGCCGCACAAAAGCTCGCACAGGCACACAAGACATTGAGCACTGGCCGATCAAAAGCCAAGAGGAGGGGCACAAAGCCAAGCAACGACCACCACGCTAGGCGGCGCTCGTGGAGGCGAGGAGCCACACAGGCTAGGGCCGCTGGAATCAACAGTGTTACTTGGCGGTACACCACGAGGCCGACGAGACTGCAGGTCACAGCCCACAGGGCCAGTGCCCGTTGTACGGTGACCACAGTCGACGACGAGTACATTGCGTCATATATATGTGTGTGTGTGTGTGGGTGCAAAAACTTTTGCTCATCGAATCAGCTCACGCAAAGCACGGTGGCTCACATCCGCGGGTTGGATCGTGTCCATAAAGCGCTGGTACTGCGCCCACTGGCCGCTGGCAAACATCTCCTCGAACCAGGCCCGGTAAAACGTGCGGTTCTCCACCGAAGTGGCACCCGGCTGAGAAAAGTACGCCTTCCGTTGTTCGTTGTCGCTCAAGGGAAAGCGTTCGTGCGTGCCGTTTTTCCACACGTGAATAGTCAATACCTGTTCGGCGTGGTCAGACTTGGTGTTGTTGGGCAACGCTTTTTCCACGCCCTCTGGAATAGTGACTTCCAAGTACACGCGAGCATTGCCTGTTTTGGCAGGAATGTATCGCGTGCCGTTTGCCACAAACTTTGTGGCGGTCGGGGTGCCCAGCTTGGCTTGCGGATTTCCGAGCGGTGGCAGCGGAGCAAAGCACACGGCCTTGACAGCGGGCGGGCCAGACTTTGGCTCCTCCTTCTTCTTTTTCGATGCCGAAGGTTTGACCACCAGTTCAAACGCATACGGCAGTCGCCGACCAGGCCACTCGGCGGGTACCTCGTCCTTGCGCCAAAGCGTGTCGTTGCGGAGCAAGTGACAAATGTACGAGTTGTCACAATCGCCTTCGCGGAGGCAGTTGCCGCCCTCTTGAGTTTTCGTGTGGCGGCAAGCCCGTCGCGCCGGTTCAGCCGCGTGCACCGCGGCCTTCAGACGATTGCGGTGATGGGCCGCCAAGTCAGGGTCCACCTCGAGGTCGGCCGGCTTGACGTCGTCCAGTGGATCTTGTTGCAGTGACACCGACAGGGGCAGACCACCGCGCAGTGGCTCGACGACGCGCGCCGGCACCAGAGCCAGCGACGCCTGCGGCGGCTTGCAAAACTCTTGCACCATGCCGTAGGTCTTGGCCAAAAAGGCGTGAGGTGGCGGCGGCAGCAGCTCGAGTTGGGCGGGAGGGGTCGTGGAGCGGAATTGCTTGAGCCAGTCTGCCTGCACCGCGGAAGGCGCAGCGTTCACGTACATGTGGCACGTGGCCGGTTGTACGTACTGGAAGAGGCACACGGGGATGGGGCGGACGCCGTTGGTGGGTGGAATGGGTTGCCAAGTTCCATCGGCATCGCGAGCAATGGTGACGGCGTGGCATCCCAGAATGGTGTCAAAGGAACCGAACTCAGGGTTTTCGCACTGTTTCAGTGCCTCTATGAGCCGACGAGCTGGAACCGTGTTTGGAACCACGATGCGAGTGGAGGTGACGAGGAAGGGCAAAATGCGGTGCAGGTTGCACAAGTACACATCCATCTTCTCCTTATCCTCGCCGCGGCCGGCAAAGAAGCCCACTTCATTGTTACCGAAAATCGAGATACCGAGGGAGGTTGCCTGTTCGCTGCCGCTCATGAAAGAAAAAATGCAAACTGTCGGACACTGTCCGGTGTCTTTATTCCGCCTGTTGTTCCAAGGCTGCAAAAGTAGCCAGAATGGCGCTCAGCAAGTTGGCAAACTGATGCGGCACAAACTTACTCTTGTGATCCTGGCAGAAAACGTAGTAGGCACCAGCCACCGCGGCCGCCGACTTGATGTGGGGACAGCGGAGCACATTGATGACCCACTCGGCAAAGAGGTGAATGCCAGTGTCTGGACCCACAATGGCTGGGTTCAAGCCGTCGTAGCGGAAGCCCATGGCTTCCATGGTTCGCAGCACATGCCTCATGCTTTCGTGCAACAGGTTGGCACCCACAAAGAACGCCCGCCAGGCCTGCACGGCCGTGTCAAGAGTGGGGTCTTGCACGAGATTGTGGCGCACCACCAGGGCCTGTTGAACTTGCTCGGCCACCAGACACAGCTGCTTGTCAGTGATGGCGGGTTGCGTAACCACAGCGCAGCCAATGACGGCCGCCTCGGTCACGGGGTCGGCCGCGTCAATGAGTTTGAGCGGCATTATGGGCGTTTCCGCCGTCACGCTGGCGCGCACCGCAGCCACCACGTCCTCGGGCACCGCCGGCGGGGAATAGTTGTAGACCACGCGAAACATGATTGACTGTCTGCAGAATAATCTGGGTTTAGGGGCTCTGTTTTCCGATTTTTCGCTGGTGATTGGAACTTACCAGCGCGCCGCAGAATGAATAAAATCGCGATTTCCGATTCGTTCGGCAGGAGTAAAATCTTTTTATATCTTCCATCATGGCACTTGCCCGTTTCTTCTTTCACTCCTCATCGTCTCCCCACTGCTGCGCCATCTTCTTCTCGGCCGCTTCGTCGTCGTCGTCGTCGTCACCACCCTTCTTCTTTTTCTGCGCCGGTTCGCCAGTGCTGGAGGAGGCGGCCGGGCGCTTGCGCACTGCCGACTGAGCCTTCTTCTTGGCCACCACCGCGGCCTCCAGCCAGTCGTTAAAGGTTCCAGTAAACTTTTTGGTGTCGCCGTCGCGAATCAAGCGCACAGCATCACCGGCCGCTCGCGCAGTCTCTGGCGTCAGAGCTTGCACAAAGCCGAGTTCCACCAGCGCCACGCCGTGCTCGGGCGGCGACTTGAGGTACTCATCCGTAGCCTTGGGCCGCAGACTGCCGTCGGCCTTGAGCCGCAGCGGGTGTTGGGCAAAGTGTTCCAGAGCGTCGTCCGACACATTGACACCCACGTCGTACGAGCACGGTGCGCGAGTCAGAGTGGTGCCCGTCGTGAAGATCAGGGCACCGTGGGGGATGGCCGGGAACACGAGCGCCGCCGGCACAGCCTCCAGGGCGGCCAGTAAGGCCGTGCCCGCGTCCTTCTTGTCGGGGAACTTGTTGCGGTGCACGCGCAGACGAGCATTGGTCTCAGGGGGAGCCTTGCTGACCAGGGCCACCTTGGCTAGCAGATCGTTGGCCAGGTCACCCCGCAACACAAAGCCCGGCCCGCCGCCAAACGGTCCACCGGCCGCCCCGTTGGGCCCCACCAGCACATAGGCGTTGATCATCTGGTCGGCTTGGCCCTTGCGCACCGGTTGGCGGGCGTGCAACTGTGGTCCGGTGGCGCGCTGCTGCGGCTGCAAGTTGTACATCACATTCTGACAGAAAGCGTTAAAGATCAGCGGCTCGCCCATGACTTGCTTGAGCAAGCCGAGGTTGGGTTCCACAAAGGCGTCAATCAGCGACGGAGCCGAGGCCACTAGCGTGCCACGGTCCACCATACCCACAGTCTCTTGGGACGCCGCACCGTCGTGCACTGTCGGCGGCAACAGGATAGCCAGCCCGTACTTGGTCAGCGCCGCACTGGCCTCGGCCGCCGTGCGACACAGCACCAGGTCGTCGTTCTGCAGCACACACTCTGTGAGCGGAGGCAACTCTTCGGCCGGAGCCGACGGCTTTTTGGCCGCCAGAGACGGAGTGTTGGGCCAGGCCAAGCGCTTGTCTTGACTGGGTTCGTCCACGTTGATGAACTGAGCCGCGCTCATAATGCCAATGATGAAAAATCGCAAGGATGAGGAGCTTATGTTTTGTGTTTTTATGGTCAGTGTTGGTAAAAAACATTTTAGGTGTGTCACACCAGAAACTCGATTTTTTCGGGGAGGGGGTGGGACCGAAAATTTCTGAACACGATTTTCTGGTGTGACACACCTAAAATGTTCGTGTCCATCCATCACGGCCTCTTTTTACGTCAAAAGGGGCGAGAAAAAAGTACTCGACCCTTCATCGTTTTTCTTTTCCCACAATAAGGAGCGAGGCAAACATCATGGACCGTGCCACCGTTGAAGAGTACTGCAACAAGTTGCTCGAGTCATGCGGCCTGCCTCCGGTCACCAACACTGATGGCTACAAGCCCAGTCTGGAGGAACTGCAGACGTCTCGCCGTGTGCTGGTGGCCCTCGGCCTCCTGGATGAGTGTCAGTCGGTCACGTCGGCCATCGTCACTGGTAACCAGGTGCCGACACACGTCAAGTTCTTCTTTGCCGAGATGTACCCCAAGATGGTGGCGGAGTCGGGGGCTCCGCCTCGCAAGCGCGCTCGCCTAGACGAGGACGGCACCGACACCACGTCCAAGGACAAGGTCATTGCCGAGATGGAGGCCAAGATTGTCGAGCTGGAACGCACCATCAAGTCGCGCGATGACGAGCTCGACGAGGTGCGCTTTCGCGACGCCGAGTTGCACGCTAGCACGATGCACGTGGCCCAGCTGGAAAAGGAGAAGGCGGAGCTGCTGGCCCGTGTGCAGACGCTGGAGAAGGACGGCAAGGAACAGACGCGGCGTTTGGAACGCGAGTTGGAAAAGTCTCGGCGCGAGACGCAGCTCAAGGAGGCCGAGTTTGAGGACTACAAGAAGCGCACTGGTCCCATGATTGGCGACCACAAGAAGGCTCCTGGCGCGCCTTCCAAGGCATCATCATCATCGTCCACCACCAAGGTCAAGCCAGTATCGCTGCCGCCCACCAACTTGGACCTTTCCACGACCTCGGACGACGAAACCACTACGGCCCGCAAGACGACAACTGCTCCAGCCAAGTCGGCCAAGAACTTTGTGGACGACGACGACTGAGAGAGAGAGAGAGAGAGAGAGAGAAAGGAAAAAACATATTTTTTCCTCGGTTATGCGAACGAATAAAGGAGAACGCGTACATTCGTTCAACATGTCGTCGTCGGCGCCACAGAACCGCAAGCCATATCGGCCGTATGTGCCAGGGTACACGCCCGAGCAGTACCACCCATACCATCCTGCTGGCGGCGCAAGTGTGGGACGAGGAGGACGCGGCCGTGGTCAAGTTCGTCAGCAGCAGCAACAGGCAGCACACCCCCAGGCTTTTAACGAGCAAGCTCACACCATTCTCACAACGTACTGCCGCATTCTGCTCGGCCTCCTCCGAGAGGAGCTGAGTGACATGAAGACACCGCTTTTGCAGGTGCTGGAGACAACGCCTCGCACCTCCCGCGGCAGTGCCATTCTGGCTGAACTCGCGTCCTTTCTGCGTCGTGTGGTGGGCCGTGTCGATGACCCGACTCTGACCGACCTGGCACGCCTGATTCCTCGCGACCTCAAGCCCACGTACTACGAGGATCGCATGCGACAATTGTCGTTTGAGTGCAATCGAGCAGAAGAAAAGCTGCGCCAACTGGAGAAAAAGACGGCGGCCGCTGCTGTTCCCAACGAGGAGGTTGTGGAGGACGACGACGACGACGAGAAGAATTGATACAGATGTAAGAAACACACAAACATGCGACATTATCAGTGTTTGGTGTTACTGCTGCCGTTGCTGGTCTCGCTGGCCTCTTGTCAATCCACATTGTATGTAGCTACTGCCCCCAACACCATTGTTGCCGGTGCATACGCCACCCTCGATGAAGCACTGCTTGCTGCCACTCCTGGTACCACCATTCTGGTGGCCCCCAATGTCCGCCTCGCACAGCCTCAGACGTGTCTCTCGTCCACGGGAGGCAACGCTACACAGCCACTGTTGGTGGCCGGCCCCTACGTGGTGGACACTCCCAATGTGGTGATTCGCGGACTCTGTAGTGACGGCGACGACCCCACTCTGCAGACCGTGTTTGTCATGACACAACAGCTGGGCTGTCAGTTTTTCGATATTCGTGCCACAAACGTCACTATCCAAGACCTCACACTCTTGTGTGGCACTCCATCTGCTCTCAACACCACCATCACCACCAATTCCACAGCGCAGCAGCAACCCGCCATTGTTCTCAATGGCGCCGACAGTGACTCGGTGGCTCTCACCCTCGTCAACGTTGACATTTCCCATCCCTTTGTGGCCGCAGGAGTCACCAACACACCCTTGGATGTGTCGCTATCGTTGACGGAGGGCACTCGCCTGTACGGCATGGAAGCACTGGCCGCCATTGTGTTGTTCAACGTCACAGGGTCGCTGAGTGTGAGTAGTGACTCGACAGTGGACTCAGCTCAGTACGTGGCTCTACTAGCGAGCTCGGGCAACATGACGGTCGTCGGCACCACAAACACTCTAGACATTAGTGAGCTCATTGACTGGAACGGGTTGGAAACGAGTTCCGCGGCCAACGCAAATTGCAACATCAACACGTGCGGGGACACGTCGACAGCCGCGGCCGTGTACGTGGCTTTGGGCGTCATTTCGGCCGCTCTCATTGTGGCCATTGTCATTGTGTTGATCAACTGCGGAGCCCACACCCGCGGCCAAGTGCAAACGTATTTTGCTGCCAAAAAATCAGACTGAATGTACTTACATTGAGTGATCGCTAATCTCTCCCCCGTCTCTCGGCAACGACAGCTGCGGGGACCGTGGTGGCGTGCTGTCATCATCACCATGGCCAAAGGAAACGTGTTCCTTTATCACGTCCAGATTGAGCCGAAACGCTTCGGTTTCCACCACGTTGCGGGGTGCGTGACGCAGAATGGCCTCCTCGAGCACGCGACGATCTTGCTGCAGGTAACCCAGATAGTGACCAAAGACCAGATAAGACACACCGAGGCCGCGAGCGTCCCGACGACCCGTCACAGCAAACACCACGCCCTCCACCATGACAAGGGCCTGAGAGACGAGCATGGGTGTGACAATCTTGAGCCACGAGTGTGAGCCAATGGTGGTAATCTTGGGAATGATTTCCAAGTGTTCGCACAGAAAGCCAAACGACGTCATGTACAGCGCCACGTGCAACAGCACGCGGAAGCGGAAAAAGACGGGGGTCATTTCGTCGGCCACAATGCGCAGCACCAGGAGGCCGCAAAAGATCCACGTGGGAAAGAAGGTGGTCAGCCAATCGGTGGATCCGTTGTCTTTGGCCAACGCTGCGGCCAACAGTTGGGTGGTGACGGTCAAGTGAAACATCCACGTCCAGGCAGAGAAGCCGTAGCCGTACCACACCTTGTCGAGGAAGAACCGGTGACGAAGTGAACACACAATGGAGCAACACATGATGTTTCTCTTTCTCTTGTTCATTCCTTTTGGCACAGAAAAAACAAAACTCTTCACTTGTGTTGACGCTTGCGTGACCGCGGTTTGTTCTCGCAACCAGCGAGAAAACGTTTGATTGTGTTGCCCAACGCGTCTCTGGCAGCGTGCAAAAAGTCAATGTTCGAGCGTGGATCCCGCAGCAAGCCCGCGGGCACCATCGGTTCCGCCTCCGAACCCGAACTTTGCGTGTGCCAAAAGGCAAAGTAAGAAGTGTACACGAACAATGGGTCCGTCTCAACGACGTCCACGCGTGGGAAGAACGCTACAGCCGTGTCAATCATGACCTTGTACTCTGCGTAGTTGGTCTCACCACTCCACTTGAGAGCGGCAGACATGACACTGGCAAAGAGGTCCAGTGCCAGCATACGAGGTTCGCCGTTGGTGGTCAGACACATGTGGCTGATTCCATCGCGAAGGGCCTTGTACTCTTGCTGCAGCAGTTGGGCCATGGCAACGACAAATTCCAAGGCCGTCGCGCAACCGAAATCTGGCATCAAAGCCTGGTGCACGACCGCCAAAAGCAGATTTTGAACCAGTGGCGAAGACGCCATGTAATATGTCTGGATGCAGGCAATGTACACCGCGTTGATGCGCGCCTCGCAAGTAGTCAGCCGTTGCAACCACGCCAAAGCATTCTCCTCTGTCAACAACTTGGGGAACAACTGGATAAACATGGCGGCAAGCCACGTGTTGCGTTGGCGCTCGTCATCGATGCCCAACACGGCCAGTACGTACTCGACGTCTTCCACACTAACATAGTGTTTGGTCGTGAGCGCATAGTAAGCCAGGCTAGTCTGATCTCTCTCGTCGGTGTACAACAGGCGATCGGCTGTTTGAATGTTGGTCAGGAGCGCATTCCTTTCTGGCGAATGCATCTGGTCGTTGACTTTGCTCAGCAGTACAGCGACGTGCTGACGCAGGTTGATCACCTTCTTTTCCATGATCTCCTCCACCACATCCAGGTACACACCCTGATTGAACAGATGCTTGCCCACTCTGGCCACGAATTCTCTCTCACGGGCATTCCACTTGGTTCGACTCAAAAGATGCCGCACTTGAGCGACGACGCGAACGAGATCGGCTGGTTCCATCGAGTCGAGATTCACATGATATGGGATGACTCGCTCCTGCATCTTTGGCACCACACGGTCAAAGTCCGGGCGAGGCACAAAGATCGGTGCGTCGGCCTGCAAGATGCTGCGATACGTGTCGCGAACACACGACGTCTCGGCGTAGTCGCCGCGGCACGCGCGCGTCATGGAGATGCTGCGGTACACCTTGCTGTCGTAGCGCACCTCCACTTGCGACAGACCAATAAAAACCACGTGGCGGTTCAAGGCATTGGCAAAGTCGTAAAATTTGGAAAGGGGTTGTGGCTTGGTTTCGGTTTCGTCGTCCGCTGTCTTGTACCAGTACAAGACTGCGTCGTCGCGCCGAATCATGTCTTTGAGTTGCTCCACAGTCGACCGGCTGTCGTCCCAAGTGAGGGTCGAGTTGGCAAAGTTGCGGTCGTACACGTCCACGCCCAGCGTGCTCAGCTCGGACTGCGCTCGGCAAATCTGGCGCAAGAATTCGCTCACCACAGCACGAGGCACGCCGGGGCACGTGAACTTGTCCTTATTCGGGTTCGGACGCTCCATCACCCGGTTCATGGGCCGCAGCGCACGTTCCACAAACAGCGTCATTTGGTAGCGAGTTTCGGTGAGACGGTACGACAACTGGAAGCTGCCGTACAGAAGCTGCAGCGGATAATCAGCCGGCACGTCCACCTCTCCACGTTCGTGGCTGTAGTGCTGTTGCACGTACGCGTGAGCAAAGGCCTCCATTTCTGGATCCTGCAAAAATGTGACACCGGGGCTGTTGGCCTCCTGCGTTGGCATCCGCCATTGCAGGGGCGAGAGCATGATGATGACCGAAAAGTCATGCACGCGCGCCTGGGTGGACGGATCGTGGAAGGTGACGCGATACTGCACAGGCCCGTTCAACATCATGGACTTTTTGCGGTTGGACGTCACGTTCATGATCTTGGCCAGCTTCTTCACGTCGGGAAAGGTGACGGAAATGTGGCCACCTTCGTGGTGCTCCACCTTGGGCGCGTCCGTCAGCGGCGTGTGCTTTTCCAACTCGCGGTACACCACTGGATACTGTCTGAGTTTCCACTGACCCTTGCGTGCCGTCAGCTTGCCACGCAGAGACTCGGCAATGGCCGTCGCCACCACTCGCCAGTGGTACTTGTTCATCTGCAGGCGCTCGTGCACCGGGTGCCCGGGATAGTAAAAACTGACCTCGTCGGACATCTTCTGGTTCCCTACTTTATGTGTTTATTCTGTCTCATCGACGCCACACACACATGCAAAGAACGGATGTTGCGCAGCCTCGGCGGCTGTCAAACGCTCTTCAGGATTGACCGCCAACATACAGACCATCAAGTCTTCCAGTTGCTCGCGCGTCTGTGTGTCCACTTGTTCGCGATAGTACAAGTTACGACGGCGCACAGCATCGCCCACGCGATCGGCCAACAGTAGGGGGCCGCGAGGATACCGTTGTTCCACGCCTGGAGCATAGGCCCGCATGTTTTCGTGCCGCAGCGGGTCGTCCACCGCGTACACAATGTCACGCATCTGGGCCGGCGTGCTTTGGGATGGCAGAAACGAGCGCGAGTGGCCCTCGATGGCGGCCATCAGCACGCATCCCAGGGACCACACATCGGCCCGACCGTCGTACGGCATCTCCAACATGACCTCGGGCGCGCGGTACCAGCGGGTCTGCACGTACTTGCGCATGGCATGGCGAGTGGACTGAACCAATCCAAAGTCTGCAATGAGCACGTCGTCGGTGCTGCGCATGAGGATGTTTTCCGGCTTGATGTCGGCGTGCACCATGTCGTGCTCATGAATCTCGGCCAGCGTCGTCAAGAGCGAGTAAAAGATGCGGCGCAGATCCACCAGCGGCCGTCGTCGCGCGCGGAGATAGTCGTACAACGTTCCACCTCGCACGTACTCCATGGCCACGTACTCGTCCTCTTTGTACTTGAGGATGCGCGGGACGTTGTTCGAGTGGCGCAGCGTAACTAGGGCCTTGGCTTCGCGGCGCAAAAGGTCCTTTTCCTCCAAGCTATCCAACAGTTTCAGGGCCACTTTTTGCGAGCGGCGTTTGTCGTAAGCCAAGTACACGGTGCCGTGGGACCCGCTGCCGAGTTTGGCCAGCACTTCGTAGCGGCCGTCGACCACGTCACCGATGCGGGGCATAAAAAAGCAAAAGTTTTTTATACTCCTTGTCCTCTTTTTTTATCGACAACGCCGCCATGATTATTCAGCACATTGTGGAACCCACGCCCGAGCATGTGGTGTGTTACATCAAGAACGCCAGTGTGCACACGGTCAACGAGATACGCAAGGCTCTGCTCGACCTCATTCCCACCGTGCGCATCGACTCGGCCGATGTTACGGTTCACGATTGCGACTACAACTCGGACATTGTGATGCATCGCTTGGGGCTGGTGCCACTGGACAGCAGCCACTATCGCGCCTACGAGTACGAAAACATGCATGTGTGCCCGCACTGCGAACGCGGCTGTGCGCGGTGCACGACCGTGATGGAGATTGACGCCACGGGGCCGTGCCAAGTCACGGCCATGCAGCATCTCAAGCACGTGTCGGGACCGCCGGCGCCACCCGTCAAGGACTTGCCCATTGTGGACTTGGTCGACGGAGAACGCTTTGCCGCTCGACTCTACACCAAAGTGGGCCGTGGTGGCGGGCAGCACGCGGCCTGTGAGGTGGACTTGTCGTTTTGCGCCGAGATCGAGGTGGAAGAAGGTGTCACACGCCTGCCCAAGGACTTGTGTCCGCAGAGTGTGTTTGACGTGGAAGACGGGGTGGTGATGCGAGTACAGAATGCCGACGCATGCAACTTTTGCGGCCTCTGTTCCGACAAGGGCGGCGTCAAGGTCCAACTCCGCACACACCGACGCCATCCGGTGCGCCGGCTCAAGATCGAGGCCAACGGTTCTCACCCGGCCCTGGAATGCCTGCGCCTGGCCATGCAGTGTGTACAAGACGGTGTGCAAGTGGTGCCGAGTTCACGGGATGTGGTGTGAGGGAGTTTATCCAGACGACGACGACATCTTGGCTCGCTTCTGCGGCGGCTCTTGCTCTTCTTCTTCTTCTTCTTCTTCTTCTTCTTCCTGCACCACGACCTCTCGAACGTCTGTCGCCCCTTCCACAAAAACGACTGGATGAGTAAAGAACTCGGCTGTCACCAAGTTGGTGGGGTAACTCGTAAACCGACACTCGTCTCGCATCCACGCCAGCTGAAGCGGCCACCCACAACGTAACACAATGAGGTTGGCGCCTTGCATAAACTCCTTGAGCGTCACGGGCGACGGTGACTGGAAGCCCATACACAGAGGTTCCAGTGCAATGTAGTCGGTCTCCGGTTTGGGTTTCTCCAGCCACACGTGGGCAATCCAGTTGGCCTTGACCGCTGGCCCTTCCAGTGTGTACCGCTGGCGATACAGAATGCCTTCGCGAGTGGGCTCCAGTTCCACCACGTTCTTGGGCATCTTTAGAATGCGGAACAGGCCTCCCGGTTCGCCAACACCTACCCACGGTGTGATACGCAGACACCCATCGACTATTTCAGCCCAGAACGGACACGGACATTCGCTCGCTGTCTTGGGAAGTTGCACGACAAACGTCTCGTCGCCCTGAGCGACACAGAACCAATGGTCTGTGCGTGCAACGAGTCGCATCGTATCGTCGAGGCAGATTTCAAACTCGTACTTGGCGCCCGAATCTACTTCTCCCTTAACAGGGACGTAAAAGTAGACGTCGACAGTCATGGTGAAGAGGTTACCAGCGCGCCACAAACGCGAAAAAGAAAAACGAGGGTGTGTATTGTCCGTTTATAGACTGACACGCACGCAAATGGCGTTTTTTCAAATTTTGGCTCGCTTCTGCGGCGGCTCTCCGTCCTTTTCTTCTTCCTTTTCCTTCTGCAACACGACCTCTTCCTTCCACTCCTCGGTCGCGTTCTCCACAAAACGGCGTTCGCGGGTAAAGAACTCGTTGGGTGCCAGGTTGACGTCGATGATGCCAAAGCACTCGCGTTCTGCGCCCCACCTCAGTTGACTGGGTTCTTCGCTGTGCGGGCCTCGAGCCACAATAATGTTGGCTCCGTACTCCATGAACTCGTGCAGGGTCGTTGGCGGTTCTGGCGTAAATCCCATGCACAATGGTTCCAGGGCCTCATACGTCGTGCTGGGAACAGTGCCGTTGCATGGCGGCAGATACACCTTTCCAATCCAGTTGGCCTGTACACCCTCCTCCATCTTGTACTGGCGGCGGAACAAGAAGCCGCCCTTGACAACTTCCACCTCCGTGACATTGTTCGGCATCTTGAAGACGCGGATCGAGCGTAGCACCTGTTCGTGGCCCGTCGATGTCATCTGCAGCTGCAGACGCTCGCCGTCCAGTGAGAGCAACACACAAAACGGGCCGGCTGACTCGCTCATCGTGGCCGGAAGCTGCACAATGAAGCTCTGGCCCTTGTCGTCGTTGCACACGACGCGGAACCATGTGACCCATTGAGTATACTCGAATTCCAAATCTTGCTTGCCTGGGATGATCTTGAGCGGCGGGGCTGCTGCCACAAAGGTAAACTTGACCAGATCGAAGGGGTTACGGTCGATGTGAGACTTGCCCGGCCCGAACGGCACGAACGTGTGACGGATGGTGGTTTCCATGGCGACAAGAACGAGAAAAGAAAAAACAATTAATTCCGCCGGAAGGACGTTACGCTTTATAGAATTTCAGCACACTGCGCACAAACTCCGACGATCCCAGTGTCTCTTCCAACTGCTCGAGACACGTGTCGGTCCAGGATACGGCCGCCAACTTGGGGTGGTGTTGCACCGTGTAGGAAACCAACTGCGAAGCCAAATTGTTTGACAGATACTTGAGCTGAGCGCAGAGAATTCTGACGCCATCCGAGTCCAGCAACAGTTTCTGTGCATCGGCGTGGTTGCGGAGCAGGCAGGCAAGATAACCCCACACATGGTGAATATGCTCCTTCTTGGTGGCAGCAGAAGCGTCGCTGATTAGGCTGGTTGTCAACCTCAAGTGATCGGTGGCACTGACAGCACCTGTACTGAGCATGGCTTCCAGTAGCTCTTCATCGTACCCATGCGGCAGAGCCATACGGATGATCCACAGACCGCCCAATCGCGCGAGTTTTGCCGTGTACTCGCGGTTCCAGCACACAGCCCAGTACAGCAGATCGAGCACTCGGATCCCAGCGTTTGTTCGAGTCAACGCAAAATGCGTAACCAGTTCGATACCCTCGTGCTCTTCCACAAAGGACCGAGCAAAGGTGTGACAAGCGATGCACATGTCTGTCAACATGGCAAAACAGACGCGCGGGCTCTTCAGAATGTGGCGACAAAATAGCGCCACGTCCTCGTCGGTGTGATGAATGAGACGCGACTCTATCATTCTGCACACCACGTCGAGCACTGCCTGGCGTTCGGAAAGGGTTGCCGAAGTCTGGCACACGCGACGCGCAAAATCGCACTCGACCAACATGACCACCGTGTCCTCATCAACTAGTCGTTCCACGGCCTTAGCCAGCGGCCACAGCACCACCGGACGCTGCAGCATCAGGTCCACCAAGACCGGCACCGCGTCCTTGTTGCACAAGTACTTTTGCAGCGCGTCCACCGTCTCCTCACTCTCCACGTACGGCATGCACCGCACAATAGCCGACTGGAGAGTGGTGTTGGCGGAATTCATGGTCACGAGTTTGTGCAGGAGTTTGTGGTACACCGAGTCGCGCACATCCATGACGTCCACCACAGCCTGGACGGTCTCGGGGTAGCCCAGCAAGCGATTGGTTTCGAGTACAGCCACCGCATCGCACACTGGCGGATAGCTGCGGATCATCTTGGCCAAGTGGGCGTCCGTGGGCACCGGGTTTTCGACAGTGAGGTTACGGTCGCAGACGGCTAGCGCCCAAGCTCGCCACAGGTGAGGGTGCTCCAAGGGTGGTACCTCTTCCAAATTCTCTTGCATCCACATGGCCACGCACTGTTTCCACATGGGCAACGTCGATATCATCAATGGTGTTCGAGGGTGGCACCGGTACACATCAACCAATTCCACCTCGTCTTCGTTGTCCAACTGAATGGCGTCGAGCTTCATGTGTGACCAGTCCTTGATGGTAATGCGCTTGGGTCCGCGTCCGCGCAAGGTGCGGAGCGACGTGAAGCGAGTGCACACGCGCAGCGTCAGGTGTTGCACTGAGCGTGGCACCCGCGACAAGTCAAACTCGTGTTCACCACCCAAGCTGAACGGGCCGACTGTGAGGTGCGTTACACCGGGGAACTGGCGGCCAATGTCGTCCACTTCGTCTGGTCGGCAGGTGACGGCAGTGACGGCAGCGCGGGCACCGAGTGTCAACTGCGGCCACCCCACGGCCTCGAAACGCAGCACTTGAGACTGTGGCAGTGGGCGCAGCAGAGTCGTCCACTTTTCGCGGGTCAGCGACTGCAGCGGCAGTGTGCGTAGGCTCACGTCCTTGTCTTGCACGGCATCGCGCATGGCCCGGTTCAGGCGTTCCAGCAGCGGCTCGATGCGCAGAAAAAAGGCCGCGTTGATCACGTCAACGTCCAGCGCGACCTTGATCCGTTCTCCGCGGCCGTCGGCGTATTGTTCCATGAAATCCACAGCCGCCTGCACACCCGCCAGAGACATGTCGCAGGGGCGTACGTGGAGAGTGGCTTCGGCGTCGTCGTCCGCCATGTCTGTCAACAGGCCCGAGAAGGGCAGGGCGTGGGGTGGAACCGTGATGACTTGGTCGGAACCAACGAGAATGCGAATCATGAGGGCGGGGTTACTAGTGCGGTGAAACGTGCAAACGAAAAAATCCGAGCGATCGAGTCGTAGTCTGTCGGACAGACGCTGTCCGACATCTCGATTCTTTTTGTCGGTGGCGGCGCATGAGTCACTCCTCCTCCTCCTCCTCCTCCTCCTCCCGCCTCTTCGAGCATACCGTTGAGGCGCCTGATGACATTGACGAGGCAGATGTTGTGGCCATCCTCAACGCCGCGGGAAAACGTGGTGAGGAAGTGAACAACTCGACAGTGTTCGCCGCAGTTCGTCAGCTTGCCGTCCGACGCAATCCACTCCGCTACCGCACCAACGACCTCTCCTTCCTCTTTGCACTCTCACCGGACTGCTGGTTGTCGTGTGTCGCGGCGTGCAATCGTCAGGGCGACTTCTTCATGGCACCGCGACACACAACAATTGGCCCCGGACGGCATGCCCGGCTCGACGACGTCCTGCTACTCCGTTGGGTACAGGACATGGACAATTACCCGCTGTGGTGGGAAGGCGTGCCTCGCGCCAAGCGTCGCGCTCTGCTGGACCAGCTCAACGCGCTGCACGAGGAGGTGCTCGTGCCGTTTTTGTTTGACGACCGCCAGGACGCCGGGCGCGCCGCCGCCGTGCGCGCTCAGGCTCGGGCACTGGTACAGCCTTACGTGGACCGAGTGGTGCACACGGACGGCGTACGCGTGACTGGGTGCTGGGAGAATGGCATAGTGTGTGTGCTGATGCAGCGCACGTGGACATTGGTGGTGCTGCCGGCCATGGACGGGGCCACTGCTTCATTTTACGGTATGCTGGCCCAAGGCGAAGTCATGGCTCACACAGACGCGACAACCACGAAGAATGCGTTGTTGATGGCCCGCGGCGCGGGCGCCATGCCGCATTTGATCGACGACGTGCGCTATCAGATCCGCCGTCAGCACGCCGACGACGTCGACGAGGCCAAGATTGAAGAAATACTGCGCGACGCCCGACGCCGTGGCCGGCAGGACGCGCCGGCCAAACACGAGTTTCGTCAACTTGCGGCCATGCGCCTCAACTCCATGTACGAGTCGGTGTTTGGCAGCGGCCACAACAACAGTTCGGCGGTGCGCGCGGCTGGCTTTGCGCTGGCCGACTATGGCGACATTTACCCCACGTATCCCGACACCTTGCGCCGCCGCGCTGCCGCCCGTGGCCAGCCGTTTGCGGGCTACCGGGCCGAACTGGAGCGCATTGCGAAGCAAGCGGCCGAGGAGTTTAAGTCGATGCCACACTTTACGCGTCTGTTGGCGAATGAGATGGCCACGCTTGCCACCCCGCTGGTGACCAGCGAGAAGATTGCGGACAGGAAACACAAGCGCAACAAGAAGAACAAGAAGCGCAAGAGCAAGCAGCAGCGACAGCAGGCTAATCGGGCCTCGTGCTCCACCAGCGTGTTGGTCGAGGAGGAGGAGGAGGAGGAGGAAAGTGAGAAAGTGAAAGACAAAGAACCGCAGCCACAGTCCTCCCAGTCCCGCCTCATGGTCATTGCGCCGCTCGTGGGCGTGATCGAGTACGCCAACAACCCGGGCGAGCTGCAGTTTGTGACGGTCGGTCAGTCGAATATCGAGGCCGTGAATGAGGCGTTGTTGGCGCCTCGTGACGACTGGCGCCCCGAAGACTTGGGTGCGGCCATTGCCTTGAACCGCAGTGTGCTCAACGACGCTGTGGACGTGGCTGCCGTTGAGCGGCTGATTGCTGCACGCGGCCTGGAGCTGGACGAGGTGCTCTTTGACGGCGCACTGCTGGCTAGCGAGCACGTGACCCGCGTTATGCCCGGCGTCAAAGAGTGTGTGGTCTGCCAGCTGGCCGAGCCGCTGTTTGTGCGCGGTTGGGGTGCGCCGTTCCAGTGCTGCGGCAACCGTATCTGTGCCGAGTGCCGGGCCACTGTCACCAAGTGTGTGTACAACTGCAAGTGATTGCGTGTGTGTCTGTGGAAAATATAGAAGCGTCATGTCGAAACGGAGAAACGCAGTTATTCTGATCCCATCCGAAGACGTAGAACGTATCCTTGCCGAAGAAGGCATGCCGCCACAGCAGCGTCAGGTCGCGTTGCCACCTGCTCCGACATCATCAAATACCTTTGGCAACAAAGCAGTCAAGGGTGCACCACGTACTGCTTTTGGGAATAGCGTGACACCGCCGAAAACGCCAGCTTTTCTCGGTCGCCAGCAACAGCAGCAGCAAAAGTCAACCAACAACAACAACAACCGAGCAAGCAAGATGCCGACTGATGATGCCAACGGGGTAACTCCACCCAAGGGTCGACGAGAGCGCCGACCCGCTGTGATTATTACGGACACCGAGGCGGCCGTGTCTCCGTCAAACAACGATTTTGAGGCTGACGGTGGTGTGCCTCCGAGACAAGACAAGCGCGGCAAACGCTCCATCAGCTTTGGTCAGAGCAAGACTCTGGGATCGTCCTTGACTGATACTACTCTGGGAGAGTACGAGTACAACGCGACCCCTTATGGTGGCGACGATTCGACTCCGGGAGACTACGTAACTCCCTATGGTGGAGACGATACGACTCCGGGCGGCTACGAGTACAACGCGACCCCTTACGGCGGCGACGATACCACTCCAGAACACGACGCACAGCCGCTGGTGTTCACCATCCCCAACCGCGTGCAGCAACTCGACAACGTGCGCGAATACCAAGAAGTGTTGGTTCTGCAACCCACGTACGACACGTACCTGACGGCGCTGCAGTGGGGCGTGGCGTGCGATCTGCTGTTTGGCTCGGGCGCCGACCAATGGGCCCCGTTCCCGGTGCGCATCAAAGACGCCGACGGTTTTGTCCGCCGACACGGTGCGCTGACCAAGCTGAACGAGCGTGAATACTCGTACGACGGTCTCGGACGCATCACAGTTGACAAGGACCGGCTGACGTTTGTGGGTGGCGTGTCAGTGGAAATCGACAGTGCGTCACACACAAAGGACGAGCAAGCCGAGTTTGCGCAACTGTCGGCCACCGTCGCCGGCAACCCCGTCATTATTCGATACGCGTTGCTGGACGGTGCCTCGCCACCGGAGTTCGACGCGACCAACCACGTCTTCCATGTGCCGGCTGCCTCCATGGATGCACTGGCCTTGGCCGTGGTGCGCGCACGCTGGCCTGTGGATGCACCCTATCGGTGTGTGGCCCCGCGGCTGCTGGCCTCCATGATGATGCAGACGGCCGACAATAAACTCTGGCAAGTCACCGTGGTGGAACGCGTTCCAGGTGCGCCGTTGGCTGAGCATGTGTCGCCTGGCACCATCGAGTGGTTGGGCAGAGCTGTGCTCGACATGGAAAGCATTGGAGTGTCTAGCATGTACAACGCGGTGCACACAGCCTACGTGGGTCACAACATGATTTGGCAATCGTGCTTTTACGGCGCACGCCTCGCCGGTGCCGAGTGTCGCAACAGCCTCGGCAATGCGTTTAGCAACGTGAGGATTGGTCCATACAAGGATTCTTCCCAGGTGCCGTGGTTGGACGAGTCGGACGTGCGGTTTGCCTATGCCATGAGTTGGAACTACCAGCGGCGTCAGTTTGTGCAAGTGCCACAGAAAACCGCCGAGGGTCAGTGGCTGTTGCCGTTTGTTGCCATGCGTGACAACGCGGCGCTCTACACCTTTGAACACATGCGAGCGATGTTTGTTGACGGTGACTTGTTTGCCGACGTGCCCACCAACAACCAACTCATTCAGCGCGATCAATCGTACAACGACGCCAGCGCTTTCGAGTACTCGTGGTACGGTCTGGCGGCACTGCGAGAGCTGGTACAGTCTGTGGCCAGGGAGGAGGGTGTGCGGCAGATGCTCGACACGAATGCCGAGAACCCCACCCTATTCCACGTTCTCCTCTTTGGTTTCTATGCCAGCGACATGAGTCGGAACTGGAGTCTCCACCATCTGGTGCCAGTGTACGCGGCCGGCGTTGCTCTGTGGCGCAACAAACCCGACGAGCTCCAAAACATCATTGAGCACCTGGCCACAGATGTCGACGCCCTCATCGTCAACAAGATTCTGCAGGCGCTGATGCCGGCCGTGACGATGCGGGAGGCGAACGATGTGCCGACGACGGTGGAATTCACGCAGCAGATTCACAAATTGCTGGCCATGTCCCAGTCTGTCGACATTGACGCGGCCGCCGTGTGTGGAGAATTGGCCGACAACGAGGGTGTGCAGGCCACTCTGTGGGCCGCTGGTGATCGTTTGCTGGTTTGAAAATATACTATTGTGTAAACCGGTCATGAAACGGACAAAATTTTTTTCTTTTGTTCCTGGCGGCGCAGTGGTCTCCTCCTCCTCCTCCTCCTCCTCCTCCACATCTCAAAACTCTCTCCCCCTACTCACCTACGCCATCATGAGCAGTGGTGCGTGCTTTCTCTCTCTCTCTCTCTCTCTCCTCTTCTTCTTCTTCTTCCTCATTCTGTCTCTCTGTCTCCCTCCAGCGTCCGAGAAGCAGCAGCAACAGCGTCGCCGTCGCCCTCGAGAAGACGATGACGATGAGGAGAAAACAAAAGAAGACAAACTCGTGAGTGTGAGACGATGACAGACACGAAACAGAGAGAATTTTTTTCATTCACTGTGTGCCCACAGTCTGCCTTGCCGCCGCCCCGCAAGCGCTGCCGCCCGTCGGGCGGTACGTCTGTCTTTTTTTCTTCCCTCCTTTTTGGCCTTCTCCTCATCTCTGCCTTCCACCCTCAGCGGCCGCGTATGCGCGTTTTGACGACTTGGTGCGATCGACGCAACGCAAGTACTCGGCCGACACTGTCTTGTTTTCCAACCCTGAGTGTCTGGCGCAAGGTATGCAAAGAATCGAAAATGGGTTTATGTGTGTAGTGATTCTCACACATCACACCACACAGACGCCATTCAGGAACTGTGTGAGGCGTGGATGCCGCGCATGACGGCGGCCGCCGAGTGTGTGCGCCTCATTGCAAACAAGACCGTCAAGCGACACACGCGCCAAGACTGCGGCCTCATGCTGGGCATCCAACACGCCGCCATGCAAGTGCGCTACGGGGTGGCGCGAGTGATGGGTCCTCTGCTGCACAAGGACGTGAACCTGGAGGAGGACGTGTATGGCGGCCTAGAACAGCTGTACGACAAGGCTGTGGAAGCTGACCAACTGGCGTGGTCGCAGATGGCTGACGTGACCAAGTGGGCGCACAAGGGCGGGTTCTGGCTGCTGATTGACAAGCACGTCCGCGAGCTCAAGACTCTGGAAAACCAAAACTTTGACGCGCTCAACAAGACCGAGCCTCTCACCGTCGACTGGTACTCGGTGCTACTGATTGAGGGTGGCCGCAAACGTTTCAAGGACGGTCTGGCGTACATGCGCCTGCGCGTCAGCCGCACCTTTGCACCGGCGGCCGCTCGAGCTCTCTTGGCTTACCTGGGAGTGGAAGAGAAGAAGAAGAAGAAGAAGAAGAAGAGTGAGGTGGTTGTGGACCTGGTCGACAGCGACAACGAGGACGGTGTGGAAGTGAAGAAAGAGGAAGAGGAGGAGGAGGAGGAGGAAGAAGAGGAGGAAGAGGAAGAAGAAGAGGTGGATAGTGATTTCGATTTTTGACTGTAAACACGTTGTCCGTCTCGGAAATATTTTAGGTGTGACACACCAGAAAAAAGTTTTGGCCACTTTTTTCCAGACCCCTCCAAAAAATTTCCCAGAAACTTTTTTCTGGTGTGTCACACCTAAAATATTTCCGAGACGGACAAAAGTTTTTCAATAGTGTCACCCTCCACGACCGTGCCATGGGGTTTTTTTGCGCTTCTTTTAAGCAACTCTTCGAATGAACGATCTCGTTCCACTGCACACGATCGACGGGGTCGACACGGGCGGACTCTCTGAGGAACACTGGCACTTTGCCTACACCATCTTTCACACCATGGGCAAGCAGATGGACCGCAAGGGAAAAACATACCAGGCGTACCCTGTCAAACTCATCGATCCGACGAGCACCCGCTCTGGCCAGATGAGACACATCAACGACGATCACGTCCACTTTACTCACAACAACACTCATGTGGAAAAAGTCGAGGTGCTCGGCAAAGGATCGTATGGCACGGCCTACTTGACAAGTGTGTACACGCAAGAGGACTTGAGTGACGAGCGCCTAGTGGTGATCAAAGTGAGCCAAGTGCGTGAGCCCGCAGCCATCGAACCGCAGCCTGCTAGTGCCTCAGCCAAGCACGAGCACCTCCAGCACGTGATTCCAGCCAACACCTGGTACCTGGACGTGGCTGTCATGGAACCGTTTACCATGGCCGTGCTGCAGCAGCGTTGGTCTCATCGGTATCCACGTATGACATACCCGGCCGCACAATTGCTGTGTTCGTTCCTTGTCGAAAAGACTCCGGGCGTGCACTATGAGCAAATCACGGTCATGTCCTTTGAGAGTGGCACGGAACTCTGTGATTTTGCCGGTGCTAGCTATGCAGAAGCGCAGAGCAAATTTCTCGAGTGCTTCCGACAAAGCACCGATTTCGTGTGGCGTGCACATCGGGATTTCGGCATCAACGTCATGGATCGTCACTCGGAAAACAGTATCGTGCGCGACGCCGACGGGCAACTTGTGCAGTTGGACTTGGCCATCTCGTCGGTCGAGTGGAATGACTTTGTGATTGCTGCGTGGCCAGACCACGTGGGGCACTTTCATCTGTGCCCCGATCCCATGGTTGCCATGCGCGGGTCGTGGGCTCACGTTCGCCAGTTGTTTTTGAAGGAAATGGACTTTGGCAGTAGCATCGAGAGACACGGACTACGAGCGGCCGTGGAAGCTCGTCAGTACCCACAGGCCTGGCTCTTTGAGAATCTCGTGCAGCGAGCCAGAATCACTGGCGCGCTCGCTGAAGCGCTCAGTGTGGAGAAGGACTATCCACCGGAACTGGCACCATTGGTTCGTGATGGAAAGCCTCCCGTCATCACTCTGAACGAAACACACCGCGCTGTCGACTACTTTAAGAAGAATCCGAGTGAAGAGGCCTTTGCTCCGCTCGATTATTCGGCCACGGCAGTCTACGGATACGGTTACGAGTGCGCCAAGCACCTGACGATGCACCATTTCCAAAAGGCCGTAGACATTGTGGAACGCTATGTGCAACTTCGCTCGGCCGCCATCAAGACGTATTTGCCCATGCTAATCTTTGCGGCTGTAACGGCACGCTCGCTCAGGCCGGAGCCGTTGCCAGACCTTGTGCGCATGTTGCAACGGTGGTACCGAAACCGCCCCAGTCTGGTGTCCCTGTTGCCTGTGTTTGTCGACGTAAAAGACATGGGTGCGGCCTTGCGCATGCTGGCTCCATCACCGCACGTGCAAACCAAGATGATGACTACGATTCTGCACGCCATCGAGCCCGTGGCGGCTCTGGCGTCTGAGAAACTCTTTGATGACGAACGCGAGGCTGTGGGTTTCTTTGACAGTGTATGGACGACCCTGACGCAGGAGAAGGACGAATAAAGAACGATTCTATGCTAACTCCCCTGTACACGATCAGCGGCGTCGACTCTGGCGGCCTCACCGAGGAGCACTGGCACTTTGCCTACACAGTCTTTCATGCCTTGGACGAGATCCGCGGTTGGTCTGCATACCCCGTGTCGCTGCACGTCGATAAGAAACAACAACGAGTATCGGCCTTCAAGATTGCCCCGACTCACGTCCACTATGCCGACAATGACATTCACATTCGAGTCCAACAGAGTTTGGGTAACGGTTTGTCTGGCACCGCGTACTTGGTCAATGTGGAACAGGGACAGCAGCGGCAGCAGCAGCAAGTCGTCATCAAAGTCAGCCCGGTCAAGAACAGAGACCTCATTGAACCTCGGTATGATCGCGACAGCGAGACGTGGCACCTCGACACGGCCGTACTGGAGCCGTTGACTATGGCTGTGCTGCAAGCTCGGTGGACAGACACCTCCAACTATCCGGCGGCCAAGTTGCTGTGTTCATTCCTTGTCGACTGCGGCGAACAAGTGACGGTCATGACGTACGAACCGGGCGAGGTGTTGTTGGACTTGTTGCTGGAAGGCGCAGCCGAGTCTATTGCCTGCTTGAGGTCCACACTCGAGTTCGTGTATCGCGCTCACCACGACCACAGCGTCGACGTCATGGATCGACACGGCGAGAACGTGATTTGGCGCGGCGGTGCTGCTGTCCAGTTGGACTTGGGCATTGCTCGCATCCGAAGTTTTTCAGCTCAATTTCCCACCATCGACTTGTCGTCGGTGGACACCGATCCTTTCCGTTCCATGCGGACAATGTGGGCGCGCAATCGTCAAAACTGTTTGGTACTCAACAGGTTCGACAAGTACATTAACAACAGTGCCCTAGAGGCCGCCATGCAAGCTCGCCGACACCCCATGGGCTGGCTGTTTGAAGACCTGGTGCAACGGTTGGAATTGCCAGAGCACATGGCCGAGGCCTACAGCGTATCAAAACAAATTCCAGCCACCATGACTCAAGTGGCTTCCATCTGCCAGGAACACGAGAGAGCTCTGGCCTTTGAGAATTTCAAAAAGACACACATTCTCGCGCCCCTCGACTATGGTCTGCGAACCATTCTCACGTACGGCAAACAGTGTGCCGCATACTTGGTTCAGCATCATCGCGACGAGGCGCTGGCTGTGGTGCAACCATACGTGGATCGCCCCACTCTTCCACTAGACACCTATCTCCCCATGCTCGTGTTTGCGGCGCTGGCGTACTACGACAAGGAGTCGTCGTTGACCAGGCTGCGGGAGTGGGCAGCGAAACGCAGCAATCTGGTGGCGCTGTTGCCCGTGTTCTTTACACGACCAGCAGCATTGAAGCGATGCCTGCAAGACATCGACAACAAGTATGCGCGAGTTATCCAGCACCACCTGGCGCCGGTGATGGGCGACCTGGGCACAGTGTACGCCGATGAAAAACACGCACTGGACTTTTTCCGCCTTGTGTATCGTGCGCTGCAAGAGGAGTGCACGACATAAAGAATACAACAATAAAGCCACCACCATCCATGAACCTTGCACCGCTGTTGATCATTGACGGCGAAAAAACCGGAGGCTTGTCGGCCAAGCACTGGCACTTTGCCTTTACGATTTTCCACGCTGTCCGTGAGACAAGTCGTTGGCACCCGTACCCTGTGACCCTGACGAGTGACGATCCTGACGATCGTGACGTGAACCATGAGACGGTCGAGTTGTTGGAAGAGGACCATATTCACTTTGGCGAGACCAACACTCGAGTTCGTGTGCTGGAGCGACTTGGGGCCGGAGCCTATGGCACAGCGTACAAGGCTAGTGTGAGCCAAATGGACGCAAAAACTGGCGAATTTAAGCATTGCCACAACGTCGTGCTCAAAGTCTGTCACGTCAACAATGTGCAAGCCATCCGGCCCGTGGGGAAAGACTCCTCAGTCCTTTATCTCGACTCGTCCGTCATGGAACCGCTGAGCATGGCCATCCTGCAGTCGCGGTGGCCCGCAGCGAAACTCGGCCAATACGCGGGAGCCAAGTTCTTTTGTTCGTTTCTGACCAAGCTCAAGTCACACGTTGCTCAAGTCACGGTCATGACGTACGAAGAGGGCACTGTGGTGTCCGAGTGGACGACAGGCGAGGACAAGTTTCGGGAGTTTGTGCGTTTCAGTTTCCCCAACACGGCCGAGTTTGTGTATTTGGCTCACCGCTATTGCCACGTGGACATCATGGATCGAAACTCCAACAATGCCATACAAAAGCCGGACGGAAGAACCGTGCAACTCGACTTTGGTCTCACTCGCATCCGAAACTATGGCGAAAACAAGGCCGCCGTGATCCATGTCTATCCTGATGACGTGAGTCCCATTTTCTTGGACCCAGACCCCATGCAATCCATGCGCCACACCTGGGCCATCGGACGCCATCTTTTCATGGCCGCGCAGACGTACGTCAATCGACTGGACCACGCTGTGCTGGAAGTGGGAGAAGAAATGCGCAAACATCCTCAAGCTTGGCTCTTTGAAGACGTGCTTCGCCGTTCTGACTTGCAGGAGCCCATCAAGGAGGCGTGCAGTGTGGACAAGCCCATTCCCGCCTGGTTCATGCAGCGTCTGCGACAGTCCAACCGCACATTTTGTATTGTGCACGAGGCCAAGCTGGCCATGGCCGTGTTCAAAGCCCGCGCAGACGAGGGAGAGTTATTCTTTTATCCTCTCGACTACGCACCCAAGACTATCCTGGGTTACGGCAAAGAGTGTGCGCAGTACTTGGTAAAACACCACCCACGGACAGCTGTGGCCATTGTCAAACACTATGCTACTCATCCCACGCTGCGGATGCCGTCGTACTTGCCCATGCTCTTGTTTGCGGCCCTGTCGTACCAGCAACTGGTGGAACACGAGTGGCGTCGCCAGGACTACAAGCTGCAGGCGGCATTCACAAGTATCAAGCGAATGGTTCGTACGGCCTTGTTTGGAGGTGAAAAGGAGGAAGAGGTGGAACAAGTAGAGGCAAACGTCCGCGCGTGGGCTCTGAAACGACCCAATCTGGTGGCGCTGTTGCCCGTGTTTTTTACCGAACCGGCCGATCTGAAACGGTGCCTGCAAGATCTGGGCAATGGGTACGACTATGCCAACATTATTCGACGCCATCTGGCCCCGGTGCGCCGCTACGTGGACCCGTACGACGACGAACTCGAGTCCATTACCTTTTTCTACCAGGTGTTGGACTCGTTTGCTGATTGGTGTCCGTGAGAATACAAAATTTTTTTTCAGGTGTGTCACACCAGAAAATGATTTTTTTGGGAAACGAGGGGGGGTGGGGGAAAAGTCGGAAACGGATTTCTTGGTGTGACACACCAGAAAAAATCGGCAGTGTATGGTCATCCCTGACGCAGCCCAAGGACGAATAAAGAACGATATCATGCCAACTCCCCTGTACACGATCGGCGGCGTCGACTCTGGCGGCCTCACCGAGGAGCACTGGCACTTTGCCTACTCGGTCTTTCACGGCATGATGCAAAAGCGACATGACTATCACCCATACCCTGTCAAACTTGTCGACTCTCCTTCTCCTGCAACTGCTGGTCCGCGGATGATTACACAGAACCACGTCCACTTTCCCCACAACGACACTCATGTAGAACAGACAGAGATGGTCAAGGGCAAGGGAAGTTTCGGCACTGCGTACTTGGGGCACGTGTACACGAAACCTGACAAGAGTGACGTTCGTGAGGTGGTGATCAAGGTCAGCGTTGTACAGAATCCCGAAGCTGTGGAACCGCAGCCGGCCTCGGCGTCGGGGTGGCGTCAAGAGCTCCAGACAGTGGTGGAGGAAAACAAAACGTGGTATCTCGACACGGCCGTGCTGGAGCCACTGACCATGGCCGTCTTGCAGCGCAACTGGACCCAACGATTTGGAGCCGACTCGTATCCGTGTGCCAAGTTTCTGTGCTCATTTCTCGTGGCGGAATCGGGTACTGGCAAGTACCAGCAAGTGACCGTCATGTCGTTCGAGCCCGGCGTCAAGGTATACGAACTCGGAAAGAGTTTCGGCGATGAGGTCGGGTTTCTCGAGTACTTTCGTCAGATGACTTGGTTTGTGTACACGGCGTGGCACGAGTTGAACGTGGGTGTCCTCGATCGCAGTCCGAATAACGCCATTTGGAAGCCGGCGGAAAACCGCGCTGTTCAACTGGATTTCGGTCTGTGTTCGTGCACACTGGACGATGATCAAGTGTACATGCCGTGGCCAGATGGAATTTCCAAGCTCTACTGGGACCCGGATCCCATGCGTTCGATGCGCTTGTCGTGGGCCCACTATCGTTCGCATTATCTGAAGCAGTGTGACTTTGGTCAGTACATTGAAAAGGACGGTCTCCGGGCCGCTGTGGAAGCTCGCAAGTATCCGTGGGCTTGGCTCTTTGACAGCGTCATTGAGCGGGCTCAATTGGACGAAACGGTGGCGAGCGCCTTTAGCGTGGTCCGCAAGGCTCCAGAGGTATTGGACGACATCTTGTACGAGAACTACACGAGATTGTACACGATGCACGACTACGCGCGAGCGACAAAACTCTACTGCGAGGAAATCGACTTTGGTTTTGAAAAGTTCTTTGCTCCACTGGATTATTCGGCCACATCCATTCTGCAATATGGTGTCGAGTGTGCGCTATACCTTGTGAACGAGCGCCGCGATGAGGCCGTAAATATCCTTGACGAATACGTCAACAATCGGCAACTGCCCATCAAGTCGTACTTGCCCATGCTGCTGTTTGCGATGTTTGTGGCAGAAGAAGAATTGGGCATGAGCTTGGACGCACTGCGATTCAGTTACCATCGACGCAAGTCTCTCGTGTCGCTCTTACCCGCCGTTGTCCAGGAAGACCAACTGACAGCGGCCTTGATGAGACTCTCCTCCACGCAACAAGAGCTAGACGAAATGGTCGACATAATCCTGCACGCCTTGGAACCTGTGGCGAAGTTGACCGCTGAACAACTCTATGACGATGAACGCGAGGCTGTCGAGTACTTTGCAGATGCGTGGCGATACGTGTTTGTGCACCTCAAACCGCACATCACGTACTAGAGTCCATTACCTTTTTCTATCAGGCATTGGAATACAAATTTTTTCAGGTGTGTCACACCAGAAAACGATTTTTTGGGAAACGAGGGGGGTGGGGAAAAGTCGGAAACGGATTTCTTGGTGTGACACACCAAAAAAAATCACGTAAAAAATTGGCAGTATCGAAACCGGGCCAGACATTTTTTTCTTCCTCGACTTGCGTCGCAAACCTAAACATAAGTATCATGGCTCTCACTTTTCCCGACGACGCCAACGTGCTCGAGTTTGTGCTGGCCCGAGTGGGTCTGCTGTTTGGCGCCTTGGTCCGTGCCGTGTTGGTGGGCTTCGACAAGGAGACGCTGGAGCAAAACATGAGCTTTGTTCCCGTCAACCGTGTGCTGCGCACGCTGGTCCGCCTCTTTGAGGAAAACGCCGAGGGAACGCGCCAGCTGTTGGCCCAGAATACCACAGTCAACCTGGAGACCGTGACAGCGGCAGCTCGCAAGGACGTGCGCAAGCTCTCGGCCCTGCTGTTCAACGCGACGCCTGAGCAGCGCGTGGAACTGGCCGAGACGGGTATCAAGGCCAAGAAGATCCGGGAGAGTGTGCTGGCGCAGCTCCGGGAGAACCCCGAGAACCGCAGCCTGTGCACCATGCTGCTGACGTTTGTGTTTTGCTGGATGGAGAAGAACCCGGCCTATGTGCACGGCGAGTACGACGAGGACACACCCATGGACCAGCCCTACACCCCTGAGGGCGAGCCCTGGAAGCAACTGCAAGCCCTGACGGCCAGCGTCAAGGATATGTGGAACCAACACCAACACCCTGGCCAGGCGTCGACGTCGACGAAGAAAAAGGCCGACAAGCGCCCTCGCCAAGAAGAAGAAGAAGAAGTGGTGGAGGAAGAGGAGGGCGAGCCTCAAGACAAGCGCCCGGCCTTGGTGCTCAGCAAACCCGGTCGCACGGCCTTTGGTCAAAAGATCGACACGTGTGTCTTGTTTGATGCCAAGAAGGCTCTGGAGGAAGTGGATGTTCGTGGCCTGGGTGTGGCCCTGTTGCGCGGCAGCCGCCACCGCAGCACGCCGCTGTTGGTGGGAGGAAAGAATTTCGGAGTTCTCCTCACCGAGTACCAGGGCCAGAGCCGGCACATTCCACTCTTCAACTACGTCATGTCGCTGTACTCACTGACGGGCTTCTTCCGCTACTCGTACTCGACCGTGTCGGTGGAACCACTGAGTGTCAAAGTGCCGAACCGCCAAGACGACACCAAGCAGTGGGGCACTCGCTTGCCCACCAACGAGCCCATGGAATCCACGGCCGACGAAGCCGTCTTTTGTTTGGACCACCTGGACAAGGACAAGGTCAAGATGTGGGTGGTGGAAAACAACCCCAATTTGCAAGAGACCACCTGCCCGGCTCTGTTTTCCAGCTTTTTGCGCAGTGTGGTGACCAACTTGGAACAAGGCGCGCAGGCCAAGGATGCGCTGACCGTCACCACCACGGTCAAGAACGGACTGCTGGGACTCATGCTGGCTGACGCGCTGGGCATTCACTCGTCCACCGACCCCGACGACCACGCTCTGGTGGTCAACACACACCAGGTGGCGCTGGTTGGCATGACGCAGTTGGGCACCAAGCCCGACGCGCCGGGTTTCATGCGCGACAAGAACGTGGCCCGAGCCATGCCCTACTTCCGCGACTCTCTTGTGGTGGAGTTTACCGGCGCCATGGGCATGATTCTGGCCCGCCTGGAGGCCACTGGCCGTGTGGACACCATGGCGTACGCCAACTTTGTCCGCGGCCGTGTCAAGAACATGCATGCCACGTACTTTGTATCCTCGTCCGATGAGTGAGGATAAAAAATATATATTCTTGATCGTCACTGTCGCGCGCACACCACATGGCCACCTCTTCTCCGCCTCTCTGTCTGTCGTGCAACCGGGTCAACATGGGCGCCGAGTTTGTCCAGCTGCGGGCCCAGTACAAGGTGGAAGACGGATGGGACGACGCCACGCTGCTGGACCTCTTGGGCGTCAACCAGCTCTGTTGCCGCGCCACGGCCATTACCTATTGTGATATGCGTCCCAAACTGCAAGAGGCTCATCGTCACGAATAAACGTTTATGGGACTACACAATTCCACTTGGTGAGGGGTCATGGTTAGCTGACACTTGGCCGGGATCCGCTTCGCGACTCGCAACCGAGACGACTTGACGGTGGCCGGGCCAGTGATGCGTAGGCTCAGTAGCATGACATTGTCGTTGGCCTGGCAGACTGGACACACTAGCGAGTCTGTGGTGATTTGGCACGGGGTGACCACTCGGCCCTTGACCTCGTCCTCGTCGCTGCAAAATTTGCTGGGGCAGTCGATATTTCCGCAGAAAACAGTATACTTGACCTGCATTGCCAGCGCGACAAAAACAAGAAAAAAATTTTATCCACCTTATCTTTCATTTCCGTTTCATGCCGCCAAAGCAACGCCGCAAGCGGCAGAGAGACGTGGACGATGAGGAGGAAGAACAACCACCGCGGCCGCCGAGTCCCACGGTCGACATCTTGGACGAAATCGACAAGGCCGAGCAAACCGACGACTTGTACACATTTACGCGTTTGCTCGCTCGATGCAAAGACACAAACATGATGTCCCGTCTGGTCACGCGTTGTGCCAAGTGGCAACGCGATGACTACATTCTTATGTTGGCCGGAGTCTGCTTTGATCTACGATATCGCTGTACTATTGTCACACGATTGCTGGAACGTGACTTTGAAGAGGCACGCGCGAAAATCGTGGCGTTTCGCCAGCGCTTTCCCCAAGCTGGAAATGCCTTTTGCGACACGGCCACTCTCGAGTATCTCGTGGACCACGACGACGGCCAGCGAATTGCTTCTCACGCCAACACCTTTCCCGTCCAAGATATCCTCCATCGCGCCCTCTTGTATGCGCTGGATCGCCGCAAGGGCAACGCTCTAGCCGGTTTGGCTTCCGTCATGATGTCCACCCAAGTCATGAGGACGTGCATCGAGCATGGAGCCGACTGGGCCGTGGAATACGTGGTGCCGTTTATCAAACCTGACTGGTTCCAAGTGGTGTTTAACCAAGGTCTGGAACTGGCCGATAAACAGCGCAACCCCGACTGCGTCCGAGCGCTGTTGCGTCACATGCCCACGGCTCAAGTGCACAATACCGCGGCCGCCGTGGTGGACGCAGCCGCCGACCCTCGTGGTCTCCGACTGTTGTTTGAGTATTTGGTGGACACCCGCTATGCTCACACCAGCCGCCCTTCTGACCCCGAGTTTATTGACCGTTTCAACATGCATGTTGGAACGACGACGGCGCACCTACCATGCATTGTGGCTCGCAACGTGGAAGCCAACCTGCTGCTGCTCAACTTGTGTTACACTCACAAGGACCTGAACCCGCGATTGCTGCGTCTGGTACTGCGACGCTTTCCCCAACTCAAAAACCACCCACGGCCCCTGGTGGCCTTTCTCGACAAGGCTCGCCAGGTCAGTTGCTTTGCCCAGACCATGACCAGTATGTGTACGCCGGCGGCAGTGGCCGTGGCCACCGAGCAAGAGCCGTGTCCCCTCACCGCTCTACTGCGCAACCCTCTGCTGTTGCCCATTCTCTCCCAGTTTAACCGCCGAGCCCGCATCTGTCTGCTGATGCAGCGCCGGCTGTCGTGTGTGTTTGTGTGGCAGCGAATTTTTTCGTTCGAGTCTGTGTAAAAAAATTTGTTTTTCAATAGTGAAATGACCTTGCCGTGTACATATGTTGTGCGACAGCACCTAGAAGCGCATCTGCGCCTGCAAGGGATGCTTTCCACCGACGAGGACGTGTGGCGCATTGTCAGCGGGGCAGCAGAGGCGGGGCTGGCCGAATTGCGGTTCAGGTTTGAGAAGAAGCATCTGGCGGTGGCGCTGCGTCTGATGGAGCGCGTCGGTGCGTGGCCCACTCGCAAGTACGCAATGTTGCGACGGCACCGGATCGATGCGTGCGTAGAGTCCGTCGCGACCATCGTCGTGCCCGCTGCCGTCGGCGGGTTGCTGTCCCTCTGCCTGGCTTGGTTCTTCACCCCGATTACCATCGCCAAAGTCACCACCCTGGCATGGGTTCTGCTTGTCATGTTTGGCCTGGCCGCCTGCTGCAGCGGCGTGTATGTCTGGTGCGAGTACACACAGGCTCTGGACCGCGCCAGTTGTAACTGGCGTGTGAAGATGCCACGCGTAGCGCACGTTCAAATGTCCTCTGCCGGTGCCGCCAACGTTGTTTTGCTCTCCTTTTTGTTCCCCTTCTCCTCGGGTGAAGCAGTTGTCAAAAGCTCTGCCTCCATCGTTGACGACTGCCAGGGGTGACGGGGCAGCGTATTTTTTTCGTTCGAGGCTGTGTAAAAATTGTCCCATAAAAGCGAGACAGGAATTCGGGGTTTTCTCATTCTCGTTTTCTCTCGCTCTCTGCACCGCAAGGGTTACTCACTCATGAGCTCTCTCACCACCCCCAAGAAGATCGTCGTGAACGATGTCGACGCCGAACTCCTCTCGGTGTACAACGCCAAGAAACACCCCAAGGTGCCGGCCGTGGCTCCCAAGAAGGGCCACAAGACCAAGGCGCAGCTGTCGCACACCAAGGACCCCAAGGAGTTTGGCCGTGAGATGGCCGTTCTGGTGCTTGGCGAACTGGTGGTCCAATACCTCGAGGCCAACGGGGTGGACTTTCGACGCAACAACTCGGGCCCTGAGGCGTCGCGCCAGAAAACTCTGACGGAGAGCTGCCAGGGACTGGACAACATGCGGTCGATTTGCCGTATTTTGGGCACGCCGGTGGATGACGACAAGTTCCAAGAGCTGAAGGAACTGCTGCAGCGCACCAACATTGTGCTGGCGCCGGTCCACAAGAAGACGGAGCGCAAGAAGAAGCCGGCCACCACCGAGGCTGTTGCAGCCACCAAGGCTGTTGTTGTGCCGTTGCCAGTGGTCAGCGCCGACGAGTCTGATGACGAGGACGACGACGTCGACGTCGAGGACGACAGCTCCGACGACGGCGAAGAGGAAGAAGCTCGCCCGGTGGAAGAGGCAGTTTCCTCGGAGGAGGAAGAGGAAGAGGAGTCTGCGTAAAAGAACCAATACACACGACCGCGTTCATTATTGACACAGCGTATTGTACATGGACGAGAGGGAAGAGAGGGGTGCACCAGTGGCATAGTCGCAGACGTGGTGTCGACGACGAAATGTCGGTGGTGTGGAATTTGAACGACAAATAACGTAGGCAATCTCATGATCTGCCCCCACCGACTGGACGAGATGATCGTGGCTCGAGTGGCGGCCGCGTTTGCCCGACATGACGACGACGACGACGAGGTGCAAGTCACGAGACTCGAGCAGCAGAGTGTTGACCCAGGGTCTCCTCTATACTTGGAGTTGCCTCGAGAGTTATTGACGTTGGAACGCTTTGAGGAGATCCTGGACGAGGCTGCGGAATGCTTGTACGAACGACTGCACGGCCACGGTTACAAGACAGTGAGTGTGACGGCCGCCAACTTGTACGACAATCTGGTGCTGAGTCACCTCAAGGGCGAGCGTCTCAATCAGATGTGTTTTATGTTGTACGCGGCTGCTAAGTAGCCCTTTTAGCTCAGTTGGTTAGAGCAATGGACTTTTAATCCATGGGTCGCGAGTTCGATCCTCGCAGAGGGCTTTTTTTCTTTAAAGAGAGAAGGATGCTGCGCATCGACAGCGGTCACACGACCCTTGTGCTGCGGGAGAACGGTTGCCTCGAGTCCGAAACACCTTTTGTGTTTTTGAATAACGAGGACGTGTGCAAGATAGAGTTTGCGGACGACAAGGAAGAGGTTGGCGTGACATCGTGCCAGTTGCCGTCTCCGCTGCGTGACATCGAGGTAGGACACAAGAGTATACTGCGCATCACTCGAGCCGACGCCGTCCATGGTTCTATCCTCTGTCTCGCGGACGCCAAGGTCATTGTAACCAAGAAGCAACCTCGGCTGCATCGGCTGTGTGCCACTCTCGGCGGCAGCATCACTTGCACCACCCACGCCAAACTCGGCGACTGTCTCGGTACCGTGTGCATCGACGCCTGGAGCGGTGGCTCGGTCAACGTGGCCGCCGTGGTGTCGCCTGCGTGCAACGTGACGGCCACGAATGGCGCTTCGGTGTACGTGGGTTGGAGCATTCAGGTGGACGCCGTGGCCACCACACAGGGTTTCATCAAGATCAAGGGACGAGAAAAGACACGATGCCATGCCGATGAAACAGCTCAAGTGTTGTTTACACGTTTGACATGATAAAATATTTTATGTGTAAATGTACGTCTCGGAAATGTTTTAGGTGTGACACACCAGAAAAAATTTTTTGCAACTTTTTTCGGACCCCCCTCGAAAAATTCCCGAAAATTTTTTCCTGGTGTGACACACCTAAAATTATTTCCGGAAATTTTTTATTCCGAGGGCACAGAAAAAAAGTAAATTGGGCGAAAAAACCTTGTTCTTTTCAAGAGACTGTGTATGAGCAGCGGCAACAAGAAGGTCTGGCTCAAGTGTGCACGATGCAAGAACCTGAACACGTACGACATTCTGCAACTTCACGAGAGCCACTGCGCGGGCGCGGGACTGCTGATGGTGCCAGAGGTCGACTACCAGTGTCGGGCGTGCGCTCGCATAGTGTCGATGCCCCTCGAAGTAACCGCAAGCAGCTGTCCAGCATGCGGGGGCGCCGCCGACGGCCTGTCACTTCGACTCTCGAGTCTGCCGCCAACGAGGCCCACGAGATAAGATCGTCGCAGCTGCGCATGCTCACCTCGGACGAAATTCGGCAGCTGTCGGTGCACGAAGTCACGGCCTCCTCGCAACTCAAGAAGAAGCCGTACGTGGACGAGACGGGTACGTGCACAGTGTGTGGCAAACGCAGCTGCAGTGGCGAAAAGATGCACTTTTCCCTGGGCGATGTGTTCTTTTTGCTGCGGGCTCGCAAGTACGTGACTCGGTTCCACTCACTGTTCAAGACCAAGTCCAACGCCAAGAGCGCGCGGCCGCTCATGTGTCTGCACGACGGCTGCTCCGACCGCTTCAAGGCCAAGTACACCCAACCTGACGCCCGCCAGTGTGCGGCCTGTGGCGGGGCCCCATTGTCGTCCTTCAACATTCACGACTCGCACATCTCGGCCACCTACATGGACGGCACCAGCGAGAAGTTGACGGATGGCATGCTGTACGAACGCATGTCGTCGGTGCCGCGGGAGGCCTACCTGGAACACTTTGGTGGCTCATTCTGCCCGCTGGATTGCTTTTACGACGTGATCCCCGTCATGTCGACGGCGGCCAACAACATCATGTCTACGCAGACCAAGGACAAGATCAAGGCTGTGGTGCGCTTTGCCGATGGCCGCATGTTTTGGGCTCCCGAGGTGCCCGACGGTCCGCAGAGCAAGGAGGTGCCCAATCCCACATGCCGTCTGTACGAACGCCTGTTTACCACGGTCAAGAAGGTGTCGAACATTTGCGAGGAAGCTCGCACCCTGTGCCGCCTCCTGGACATGCCCGAGGACAGCGTCAAGACCCGGCCAGACGTACACCGGCTGTGGCCCACAGTGGACGCTCGGACGCAGCACTTGATGACGGCTGGCAACGACAAGATCAAGAGAGGTCAGCGGGCCATGTCCCTGTGGAAGGCTGAGATGGAGGCGGAGGGTGCTTGTGGGGGAGAGAATGCGCGACAAGCCTGCCAACTCTTGGAACTGACTGACGTGGAGATCACCGACGTGTACCGTCTGTGGCCCACGATCCAGGCGCGGGCCGAGCAACTCATTGCCGCTGGCAAGGACGAAGTGGCCAACGGCAAGACGGCGGCCGAAGCTTGGAACACGCTGTGCAAGCTGGACTTTAAGGACTATGAAAAGGTCCTCAAGGACATCAAGATGTTGATTTTCGATGTGCCGCCCAACGCCAATGCCGCGGCTGGCAACAACATGGATGGCGGCAATCCGTCGTCGGCCGACAAAGTGCGCAGCATCATGGCCAACGTGCAGGGCAAGTATGGCGACTTTACGCGGCACTACAAGGGCAAGCAGGTCAACTCGATTGGCCGGGCCGTGGTGGCCCCCGGGCCCAACCTCAAGATCTATCAGATTGGTGTGCCCATCCACATGGCCGTCAAGTACGACGTTCACACGCCCGTGTCGCCCTTTACTCGCCACCGCATCCTCAAGAACGTGTACGAAAAAGGCTGTCCCATCAAGTACGTCAAGCGCAAGAACGGGGAACAAGTCATTGGGTTTGTGCCGTTTGCGGAACTGCGCGACGGCGACGAACTCTGCACTGGTCTGTACGATGGCTGCCCGGTGCTGGTCAACCGGCAGCCCACGCTCTGGCAAAAGAGCATGCAAGCCTTTGAGGCCGTCATCCTGTGGAACGCGCCCGACATTCGCTGCTTGCTCTTTCATCCGCAGCAGACGGAGGAGTACGCCATGGACTTTGACGGTGACTGTGGTAATCTGCAAGTCACTTTCCTCTGGTTCACCATGCTGGAGGCTGTACTACTCATGTCCACGGCCGTGAACTCGCTCAACGGCTCGGCCTTTACGTCGTGCATCGGCTTCAAGCAAGACACGTTGGCGGCCATCTTTGACATGACGCACAAGGACCGCACGTACACCATGAAGACGGCGTTGGAGATTCTCCGCCACACCAAGGCCGCACCGCCGGTGCTGGAGACGTACCGCGCCCGCCTCATGAAGTTGGCCGGCACCACTCGCACCCTGATGCTGCACGATCACCAGTTGGCCCATGCCATTGTGCGAGCGCTGGGCTTGGACCCGGGGTTGGTCAACGAACTGTACGCCACCGGTCAGTGGTCGGGACCGGAGATTGATTACCAGCGCAGCGAAGTGCTGTGGTGTGTGGCTCAAACGAAAACAGACTTGGACCTCTGCTCGTGCTTTGTGGCCGCCTACAAGCGCCGTCATCCCACACTGGTGGACGACAAGTTGGAACGACGCCTCTCACAGCTGTCCACCATGCACTACGAACACGATGCGCAGGAAACGTGGTTCTCGGTGCGTTTCACCGACCCACTGGACGCCAACATCGAGTACGCGGCCTTTCACGTGTCGCGATCCGAGTTGCAACAAGTGTCGGGCCCGGTGGCTCGCGAGTGGCTGGAGATCGAGGTGCTCCACAACGTGCCGGGCATCTGTCTGGTGGAAGCGTTGTTGCCCAACAACTTTCGGCCGCACTCGTTGGTGGACGCGGAGGGTCGCATCAAGATGGACAAGCTGATTCAACGGCAAATTTACGGCATGGACAAGAGTATGCTGGGTCGCGGCAGCAACACGTTGCCGCACCTGCTGCAACTGGAATTCGATTGCAGCACAGCCTCAGAGATTATCAGTAGTCTCATGTTTATGGTCTACTATGTGTCTCGCGTCAATCCCATGTCGATTGACGTGCGCGACATTTGTCTGGACGGCTTTCTGACCAACTCGGGTCCGCACCGCCAGTGCCAGGACGCGATCAAGCGACGCAAGGACGAGGTGCTGACTGAGCTGCAGGCCAAGTTTGACGAGGCACTCAACGAGTACGACGAAGCGGTGCAACGCCGTCCGCGGCCTGTCTACGTCAAGGAGGACGTGCAGCGGCTGCTCATGTCGTGCTCCAATTTTGGTTACCGCAACCCAGAGTTTGACCAGTTTTGCGTGGAACGCGCTCAGCGCACCTTTGACTTTCACCGCGACGTCATGCACCACACTCCGCAAACCATGTGGCACTGCGAGCTGTTTACCAAGCCACTGGCCCGGGGCGAGCCGGACCAACTCGCCATGCTGCGGGAACGCATGGCAGCCGAACGCTATCCACACCCCACGACGCCGTTGGCTGACTCGGATGCCCACAAGCTCATGCTGCAAGAGATGCAGCGCTTTGAGAAGCAAGTGCAAGCCTTCCGCACTGAAATGTCTCGCGACCTCTTTCACGAACACAGCCGCTGCGTGTACGCCAACCGGGTGGTGGTGGAAGAGAACGTGCCGTCGTTGCAAGAGGAGGGTTTGCCCATCTTTAACCAGCACTTGCGCCAGCGTCCGCGACCGCCTCTGCGCGACCAACCCCACTACTCGGACAATCCCTTTTTGCACATTGCCATTTGCGGCGCCAAGGGCAGCGTCAACTCGGCCTATCCCATGGCCATTGCGCAGGCGCGGGCCCCGCGGCTGTTGCCTCCGCACCTGGAACAGGGCTTGCCTTTTGGCCGCCCCTTTGTGTGCTGTCCCATTGGCCTCGTCAGCATGCCGGGAGTGCGCACCCTGGTCACCCCCATTGTGTCGGGCATGTCGGCCGTGGAGATGGCCGAGAATCGCCGCGATGGTGTCACGCGCCTGGCGCAGCGCCAGGTGGACTTGCCCAAGAGCGGACACCAGAGCGAACTCTTTACCCAAGTGCTGAGCCTGGCCGTGGTCGATCGAATGCTCTCGACCCGCATCATGGGACACCGCATCATTCAAGTCATTACGTACGGTGACGGCTTTGATCCGCGCTACTTGGTTCTGCAGTCGCTGTCGAGTGAGTGGCTGTTGCAGAATCTGACGTCCGAAGGTTCCCAACTGTGGGCTCTGATGAGCGTGGAAAAGCTGGCGTTGCCCTTTTGTGCCGACGAACTGCTGGCCCGCAGCGCCGGTGCCCTCTACTCGTACGTGATGGAACACTGTGCTCGCAAGAGCCGTGTCATGGCGGGCGAGTTGTCGTCGGCGATGGCGATGATGGACGTGGACGGTGGTTACCATCCCGACGACGTAGAGTGGGTGCAGACGGTGGAAGTGACTCCGCACCCCGTCATGCGGCACATTATCCTGGCCATGCTGCGCCGAGCTCGCAGTATGCCCGAGGACAACGAGGTTCGCGTGTGGTCGTTGCGAGCGGTGGTGTACGAGCGCGTGATGCGAGCCGTGATTGCGCCGGGTACCAACGTGGGCCCACAGACGGCCACTATGCTGGCCCAGCAGGGTCAACAGGATCACTTGTCGTCGCATCGGTCGGTGGGCTCGGGCAAGAAGACCGACGAGACGGACCAGCAGGCCCGCGCACTGGAACTGCTGACGTGCAAAAAGAACATGCCCAACATGATTGAGTTGCAGCTGGTGGACAAGAGCGACGCGGCCGTGCAAGCCTTTGTGCAGTCCATCAACCCTCGCACACTGCGTTCCATGCTGCGCTTTGACGAGCCATTCATGATGCCGGCCGACTATCCCATGCCCCGCAAGTGTCGCCTGTACGAGACGGCTCGGCTGTGGGAACTCTGTTATCCACACTCACTCATTGTGCACATTGCCAAGGCTCTGACGGACGCCGAGGTGCAGAGCATTGTGACGCAAATGGAGGGCTGGATGCCTCGGGCATTTGTCAAGCACAGCCGCTTGGTGGTGTTTCCCACGTACCGGGCTGCCGAGACCGAGTTGCTGGTGCGAGCGGCCCCGCGGCCGGGCACCAACCACCGAGTGGTGGACGGCGTGGTGTTTTCGACGCGAGTGCTGCCCAATATTCGGCAAAACATTGTGTTGGGACCCATGCCGGCCGTGACCAAGGTGCAACACATGGGCAACGGCGTCATTCACTTGCGACTGCGGGGCAACGAGACACGCATGCAGCACACCATCAAGGAGCTGCGCAAGCGCCCGGAGGTGGACTTTTCGTCCGTGTGTCCCACCAACCCCATGTACGCCCAACGGTGCTACGGTATCCTGGGTGGCGCGGTGGTGCTGCTGCGTGAACTGCAAAAGACCATGGGCGGCCGCTTGGCTGCTCGCCACATTGAGATGCTGGTGGACTGGATGCGCAGTCGCGGTGTGCTGCTGCCGCTCA
>ERZ778028.535-NODE-535-length-72614-cov-8.676884_pt1 | contig 72614 bp, 72 predicted proteins | sample MGYA00375758_ERZ778028 | MGnify/ENA primary metagenome ERZ778028 (study PRJEB29350, sample SAMN05389828) | bioreactor metagenome | isolation source: Thiocyanate bioreactor | place: South Africa: University of Cape Town | collected 2014-03-17 ...
AGCCCGTCGACGTGGAACTCCTCGAGCCAGTACAGCGCGTTCGCGACGAGGAAGTTGCGGACCTCGGGCCGGCCGAAGTCGAAGACGTAGGTGCCCCAGTCCGGATGCTCGCCGAGCAGCGGGTCCGCGTGCTCGTACAGCGGCGTGCCGTCGAATCGGGCGAGCGCCCAGTCGTCCTTCGGGAAGTGCGCCGGCACCCAGTCCAGGATCACGCCGATGCCGGCCCGGTGCAGCGTGTCGATCAGCGCGCGGAAGTCGTCCGGCCGGCCGAAGCGGGCGGTCGGCGCGTAGTAGCCGGTCACCTGGTAGCCCCAGGAGGGGCCGTACGGGTGCTCCATCACGGGCAGGAGCTCGACGTGCGTGAAGCCGAGCTCCGTGACGTAGGCGACGAGCTCCTCGCCGATCCGCCGGTAGTCGAGGCCGGGCAGCCACGAGCCGAGATGCACCTCGTAGACGCTCATCGGGCCGGTGCGCGCGTCGGCGGCCGCGCGTCGCGCGATCCAGTCCGCGTCGCCCCACTCGTAGTCGTCCGCCTCGATGCGGGAGGCGGTGCGCGGCGGCGTCTCGGTCCAGCGGGCGAGCGGGTCGACGTGCAGCGCCCAGGCGCCGTCCGGCCTCCGGATCGCGAACTTGTACCGCTCCCCGTGCCCGACGCCGGGGACGAAGCCCTCCCAGACGCCGCCGCCGATCGGGTGCAGCTCGGGGCCGTCCTCCGGCACCCAGCTCCACCGGTCGCCGGCGAGCCGCACCTCGGCCGCGTTCGGCGCCCACACCGCGAACCAGGTCCCCGGCTCGCCGTCGCGGGAGCCCGCGTGCGCGCCCAGCGCCTCCCACAGCCGCTCATGCCGGCCCTCGGCGATCAGGTGCAGGTCGATCTCGCCGAGCCCGCCGGTGCGCCCCGTCCCGCGGCTCATCGCGTCGCCGTCGCGTAGTCGATCGCGAGGACGTGGACCGGCTGCACCCGCGAGTCGAGCCGCACCCAGTTCCGGCGGCCCCAGCGCCAGCGCGCGCCGGTCAGCAGCTCGACGACGTCGAAGGCGGCGTCCGGGTCGAGGCCGAGGCGCTCGAGGTCGAGGTGGACGTCCGTCTCCCGCACCGAGTGCGGGTCGAGGTTGGCGACGACGACGACGCCGTCCGGCGACCCGGTCCCGGTGAACCGCGCGTCGAGGTGCTTGGAGGTGACGAGCACGTCGTCGGAGTCCGACCAGTGCACGGCGAGGTTGCGCAGCTGGCGCAGCGCCGGGTGCGCCGCGCGGATCTCGTTGAGCCGTGCGAGGTACGGGGCGAGCGAGCGGCCCTCGCGCTCGGCGCCGGCCCAGTCGCGCGGGCGGTACTCGTACTTCTCGTTCTCGGCGTTCTCCTCGCTGCCCGGCCGCGCGACGTTCTCGACCAGCTCGTAGCCGGCGTAGACGCCCCAGCTCGGCGAGCTCGTCGCGGCGAGCACCGCCCGGACCTGGTACGCGGCGCGGCCGCCGAGCTGGAGGTACTCGGTGAGGATGTCCGGGGTGTTCACGAACAGGTTGGGGCGCAGCCACGCGCTCGTCTCGTGGGAGATCGAGGCGAGGAACTCCTCGAGCTCGGCCTTCGTGTTCCGCCAGGTGAAGTACGTGTAGGACTGCTGGAACCCGGCGGCGGCGAGCGCCTGGAGCATCGGCGGCCGGGTGAAGGCCTCGGCGAGGAACACGATCTCCGGGTGGCGCTCGCGGAAGTCGGCCATCAGCCGCTCCCAGAACGCCAGGGGCTTGGTGTGCGGGTTGTCGACGCGGAAGATCGTCACCCCCTGGGCGATCCAGTGCTCGAGCACCCGGACCACCTCGGCGAACAGCCCGTCCGGGTCGGCGTCGAACTCCAGGGGGTAGATGTCCTGGTACCGCTTCGGCGGGTTCTCGGCGTAGGCGATCGTCCCGTCCGGCCGGTGCGAGAACCACTCCGGGTGCTCCTGGACCCACGGGTGGTCGGGAGAGGCCTGCAGCGCCAGGTCGAGGGCGACCTCCATGCCGAGCGCGGCCGCCTTGCGCACGAACGCGCGGAAGTCGGCCGGGGTGCCGAGATCGGGGTGGATCGCGTCGTGCCCGCCGCGGCTGCCATCGGAGAGGAAGCCGCCGACCGCCCATGGGCTGCCGGGCTCGCCGGGCTGCGCCGTCGGCGAGTTGTCGCGCCCCTTGCGGTGCTGCACGCCGATCGGGTGGATCGGCGGGAGGTAGACGACGTCGAAGCCCATCGCCGCGACGCCCGGCAGCCGCTGCGCCGCGGTCCGGAAGGTGCCGCTCGTCCAGCCGCCGTCCTTCCTCCGTCGCGCGCCCTCGGAGCGGGGGAAGAGCTCGTACCACTGGCCGACGCCGGCCCGCTCCCGCTCGACGACGAGCTCGTGCGACTCGGACTCGGTGGTCAGCGAGCGGATCGGGTCCCGCTCGATCGCCTGGGCGAGCCGCGGCGCCCGTGCGGCGGCGATCCGGTCCGCGGGGTCCAGGGCGGCGTCGCGCAGCACCGCCGCCGCGTCGCGGAAGAGCTTCAGCCGTCGGCGCCGCTCGAGCAGCTCGGCGCCCATCGCGAGCGTCAGCTCGACGTCCTGCCCCGCTGCGACCTTGATCGCGGCGTCGCGCAGCCAGGTCGCCCAGTCGTCGGCCCAGGCGCGGACCCGGAACGACCAGGAGCCCGTCGCATCGGGCATCGCCTGCGCCTCCCACAGGTCGGTGCCCTCCCCGACGAGCCGCATCCGGTGCGCGGTCGACGTCTCGTCCGGGGCGGTCAGCAGCAGCTCGGCGCCGAGCCGCCCGTGACCCTCGCGGAAGACCGTCGCCCGGAACGGCACCACCTCCCCGACCCACGCCTTCGCCGGCCAGCGGCCCTCGGGCTCGACCGGTCCGACGAAGCGGATGGGGATGCGGCCGATCACGTCTTCACGGTACTCCCCGTAACTTCGCCGTCACGTGACGGCCGTAGGCTCGGGCGGGTGAAAGCCATCCGCCGGTTCACCGTCCGCGCCGTGCTGCCGCCGGAGCTCGGCGCGCTCGAGGCGCTCGCGTCGAACCTGCGCTGGTCGTGGCACCCGCCGACGCGGCGGCTGTTCAAGTCGATCGACCCGCTGCTGTGGGCGCGCACCGGCACCGACCCGATCGCCCTGCTCGGCGCGGTCGCGCCGGAGCGGCTGCGCGAGCTCGCGGCCGACGAGGCGTTCGTGGGACGGGCGGACGCGCTCCTGGCGGAGCTGCGCGAGTACCTCACGGAGCCGCGCTGGTACCAGGGCCTGGCGGGCGCGCCGGCCTCGATCGGCTACTTCTCGCCGGAGTTCGGGATCGCCGCGGCGCTGCCGCAGTACTCCGGGGGGCTCGGCATCCTCGCGGGCGACCACCTGAAGGCGGCGAGCGACCTCGGGCTGCCGATCATCGGGGTCGGCCTGTTCTACGCCGCCGGATACTTCCGGCAGTCGGTCTCGCAGGACGGCTGGCAGCAGGAGAGCTACCCGGTGCTCGACCCGGACGGCATGCCGCTGACGCTGCTGCGCGAGGCCGACGGCGGCGCGGTCCGGGTCGCGCTCGCGCTGCCGGAGGGCCGCACCCTGCGGGCGCGGGTGTGGATCGCCGACGTCGGGCGCGCCAGGCTGCTGCTGCTCGACGCGAACGTGCCGGAGAACGACGAGTCGCTGCGCGGCGTCACCGACCGGCTGTACGGCGGGGCGGGGGAGCACCGTCTGCTGCAGGAGCTGCTGCTCGGGATCGGCGGCGTGCGGGCGCTGAAGGCCTACTGCGGTCTCTCCGGGACGGCGTTCCCCGAGGTGTTCCACACCAACGAGGGCCACGCCGGCTTCCTCGGGCTGGAGCGGATCTCGGACTGGATCGGCGAGGGGCTCGACTTCCGGGCGGCGCTCGAGGTCACCCGGGCGGCGACCGTGTTCACGACGCACACGCCGGTGCCGGCCGGGATCGACCGCTTCGAGGCGAGCCTCGTGCGGCGCTACCTCTCGGCGGGGCTGCTGCCGGGCGTGGCGGTCGACGACGCGCTCGCGCTCGGCGCCGAGGACTATCCGGGCGGTGATCCGACGACGTTCAACATGGCGGTGATGGGCCTGCGGCTCGCCCAGCGCGCGAACGGCGTCTCGCGGCTGCACGGCGAGGTCTCGCGTCGGATGTTCGGCGCGCTGTGGCCCGGCTTCGACGCCGAGGAGGTGCCGATCACCTCGATCACGAACGGCGTGCACGCGGCGACCTGGACCGACGTGCGCGTCGTCGACCTCGCCCGGGAGGCCTTCGGCAGCGCCGACACCTCCTCCGTCGACTGGTGGTCGCCCGCGCTCACCGACGAGGCGCTGTGGCGGGTGCGCGGGGAGCTGCGCACCGAGCTCGTCGCCGACGCCCGCGGGCGGCTGCGCGAGCAGTGGGCGCAGCAGCACGGCGAGGCCGCGGTCCCGGACTGGCTCGCCGGCGTGCTCGACCCCGAGGTGCTCACGATCGGCTTCGCCCGCCGGGTGCCGACCTACAAGCGGCTGACGCTGATGCTCACCGACCGGGCGCGGCTGAAGGCGATCCTCACCGATCCGCAGCGGCCGGTGCAGATCGTCGTCGCGGGGAAGTCGCACCCGGCCGACGACGGCGGGAAGCGGCTCATCCAGGAGCTCATCGAGTTCGCCGCCGACCCGGAGGTCCGCCACCGCATCGCGTTCCTGCCGAACTACGACATCGGGATGGCGCGGCAGCTCTACCCGGGCACCGACGTCTGGCTCAACAACCCGCTGCGCCCGCTCGAGGCCTGCGGCACCTCGGGGATGAAGGCCGCGCTGAACGGCTCGCTCAACTGCTCGATCCTCGACGGCTGGTGGGCCGAGTGCTACGACGGCGAGAACGGCTGGGCGATCCCGTCGGCCCTCGCCGCGGGGGACGCGGCCGAGCGCGACGCGCTGGAGGCGGCGAGCCTCTACGACCTCATCGAGCATCAGATCGCGGCGGCGTTCTACGACCGCGACGAGTCGGGCGTGCCGCGGCGCTGGGTGCGGACCATCCGGCACAGCCTCGCGGGGCTGTCCGGCGTGCTGTCGGCCGAGCGGATGGTGACCGAGTACGTGGAGCGGCTCTACGCCCCTGCCGCGCTCGCCTATCGCGCCGTGACGGCCGACGGGGCCCAGCCGGCGCGCGACCTCGCCGTGTGGAAGGCGCGGGTCGCCGCGGCCTGGCCGGGCGTCGTCGTGCTGCACGTCGAGTCCGGCGGCGTCGACGCGGTGCCGACCGTGGGGGAGACGCTCGGCGTGCGCGCCCGGATCGCGCTCGCCGGGCTCGCGCCGGACGACGTCGAGGTCGAGGTCGTGCACGGCCACGCCGGCGACGGGGATCGGATCCGCGACCCGGAGCGGCAGGCGCTCGAGCTCGAGTCGGTCGCCGACGGCGTCGCGCTGTACCGCGGGACGGTCGTGCTCGACGCGCCCGGCTCGTTCGGCTACACCGTCCGCGTCACCCCGAGCCATCCGCTGCTGACCGCCCCCGCCGAGCTCCCGCTCGTCGCGCTCGCGTCCTGACGCCGGCCCGCCGGGGCGTCAGGAGGGCAGGAAGCGGGCGAGGAAGGCGCGGGTGCGGGGCTCGCGCGGCGCGCCGAGCACCTGGGCGGGCGGGCCCTGCTCGCAGACCTCGCCGGCGTCGAGGAAGACGACGCGGTCGGCGACGTCCCGGGCGAACGCCATCTCGTGCGTCGCCATCACGATCGTCGTGCCATCGGCCTTGAGCTCGCGGACGAGCTCGAGCACCTCGCCGACCAGGAGCGGGTCGAGGGCGCTGGTGACCTCGTCGAGCAACAGCAGCTCCTGCCCGGCGGCGACGGCCCGGGCGATCGCGGCCCGCTGCTGCTGCCCGCCGGAGAGCCGGTCCGGATAGGCGGACGCGTGGTCCGCGAGCCCGACCCGTTCGAGGAGCTCGGCGCCCCGTCGCGTCGCCTCGTCGCGCGGGACGCGGTGCACGGCGCGCAGGCCCAGCGTCACGTTGTCGAGGATCGTCCGGTGCGGGAACAGGTTGTAGCTCTGGAAGACGACGCCGATCCGCGCCCGGACCCCGTCCGGGTCGGCCCGCGGGTCGGTGATGTCGTCGCCGCCGAGCAGGATCCGCCCGTCGTCGACCCGCTCCAGCAGGTCGATCGTCTTGAGCAGCGTCGACTTGCCCGACCCGCTCGCTCCGATCAGGGCGACGACCTCGTGCGCGGCGACCTCGAGGTCGATGCCGCGCAGCACCGCGCGGTCGCCGTAGGACTTCCAGACGCCCTGCACGCTGAGCACGCTCATGCCGCGCCCCCGACCTGCTCGCGGCGCTGCATCCGGGCGCTCAGCCAGTCGGTGAGCCGGATCATCGGCCAGGCGAGGACGACGAACAGGACGCCGGCGAGGACGTAGGGGGTGAAGTTGCCCCAGGTCGCCGTCTCGATCTGCGCGGCGCGGACGGCGTCGACGGCGCCGAGCACCGAGATCAGCCCGACGTCCTTCTGCATCGAGATGAAGTCGTTCATGAGTGGCGGGGTCACCTTGCGGATCGCCTGGGGCAGCACGACCATCCGCAGCGTCTGGCCGTGCGTGAGGCCGAGCGCGCGGCCGGCGATGCGCTGCGAGGGGTGGACGGCCTCGATCCCGGCGCGGATGACCTCGGCCACGTAGGCGGAGTAGGTGATGATCAGCGCGACCGGCCCTAGCACCAGCACGGGGACGCGCTGCTGCAGCAGCCCGGGGATCCCGAAGCCGACGAGGTAGAGCACGATGATCAGCGGCAGGCCGCGGAACAGGTCGGTGTACGCGGCGGCGAGGAAGCGCGCCGGGAACCAGACCGCGCCGCGGAGCGTGCGCAGGAACGCGATGATCGTCGCGAAGACCGCGACGCCGACCACCGAGATGCCGAGCACCTGGAGGTTGAGCAGGAAGCCGTCCCACACCCGCGGCCAGGCGCCGACCCAGGCGACCGGGTCGAAGAAGCTCTGCTGGACCTTCGGCCATCCCGGGGAGAACAGGATGAGCAGGGCGATCGCGGCGGCGAACACGATCGTGCTCGCCGCGCCGACGAGCACCGATCTCGCCGTCTGGCGGCGGCGGAAGGCCTGGCGCTCGACCTCGATCGGGCTCGGGCGCCGGGCCTCCGTTGCGGTCATTCCGATGACACTAGCGAAGCGGGTCCGGGGCGGGTGCGGCGAACCCGCCCCGGGACGCCTACTTGAGCAGCGGGACGCCCTGGTCGGCGCCGAGCCACTTCGCGGCGATGCTCGCGAGCGTCCCGTTCGAGCGGAGCGTCTCGATCGCCTTGGTGACGGCCGCGGTGAGCGCGCTGCCCTTGGGCAGCGCGAGGCCCCACTGGTCGGTCTCGCCCTCGACGTCCGGCAGCTGGCCCACGATGACGCCGCCGTCGAGCTCGACGCCGGTGATGTAGAACGCGGTCGGCACGTCGACGACCAGCGCGTCGACCTGGCCGGACTCGAGCGCGAGCTTCGCGTCGTCGTTCGAGTTGAACACCTGGGCCGGGGTCGTCGGCGCGATGACCTGCTCGATGGCTTTCAGGCTCGTGGTGCCGGTCGCGGCGCCGATCGAGAGCGAGCGGAGGTCCGCGATCGAGGTCGCCTTCGCCGCCTTCGAGCCCTCGACGGCGATGACGGCCTGTCCGGCCGAGTAGTAGGGCGGCGAGAAGTCGATCGAGCCCTTGCGCTCGTCGGTGATGGAGATCTGCTGGAGGTTGAGGTCGTAGCTCTTCGGGCCGGGCGCGATCGCCTCGTCGAAGGTGCTGCGCACCCAGACCACGTCCGCGGCGGCGAAGCCGAGCTGCTCGGCGACCGCGTAGCCGATCGCCGACTCGAAGCCCTCGCCGCTGGCGGGGTCGTCGTCGATGACGTACGGGAAGTAGGCGGGCTCGCCGGTGGCGATCGTGAGCTTCCCGGGCGTGACGTACTCGGGCGCGGCGCCGGAGGCGCAGGCGGAGAGTCCGAAGGCGGTCGCGGCGGCGGCGAGCACCGCCGCGGCGCGGGTGAGGAGACGGTTCTTGGGCATGCGCTCATTCTCCCGAAGCCCGCGGACGGGCGCCGGACTGCGACGCTGCGTTACGCGGCGGCGCCGGCCGGCGCTAGAGGTCGGTCGGCGCGATGTCCGGGCCGACCAGGATGCCGTCCTGGATCGCCTGCATCCGCAGCGCCACCTTGGTGCCGACGTCGATGCCGTACGCCCGGTACTTCTCGCGGATCCGCTTGAGGTAGCTCTTCGCGGTCTCCTCCGAGATCTGCAGCTGGTAGGCCACCGTCTTGACCGGCTCGCCGGTGGCGTAGAGCGCCATCACGCGGCGCTCCTGCGCGGACAGCCGCGGCGAGGAGGCGTCCGGGCCGCCGTTGACGGCGAGGTCGAGCTCGGCCGAGATGAACACCTCGCCCTGCGCCGCGGCGCGCAGCGCCTCGATGATCATCTCGGCGTCCTCGGTCTTCACCAGGTACCCGAGCGCACCGGCCGCGAGCGCCTCGCGGATGATCGAGGGCTCCGAGTAGGTGCTCATCAGCACCGGCGTCACGCCCGCGGACTTCAGCAGCGAGATCTTCACGCTGACCGGGATGTTGTCCTTCAGGTCGACGTCGAGCAGCACGATGTCCATCGGGAACGACGGGTGGGAGACCAGCTCCGACCAGGTCGGCACGGCCGCGACGATCTCGATGTCGCTCGCCGCGTTGCGCAGCCATTCGGTGAGCGCGCCGAGCAGCATGCGGTGATCGTCGACGATCGCGAGCTTGATGGTCATCCGGCCCCTTCCGCGTCTGTTCTACCACGACCGGCGCCGACCGTCGCCGGGACGAGGCAGCTGATGTCGATGCGGATGCCGGATCCGTCGAGCGCCTCGCGGTAGCGCCCGACCTGGGCGATGTGCTGCCAGACGCCCGGCTCGATGCGGGTCCGGGTGGAGCCGGGCACCACGATCCGGACGTTCACGGCGGCCAGCGTCTCGGAGTGCAGCGTCGCGACCGGCTCGCCGACCGTCAGGGCGATCGGGGTCTGGCCGCTGCGGCCGGACGCCACCCGGCCGTCGTGCAGCAGCCAGAGCGCGGAGAGCAGCGCGGCGCGCTGCCGGGTGCCGAGCAGCCCCGCGGAGGAGGAGGGATCGTCGATCTGGATCTCCTGGCTGAGCAGGGTCGACTCCTCGATCGCCAGCGCCAGCCAGGTCTTGCTCCGGCTGGCGAGCAGGTGCAGCCGCAGCTCGGTGGCCAGCACGCCGGCGCGCTTGGCGACCTCCGCCGACAGCGGCAGGGGCATCCGGCCGTCGGCGACGGCGCCGAGCAGGCTCTCCGCGGCGAGGTCGAGGCGGGCGAGCTGCTCGGAGGCCTCGACCCCGAGCGTCAGCCGCGGCGCGGCGACCGAGGCCTGCGAGAGCGCCTCCTCCATCTCCCGGCGCATCAGCCGGCGGAACTCGTCGCACACCAGGGCGGCGACCACCACCGGCAGCAGCATCCGGCAGAGCGTGAAGACCGCGTCGGCGGCGTTCGGCGCCGCGTACGCGGGGGTGAGGACCCAGACCGCGCCCGTGACGGCGGTGAGCGCGGCGGCGACCGGGATGATCTGGAAGCTCGGCCGGGTGACGACGGCGAGCATGAGCGAGAACGCCGCGGAGACGCCGACCGAGAGCGCCGCGCCGGGGTTCTCGACGTGCCGGGTGGCGGCCAGGTCGAGGCCGAGGACGATCGCGAGGGCCGCGACCCACAGCCAGAACATCCAGTTCGGCAGGTGCGCGCCGAGGATGTGGGTCACGATCAGGATCGCGGCGTCGGCGATCACGAGCACGATCCAGGCGGTCAGGATCGGCACCGGGTCGGCGATGCGGCCGAGCAGGTCGATCGTGGTCGCGAGGTCGATGGTCATCGCCATCGCGAGCAGCAGGATGCCGCCGATCCAGATCAGCCGGGTGCCGAGCCCGGCGTACCGCCGGCTCGCGCGCTCGGCGAGCGTCGGGGCGCTCATCGCGGCGCCTCCAGCAGCACGGTCGTCCCGGCGCCGGGGGAGGAGAACAGCCGGGCGCTGCCGCCGACCTCGCTCAGGCGCGCGATGACGGACTCCTTGAGGCCGAGCCGCTCGTGCTCCACCTCGTCGAGCTGGAAGCCCTTCCCGGCGTCGGTGATCATCGCCCGCACGGTGTGCTCGTCCTCGGTGATCGTCACGTGCGCGAGCCGGACCCCGCTGTGCCGGCGGACGTTCTCCAGGCACTCGCTGATCGCGAACAGGAACGCGTCGAGCACGCCGGGCGGCAGCAGCAGCCGTCCCGCGCCGTGCCACGCGACGTCGAGGCCGAGCTGGTCGAAGCGCTGCTTGACGGAGTCGAGCGTCGTGCCGATCGAGGTCTCCTCGACCGGCTCCGGGCGGTAGGCGGCCTCCGGCAGCGTGAACAGCGGCTCGCCGAGGCGCAGCAGCCGCAGCAGGTGGGCGTCGTTGCGCGCCTGCTCGCGGAGCGCCTCCTCGGAGGTGCCTCGGCCGGAGTGCGCGAGCAGCGTGAGCGTCGCGAGCACGGTGTCGTGCAGCAGCCGGGCGCTCTGCCGGCGCTGCGCCTCGAGCTCGCTGGCGCGCCGCTCGGCGCGATGGGCGCGTCCGACCTCGGCGATCTGGCGGACCGCCGGCGGGATGCTCGAGGCGAGCACCAGGCCGATCGCGAAGGCGACCAGGCCGCCGAGCAGCAGCAGGGCGATCCCGAGCACACGGACCGCGGGGCCGTCGGCGAACGCGCCCGCCGCGGTGACCAGGAGCACCCCGATCCAGAACCAGAGCGCCCCGAGGCGCTCGGGCAGCAGCGCGATGAGCGCGCCCGGCACGGCGCCGCCGAACAGGGCGAGCACCGCGAACCCCCCGACCTCGGTCGCGCCCGGGGCCGCGAGGACGAGCACCAGCGCGATCGCGATCGTCGAGGCGACGAAGCCGGCGATCCAGCCCGGCATGCCGCGCGCGTGCAGGTTCACGATGCACAGCGCGCCGACCGCGAACAGCGGCAGCAGCAGCCAGTAGACGAGCGAGCCGCCGATCGGCGGGGTGCTCAGGACGGCGACCGTCGCGAGGAGCCCTCCCGCCGCCCACAGCCGCGCCGTCTGCCGCAGCAGACGCACGCGCTTCCCCTGGATCTGATCCATCGCCGGTTCATCTTCCCATCCGCGCCATCCGCGCGGCCGCCGCGGACCGGGCTCTACCCCCCGAATTGGGACGACCGGCCCGCGCGCGGGCGGAACTAGCCTCCATAGCCGAGGGGCGTTGCACCCGAGGGGGACCCGAGCCGGGGGCCGCGGAGCGGCCCCCGGCACCTCAGCTCTCGGCTCGGACCTCGAGCAGCCGGCGCAGCTGCGCGCCGACGATCTCGGACTCGATGAGGAACGCGTCGTGCCCGTACTCGCTGGAGATCAGGTGCGGGCGGCTGTCGTCGATGTTCCCCGGGACCCCCGCCGCGACGCGCTCCTGGTCGGCGACCGGGAACAGCCGGTCGGAGTCGATCGCGAGCACGAGGGTCGGCATGGCGACGCGCTCCAGCGCGGCCTCGACGCCGCCGCGGTCCCGTCCGACGTCGTGCGAGTTCATCGCGGTCGCCAGGGTGATGTAGCTGTTCGCGTCGAAGCGGCGCGGGAACTTGTTGCCCTGGAAGTCGAGGTAGGACTCGACGGCGTAGCGGCCGCCCTCGCCGAGCGGCGAGCGGGTCGACTGCCAGCTGCGGTCGAATCGCTGGTTGAGCTCGTGCGGCGAGCGGTAGTCGAGGAGGGCGAGGCGGCGCGCGAGCGCGAGGCCGCGGTGGGGTCCGTCGCCGTCGGCGGCCTCGTAGTAGTCGCCGTCGGCGAACGCCGGGTCGGTGTGGATCGCCTCGATCTGGAGGGCCCCGCGCGCGATCTGATCGGCGGTCGTGATCGCCGGGGCGGCGAGCACCGCGAGGCGCTCGACCCGCTCGGGGCGGCCGACGCCCCACTCGAGCGCCTGCATGCCGCCCATCGAGCCGCCGACCACGAGCGCCCAGCGCTCGATCCCCAGCGCGTCGGCGAGCGCGGCCTGTGCGGCGACCTGGTCGCGAATCGTCGTGTACGGGAACCGCGCCCCCCACTCGCGCCCGTCGGGGGCGAGGCTCACCGGCCCGGTGGTGCCCTGGCAGCCGCCGAGCATGTTCGGCACCACCACGAACCACCGGTCGGTGTCGAGCGCGAGCCCCGGCCCGACGATGTCGGCCCACCAGCCGCCGGTGGGGTGGCCCGGTCCCGGCGCCCCCGCCGCGTGCGAGTCGCCGGTCAGCGCGTGGCAGACCAGCACGGCGTTCGATCGCCGCGCGTCCAGCTCGCCGAACGTCTCGTAGGCGACCCGGAGGGCCGGCAGCGAGCCGCCCCGCTCGAAGGCGAACGGGCCGAGACTCGCGAACGTCCGGTGCCCGGGCGGGTCGCCCTCCCGCCAGCCGCCGGTGGCGGGCGGCTTCCCGGCGAGCTCGCGGACGTTCGCGTCCGTGATGAACGCCGAGGGGAACGAGTCCTCCGGGGTCTGCCAGTCCATGTCGCAACCGTGGGTCGAGTAGGCGGGTCGAGCGGCGCAGCGCGCGGATCGAGATCAGCCGTATCGAGAGCGGGTCCCGATGCGCCTGCCCTGGCAGGCTACTCGACCCTGGGCTCTCGATACGGCTGATGTCGACCGGCCGGCCGGTCCGCGGCGGTGTCGGCTACGCCGAGGCGGCGGCGCCGACCGCGCGCCGCGCGGCCTCGAAGCCCTGCTGCAGATCGGCCTTGAGGTCCTCGACGTTCTCGATGCCGACCGAGAGGCGCACCAGGCCGGGGGTGACCCCGGTCGTGAGCTGCTGCTCGGGGGTCAGCTGGGAGTGGGTCGTGGAGGCCGGGTGGATGATGAGCGAGCGCACGTCGCCGATGTTCGCGAGGTGGCTGAACAGCGAGACGTTCTCGACGAGCGCCTTGCCCGCGTCGACGCCGCCCTTGAGCTCGAACGACAGCACCGCGCCGACGCCGAGCGGCGCGTACCTGTTCGCCGCGGCGTACCACGGGCTCGACGGCAGGCCGGAGTAGTTGACGCTCGCGACGTCCTCGTGCGCCTCGAGCCACTCGGCGATCTCCTGCGCGTTGCGGACGTGCCGCTCGATGCGCAGCGAGAGCGTCTCGATGCCCTGGATGACGGTGAACGACGAGTCGGGCGAGAGCGCCGCGCCGGTGTCGCGCAGCAGCTGGACCCGGATCTTGATCACGTAGGCGATCGCGTCGCCGAGCACGCCGGTGTAGCTGGCGCCGTGGTACGAGGGGTCCGGCTCGGTGAGGCCGGGGAACTTGTCGACGTGCTTCGACCAGGGGAACCGGCCGCCGTCGACGATGAGGCCGGCGATGACCGTGCCGTGGCCGCCGAGGAACTTGGTCGCCGAGTGCACGACGACGTCCGCGCCGTGCTCGAACGGCCGGATCAGGTACGGGGTCGCGATCGTGTTGTCGACGATGAGCGGGACGTCGTGCGCGTGCGCGATGCCGGCGACCTTCTCGATGTCGAGGATGTTGATCTTCGGGTTCCCGATGGTCTCCGCGAAGAGCGCCTTGGTGTTCGGCCGGATCGCGGCCTCCCACTCGGCCGCGTCGTCCTGGTCCTCGACGAAGGTGACCTCGACGCCGAGCTTCGGGAGGGTGTACTTGAACAGGTTGTACGTGCCGCCGTAGATCGAGCTCGACGAGACGATGTGATCGCCGGCGCCGGCGATGTTCAGCAGCGCGTAGGTGATCGCCGAGGCGCCGGAGGCGACGGCGAGCGCGGCGGTCCCGCCCTCGAGCGAGGCGATGCGCTGCTCGAGCACGTCCGTCGTCGGGTTCATCAGGCGGGTGTAGATGTTCCCGAACTCGGCGAGCGCGAACAGCTTCGCCGCGTGCTCGGTCGAGTCGAAGACGTAGGAGGTCGTCTTGTAGATCGGCGTGGCGCGCGAGTGCGTCGCCGGGTCAGGGGCCGCACCCGCGTGCACCTGCCTGGTCTCGAACCGGAGGTCGGACATGTCTTGCCTGCTTTCGTGGGGGGAGGACGAACGCTGCGAGCGTAGGCGGCGGCGCGAGCACCGGCAACGGCGCGCGCAATAGTGCGTAGCATTCCGAGTGCTGCGCATCGATGTCGATCGGCTCGCGCGGCCGTTGTGCGCCGAGTCGGCCGGAAAGGACCACCGCTCCATGCCTGAGACGATCTCCCCGGTGCGCAGCCGCCTCGCGCTCGTCGCGCTGGTGCTCGGCGCCGCCATGATGATGCTCGACGTCACGATCGTGAACGTCGCGCTGCCGACGCTGCGCGCCTCCATCGGCGCCGACGAGTCGACGCTGTCCTGGATCGTCTCCGGCTACGCGCTGGCGAGCGGGCTCACGCTCATCCCGGCCGGTCGCCTCGGCGACCGCTTCGGCCACAAGCCGGTGTTCCTCGCCGGCATCGTCATCTTCACGCTCGCCAGCCTGTGGTGCGGGCTCGCCGCCGACGGGACGCAGCTGGTGATCGCCCGCGTCGTGCAGGGGCTCGGCGGCGGCCTGTTCTTCCCGGCGATCGGGGCGTTCATCCAGCTGCTGTTCGCCGGCCGCGCCCGCGGGAAGGCGTTCGCGGTGCTCGGAGCCTCGATCGGCGTGTTCACCGCGCTCGGCCCGCTGGTCGGCGGCGTCATCATCGAGGCCTTCGGCGAGGAGCACGGCTGGCGCTGGATCTTCTTCGTCAACCTGCCGATCGGCATCCTGGCCCTGATCGGCTCCATCGTGCTGCTGCCGAGGGGCGCGGAGGGCCGCGGCGAGCGGGGCTTCGACGGGCTCGGGCTCGCCGTCCTCGCCGTCGGCCTGGTCGCCATCCTGGTCCCGCTCATCCAGGGCGAGGAGGCCGGCTGGCCGCTGTGGACCTGGGTCTCGATCGCCGTCGGCCTGGTGCTGCTCGTCCTCTTCGGCTGGTGGGAGGTGCGCCGCGCCCGGCGCGATCGCACGCAGATCGTCCCGCCGCGACTGTTCCGGCATCCGTCCTTCACCGGGGGCGTCGTGCTCGGCTTCGTCTACTTCGCGGCGTTCACGAGCATCTTCTTCGTGATCGCCCTCTACTGGCAGGCCGGGCTCGGGCACAGCGCCCTGGAGTCGGGCCTGACGGTCATCCCGTTCTCGATCGCCTCGATCATCGGCGCCGCGCTCAGCGAGCGGCTCTCGCGCCGCCTCGGCCGCGGCGTGCTGGTGCTCGGCACCGCGTGCGTCGCGAGCGGCTACATCGCGCTCTGGCTCGTGGTGCTGCTCGTCGACCCCGCGGTCATGACGAACTGGATCCTCCTCGCGCCCCTCTTCGTCGCCGGCTTCGGGAGCGGCTGCTTCATCGCCCCGAACCTCCAGTTCATCGTCGCGACGGTCGACCGCCAGGAGGCCGGGGCCGCCCAGGGCGTGGTCAACACCGTGCAGCGGGTCGGCAGCGCGGCGGGCATCGCGATCGTCGGGGCGATCTTCTTCGGCACGCTCGACACCGGCCCGGTCGCGCAGGCCGGGCCGAAGGGGCCGGACGCGGTGCAGGCGGCGCTCGCCGAGGCGTTCACGACCAGCGCGCACTGGGCGCTGCTGGCCTCGGCGATCGCCGCGGTCGCCGCGTTCTGCCTGGTCTGGACGCTGCCGCGGCGGGTCGGCGCACCCGGGGGCGCCGCGGCGGAGGGATGAGGCGGACCGGTAGCATGCCGTGGTGACGGACGGGGGAGGGCGCCGCGGTCTGGCCCTCTCGATCGTCATCGTCGGCATCTGCATGGTGATGCTCGACACGACGGTGGTGAACGTCGCGCTGCCGTCCTTCGAGCGCTCGCTCGGCGCCGATGCCGCGCAGCTGTCCTGGGTGGTCGCCGGCTACACGCTCGCCAGCGGCCTCTCGCTCATCCCGGCCGGCCGGCTCGGCGACCGGATCGGGCACAAGCCGGTCTTCCTCGTCGGCCTCGTCGTCTTCACGCTCGCGAGCCTGTGGTGCGGCCTCGCCCAGTCGGCCGAGGAGCTCGTCGTCGCCCGCGTCGTGCAGGGCCTCGGCGGCGGCATCTACTACCCGACGGTCACCTCCTTCATCCAGGTGCTCTACACGGGGCGGGCGCGGGGCAGGGCATTCGGCCTGATGGGCTCCGTGATCGGCCTGACGACCGCCCTCGGACCGCTCGTCGGCGGCCTGCTGATCGAGGCGCTCGGGATGGAGGACGGCTGGCGGTGGATCTTCTTCCTCAACCTGCCGATCGGCCTCGTCGTCCTGATCGCGGGCCTGCGGTTCCTCCCGCGCGCGCGGGTGCCCGGCGAGCAGCGCTCCGGACTCGACCCGTTCGGCACCGCGCTGGTCTCGATCGGGCTGGTCGTCTTCACGCTCCCGCTCGTGCAGAGCGGCGGCGGCTGGCCGGCCTGGACCTGGAGCCTGCTCGGCGTCGGGGTGCTGGTGCTCGTCGGCTTCTTCGCCTGGGAGCGGCGGGTCGAGCGGGCGGGCCGCGCGCCGCTGGTGCCGCCGCGGCTGTTCGCCCACCGCGCCTTCACCGGCGGCGTCATCAACGGCACCGCCTTCTTCGCCGCGTTCACGACGATCTTCTTCGTGCTGTCCATCTACTGGCAGTCCTCGCTCGGCTACTCCGCGCTGGAGACCGGCCTGATGATGGTGCCGAACTCGCTCGCGAGCGTCGCCGGGGCCTTCCTCAGCGAGCGCGGCACGCACCGGCTCGGCCGGGGCGTCCTCGTCATCGGCGCCGGCGCCGTCGCCGCCGGCCTGGTCGCGCTCGCCGCGGTCGTGCTGCTGGTGCCGCCCGAGCGGACGGACTGGGTGACGGTGCTCGTCCCGACCGTCGTCATCGGCTTCGGCACCGGCTACTTCATCGCGCCGAACACGCAGTTCATCGTCTCGACCGTCGACCCGATCGAGGCGGGGGCGGCGTCCGGCGTCGTCTCGACAGTGCAGCGCCTCGGCGGGGCGATCGGGATCGCGGTCGCGGCCGCTGTGTTCTTCGGCGTGAGCGCCGTCGCCGGCCCCGCGATCGGCGTCCCGGTCGCGATCGCGGCGAGCGCGGTGCTGGCGATCGCGGCCTTCGCGCTGGTGTTCACGCTCCCCAGGCGGCTGCCGGAGCCCCACGACTGATGCCGCGGGCCCGCCGGTCGGCCGTCCGCTGCGGGGCGCGATAGCGTGAGGGCATGGCGAAGCGAGCGGTGATCACCGGGGCCTCCAGCGGCATCGGCGAGGCGGCGGTCCGGCGGTTCCGGGCGAACGGCTGGGACGTGCTCGGCGTCGCGCGCCGGACCGACCGGCTGCAGGCGCTCGCGGCCGAGACCGGCGCCGAGGTGCTCACCGCCGACGTCACCTCGGAGCAGGACGTCGCCCGCATCGCGGCCCGGGTCGAGGCGCTCGGCGGGGCGCACGTGCTCGTCAACAACGCCGGCGGCGCCTTCGGCCTCGCCTCCGTCGAGGAGTCCTCGGTCGAGGACTGGCGCCGGATGTACGAGGTCAACGTCATCAGCCTCAAGCTGGTGATCTCCGCCATGCTGCCGATCCTGCGCCGCTCGATCGCGCCGTCGGCCGGCCTGCGCGTCGAGGACGCCGCGAGCATCGTCAACATCACCTCGGTCGCCGCCTACACGCCCTACGAGCAGGGCGGCGGGTACAACGCGGCGAAGTTCGCCGCCCGCGCGGTCGGCGGGGTGCTGCGCCTCGAGCTCTCGGGAGAGCCGATCCGCGTCATCGAGGTCGCGCCGGGCATGGTGCAGACCGAGTTCTCGCTGGTGCGCTTCGAGGGCGACGCGGCCCGGGCCGCCGCGGTCTACGACGGAGTGCACGAGCTGACCGCGGACGACATCGCCGCCGAGATCGTGCACGCCTGCGAGCTGCCGCCGCACGTCGACCTCGACCTGATCGTCGTCAAGCCGGTCGCCCAGTCGACGCAGTACAAGATCCACCGCGGTCCGCTGCAGGTCCGCGAGGACTGAGCCGCCGCGACGCGCTCGAGCTCCGTTCGGCGTCCCTCAGCTGCGCGCGGTGGCCCGGCGCAGCGCGAGGAAGCCGAGCAGCCCGGCGACGACGACCGGGATCAGCAGCAGCGGATAGGCCCCGGCGAAGCCGAGCCCGGCGAAGAACGCGCCGACCTGCGCCCAGGCGTTCGTCAGCGCGATCCAAGCCAGGCCGCCGATCAGCAGGAAGCCGAGCACGACGCCGAAGCCGAGGATCCCCCAGGTGCGCCAGCGCACCCAGAGCGCGCCGGCGACGAGGCCGAGCGAGGCGAAGAACAGCATGAGCAGGAACACGTACCAGGTGCGCGCGAACGGCCCGTCGTCCCCGAAGTAGACGGAGGCGAACATGTGGCCGTTCAGGCCCCAGCCGCCCGTGGCGTCCTCGACGAGGCCGAGCACGCCGAACACGATCGCCCAGCCCGCGCAGGCCACCAGCAGGGCCGCGACGGTGCCGAGGTAGTAGTCCCGGCGGGTGGCCCCGAGGCCGAGCGCGAGGTGGAAGGTGCGGTTCATCGCCTGGACGGCGAGCACGAGCAGCCAGACGAAGATGAACATGCTCGCGCCGCTCCAGGAGGTGCCGTTCGACATCTCCTCGCCGCCCTCGGTCGTGGCGGTGTGGACGATGAACCAGATCGCCCAGTTCATCGCGAAGATGATGCCGGTGATCCCGAGCGGCATCCAGGCGACGATCGTCGGGTTGACGAAGTGGAACCGGAAGACCGCGAGGATGCGGCTCGGCCCGCCGGCGCGCGTGTCCGCCGGGACGGCGGTGGTGGCGGTGCTCATCGGTGATCGACCTCCGATCCGGTGGCGCCCGTCAATCGGACGACGAGCTGCTGCAGCGACACGGGCGTGAGCTCGAGGCCGGCGCCGGTCGCCTCGGCGCGCTCGGCCTCGGAGAGGCGTCCGACGGTCACCGAGGCGAGGCCACCGATGCCGTCGCGGTGCAGCACCTCGCGTCCGGCGACGAAGGCCTCGACCGCGGTGCGCGGGCCGACGACGGTCGTCGCCGAGCCGCGGAGCTCGTCGGTGTCGGCGTCGACGAGGAGCCGGCCCTGGTCGATGACGAGCACCCGCTCGAGCAGGTCGCTCACCTCGTCGATCAGGTGCGTGGAGAGCACGACCGTCCGCGGCCGCTCGGCGATGTCGGCGAGCAGCCGGTCGTAGAAGAGCTGCCTCGCCGCCGCGTCGAGCCCGAGGTAGGGCTCGTCGAAGAACGTCAGCGGCGCGCGCGAGGCGAGCCCGACGATGACCCCGACGGCGGAGAGCTGGCCGCGCGAGAGCTTCTTGATCTTCCGGCGCAGCGGCAGGCGGAAGTCGTCGACGAGCCGCTGCGCGAAGTCGGCGTCCCAGTTCGGGAAGAACCACGGCGCCGCGCGCAGGACGTGCCTCGGCTGGAAGTCGTCGGGGTAGCGCTGGCTCTCCCGGATGAAGCAGAGCCGCTGCAGCACGCCCGCGTGCTCGACGGGCGAAGCGCCGAACACCTCGATGCGCCCCGCGGTCGCGAAGTCCTGCCCGGTCAGCAGCGACATCAGCGTCGTCTTGCCCGCGCCGTTGCGGCCGAGCAGGCCGTGCACCCGGTGCTCCTCGAGGCGGAAGCTCACGTCCTCCACCGCGGTGACCGAGCCGAAGCGCTTGGTCAGGCCGCTGACCTCGGCGACGGCGCTCACGGTCGTCCCTCCGGGCTCCGGATCATGGACGCGACCGTCTCGGCGGTGATGCCGAGCTTCGCGGCCTCCGCGAGCAGCGGGGCGACGTACTGGCTGCGGAAGCGCTCGCGGCGCGCGGCGACGAGCCGCGCGCGGGCGCCGTGGCTGACGAACATGCCGATGCCTCGTTTCTTGTAGAGGATCCCGTCGTCGACGAGGAGGTTGACGCCCTTCCCGGCCGTGGCCGGGTTGATCCGGAGGAAGGCGGCGAACTCGTTCGTCGACGGGACCTGACTGTCCTCGGGCAGCGCGCCGGAGATGATGTCGTTCTCGATCTGCTCGGCCACCTGGCTGTAGATCGGACGCGCGTCGTCCACGGCGTGCCCCTTCTTGCGCGAACCCGAGGCGGCGCCTGCCTCAGTGGTTCATTACTTGACTAATGAACCATATCACCCGGCGCGTGTCAAGCCCGGGATCGGACGCGGCCTCGCGTCCGAGCTCCGGCGTCGCCGCTCAGTCCCGCAGCGGCTCCCCGAAGGCGTCCCGCGGCACGAGGAACAGCAGCACCGCCGCGAGCAGGGCGCTCGCGCCGCAGACCACCCACACCGTGATGTAGCCGGACAGGCTCGCCGCCGTGGTCGCCGCCGAGGCGATGCCGGTCGCCAGCACGATGCCGAACACCGTCGAGGCGAACGAGCCGCCGATGGTCTTGGTGGTGTTCGTCAGGGCCGCGGCGATGCCGGTCTGCCCCGGCGGGGCGGCCGCCGCCGCGGTCGCGGGCAGCGCCGCCACCAGGGCGCCGCAGCCGAGCCCCGCGACGACGAGCGGCGGCAGGAACTGGCCGAGCGAGCCGTGCAGCGGGACGAGGGCGAGGTAGCCGACGGCGACCAGGAACGTCGCGACGATGAGCACCGCCCGCGGCGCGATCCGCCGGGAGAGGATCGCGAACAGCAGCGCGCCGACCGCCAGCGAGAGGATGTACCCGCCGATCACGAGCGAGGTGTCGTCGAGGCCGAGCCCGTAGCCGAGGGGGCGTCCGTCGACGACCTCCTCCGGGTCGGTCGCCGCGAACGTCGCCAGCGGTGCCTGCGCGCCGAGCAGCGAGACCCCGACCAGGCCGGCGGTCAGCTGCACCGGCCACATGCTGCGCGCCCGCAGCACGCGCAGGTCGATCGCCGGGTCCCGCTGCCGCAGCTCCCACCAGCCGAACGGCAGGAGCAGCAGCAGGCCGGCCGCGACGACGAGCCAGGTCCACCAGGCGTCGGGTCCGTTCACCGACATCAGCCGGAGCCCGGCCGTGATCCCGACGAGCGCCAGCCCGAGCAGCACGAAGCCGGTCAGGTCGAGGCTGCGCCCGCGGAGCGGCGTCGACTCCGGGACGCCGAACAGGATCGCGAAAAACACCAGCGTCACCGCGATCGCCGGCACGATCATCGTCAGCGCCACGTCGTCGCCGGTCCAACCGAGCACCCGGCGGCCGAGCAGTGCGCCGGCGATCGCGCCGAGCTGGAGCGCGAGCACGAGCGTGCCGGCCGCCCGGCGCGTCGTCGCGGCGCCGATCCCGGTCGCCCGGCCGCGGTCGAAGATGAGCGCGATCTCCAGCGGCAGCCACACGGCGTAGAAGCCGGTCAGCGACCAGGCGATCAGGAAGGTCGTGAAGTCGTTCGCGAAGGCGAGCCACCAGGTGAACGCCGCGGTCAGGACGGTCGCCACCAGCAGCATCCGCTTGTGCCCGAACATGTCGCCGAGCTTCGCGAGCAGCGGCACCGAGAGCGCGCTCACCAGCAGCTGGCCGGCCTCGAACCAGTTGAACTCGGCGTCGGTGATGCCGAGGTGCTCGACCAGTCGGGGGATCAGCGGCACGTAGTAGCCCTGCAGGATGCCGCTGACCAGCTCCAGGCAGAACAGCCAGCCGACGATCCGGATCGTGGTCCGCGCGAAGTCGCTGCGCAGCGGTGCGGTCGGGAGGGCTCCGCGCTGAGCCTGCCGGGGGGCCATGGTCGGTAGCGTATCGGCATGACCGACGCCGAGCGCGAGATCCTCACCTGGCCGCGCTTCGGCGAGTCGATCCGGGATCTCGCCCTGGTCGTGCACGGCAGCGGCTACCGCCCGGACCTCGTCGTCGCGATCGCGCGGGGCGGCATGCTGCTCGCCGGCGGCCTCGCCTACGCGCTCGGCGTCAAGGCCTGCGACGCGCTGAACATCGAGTTCTACACCGGCGTCGGGCAGACCCTGCCGCGGCCCGAGGTGCTCCAGCCGCTGCTCGACCCCGAGGCGCTCGCCGGCGCCCGGGTGCTGCTGGTCGACGACGTCGCCGACTCCGGCAGGACGCTGCGGCTCGCCGTCGACCTGCTCTCCGAGCGGGCCGCCCAGGTGCGCTCCGCCGTGCTCTACACGAAGCCGACGACGATCATCCAGCCCGACTACAGCTGGGCGGCGACCGAGCGGTGGATCACCTTCCCCTGGTCGGCCGAGCCGCTGGTCGGCGGGGGCACGGGGGAGTAGCGGGGAGCGGCCAGCGGCGCGCGCGCCGCCGCCGACGCATCGGCGGCGGATCGGGCCGCGCCTCGCCGGGCCGCGTAGGCTCGGCATGTGGCGAAGCCCCTGTCCGAGCTGGTCGATCCGGGCTGGGCGGCGGCGCTCGCCCCGGTCGAGCCGGGCATCGCGGCGATGGGCGACTTCCTGCGCGCCGAGCACGCGGCGGGTCGGCAGACGCTGCCGGCCGGGCCGAACATCCTGCGCGCCTTCACCTATCCGTTCGACTCGGTCCGGGTGCTCATCGTCGGGCAGGATCCCTACCCGACGCCGGGGCACCCGATCGGGCTGTCGTTCGCCGTCGACCGGTCGGTGCGCCCGATCCCGCGCAGCCTGCAGAACATCTACCGCGAGCTCCAGGACGACCTGGGCATCCCGCCGGTCGCGCACGGCGACCTGACGGCCTGGGCGGAGCACGGCGTCATGCTGCTGAACAGGGTGCTCACCGTCCGCGCCGGCGCCTCCGGCTCGCATCGCGGCAAGGGCTGGGAGGCGGTGACCGAGCAGGCGATCCGGGCGCTCGCGGCGCGCGGCGGCCCGCTGGTCGCGATCCTGTGGGGCCGCGACGCCGGCACGCTGGTGCCGATGCTCGGCGAGGTGCCGTCGATCCGCTCCGCCCACCCGTCGCCGCTGTCGGCCTCGTCGGGGTTCTTCGGCAGCCGGCCGTTCTCCCGGGCGAACGAGTCGCTCGAGCGCCAGGGCGGCCGGCCGGTCGACTGGCGGCTCGAGCCCTGAGGCCCGTCCCGGCGCGGCCTCCGGACGCCGGTGCCCGTAGGCTGACCTCCGTGGTGCTGCCGGACCAGGAGTACGACCCGAAGCGGGCGCTGCGCGCCGCGCAGCGCCGCCGACCCGACCCGCCCGCGCCCGCGGGGTTCACGATCCGCGACGCGGTCGCCGGCGATATGCCGCACTGCCGGGCGATCTACAACCACTACGTGGAGAACTCGACGGTGACCTTCGACGAGGCCCCGCTCAGCCACGCGCGGATGCGGGCGAAGTTCCACAAGGCGCAGGAGCACGGCTGGCCCTGGCTGGTCGCGGTCAGCGGCCCGACCGACGACGGCGAGGTGCTCGGCTACGCGGCGGTGTCGTCCTATCGCGACCGCTCGGCCTACCGCTACACCGTCGAGGACGCCATCTACCTCGGGCCGGCCGCGACCGGCCGCGGGATCGGGAGCGCGCTGCTGCGCGAGCTGATCGGCCGCGCCCGCGAGGCCGGCTTCCGGGAGATCGTCGCGGTCATCGCCGATCAGGGCGCGGAGGCCTCGATCGCGCTGCACGAGCGGCAGGGGTTCAAGGAGATCGGGCGGATGGGGCGGGTCGGGTTCAAGTTCGACCGCTGGCTCGGGACGGTGTTCCTCCAGCTGTCGTTGCGTCCCTCGCGGGCGCGGCGGGCAGATACCCGCCCCTGACCAGGCCCGCCTCGATCTCGAACCGATTGGTCAGCGGGTCGCGCCCGGCCGCCAGGTAGAGCGGGACGAAGGCGAGCCCGAAGCGGCGCCACTGCTCGCGGTGCACCGCCTCGTGCGCCAGCACCTCGGGCCCGACGTCGCGGGAGGTGAGGAAGACCCCGCCGATCGTCGTGCCCCCGCGGCCGAAGGCCCAGCGCGGCAGACGGTCGGCGACGATCAGCCCGTCCTCGCGACGCAGCCGGCCGCGGCCGAGCGCGAGCGCCCAGCCGAGCGCCGCGCCGGTCGCCAGCCAGTAGCCGGGACGGCTGAGCACGGGGTCGAGGGCCGCGGTCAGCAGGATGCGGCGGAGTCGGCGGGCCCTCGGTCTCGCCCTCGGCTCGCCCGGCCCGCGGCGCGACCGGCGCTCAGTCAGCGGTGATCGCCGCCTGCCCGCCCTGCTTGAGCGCGGTGAGCCGGGCCTCGACCTCGATCTCCTTGCCGGCGTCCTCGAGCGACTCGAACTGCGCGTCGAGCGAGGACGCGGCGAGCTCCTGCTGGCCCATCACGCGCGCCTCCTCGCGGCGGATCTTCTCCTCGAAGCGGCCGAGGTCGCTCGTCGGGTCCATGATGTCGACCGACTTGATGGCGTCGAGCACCTGCGACTGCGCCTCGGCGACCTTCGCCCGGGCGACGAGCTCGTTGCGCTTGGCGACGAGCTCCTCGCGCTTGGCCTTGAGCCCGTTCAGGCCGTCCTTGAGCTTGGACACGACCTCGTTCTGCGCGTCGATCGTCGGCTTCGCGGTCTTCGCCTCGTTCTCCGCGCCGATCTGCTTGCCGAGCGCGATCTTCGCGAGGCCGTCGAACTTGTCCGCGCCGGTCGCGTCGCCGGAGGCGCGCAGCTGGTCGGCCTTCTGGCTCGCCGCGAGCGCCTTGCGGCCCCAGTCCGCGGCCGCCTCGACGTCCTCCTGGTAGTCCTGCTCGAGGAGGCGGAGGTTCCCGATGGTCGTCGCCACCGCCGACTCGGCCTCGGCGATGTTGTCGTCGTAGTCGCGGACCAGCTGGTCGAGCATGACCTGCGGATCCTCCGCGGAGTCGATGAGCGCGTTGATGTTCGCCTTGAGGAGCTGCGCGATGCGTCCGAAGATCGACTGCTTGGCCATGGGGGTCCGCCTTCCGGGTTCGATTCGTTGAGGGGTGCTGGAGGCGGTCAGAATCTACCGCCGTGGCCGCGGCCGCCGCCAGAGGAGAAGCCGCCGCCGCTGCCTCGGCTGCCGCCTCCGCCGGACCAGCCGCCGCCGCGGCCGCCGCCGAACACGCCGCCGCCGGACGACCAGCCGCCGCGGCCGCCGTTGCGCATGCCGCTGCCGATCATCCCGCCGAGGATCCCGCCGAGGACGCTGCCGAAGTCGATGCCGCCGCCCCCGCCGCCGGAGGCGCCGCCGCCCGGCCAGCCCGACTGGAAGTCGTCGACGTCCTGCTGCGCGAGCCGGTACGCCTCCGCGCCGAGCTGCTGCGCGCGCTGCGCGAGCGCGACCGCCTGCACCGGATCGGTCTGCCCGATCGCGGTCGCCTGGCCGAGCAGGCTGTCCGCCTCGCTGATGCGGGTGCGCGCGGCCGCGCCGACGCCGCCGCGGCGGGTGGCGATGAACTGCATCGCGTTGGAGATCTGGGTGCGGGCGGCGGCGATGACGTTCGGGTACTGCGCGGTGGCCCGGCTCACCCGCTCCCTGGCCTCCCGTGCGGCGCCGAGGGCCTGGTCGATCGCGGTGTTCGCCTCCTGGATGCGGCCGATCGACTCGGCCGGCGAGCGGGGGTCGACGGCCTCGAGCGCCGCCTGCGCGCCGGCGACGGCACCGGCCAGCTCGGCCGCGCCCTCGGCGCCGAGGCCCGCGGCGGCGGCGACGTCCTGCCGAAGGTCGGCGGTCGCCGCGTCGAGCTGCGCCGAGGCGTCGGCCAGGGTCCGTCCGGCGTCGTCGATCGCCGTCAGCAGGGCGCCCACCTGGACGAGCGCCGCGTCGGCGTCCCGCACGGCGAGGGCGGCCTCGCCCGTGGTGCCGGCCGCGATGGCGCGCTGCGCCGCGCCGCGGTGCTCCTCGGCGAAGGCGATCAGCCCGTTCGCCTGCTCGACGTTCCCGGCGACCGGGGCGATCGCCGCGGCCGAGTACCTGGCGGCCAGCGCCTGGAGCGCGGTCGTCGCGGGCCCGACGCGCTCGCGGGCCGCGGCGAGTCCGGTCTCCAGCGACGGCACCGCCGAGGGCAGGCGCTGCTCGAGCGCGCGCAGGTCGTCGAAGGCGCCGGACTGCGCCTCGATCGCCGCGCCGGCCTCCTCGCAGAGCGAGATGATGCGCAGCACCATCTCCCTGGCCTCCTGCGGCGGCTCCGGCTCGGCGTCGTCGAGGCGCTGCTGGATCGAGAAGGCCTCGCGCAGGCTCGTCTTCGCCTGCTCGATCGCCTGCTGGAACTCGACCGCCGCGGCCTCGCCGAACTGCGCCTGGGCGAAGCCGAGCTCCTCCTCGCCGCTCTTGACCGCGTCGTCGAGCCGGACGAGCATCCCGCCGGCGCGCTGCTCGAGCGACTTCTGGCTCTCCTGCGGCGTCCCGGTCAGGCCGGCTCGCCGCTTCCGCCTCGCCCGGACGACGAGCCAGACGATGAGGGCGACGACGGCCGCCCCGACCACGAGCCAGACGATCCAGGCCCAGCCCCCGCCCCCGCCGGAGCCGGGGCTCGCGACGGCGTCGCCGAGGGCCGCGGCGTAGGCGACGACCGCGTCCGTGAACCGGCCGGCGCTCAGGCCCGGCACCAGCGACTGGTCCTCGATCTGGATCAGCCGGTCGTCCGTCAGCGGGAAGGCGTCGGCGACGGTCACCCAGTAGGCGCCGACGTCGACCCCGACGGCGAGGACGAGGTCCTTCGGCCCGCTCGCGCCGCTCAGCCGGCTCGTCGCCTCGGTCCAGGCCTGCGGCTCCTGACCGCCGAAGTCGTCGACGAAGGCGACGAGCAGGTGGACGCCCGCGCGGGACTCGAGGTCGTCGATCGCGCGCTCGACCGCGGCGGCGTCGAGCACCCCGGCCTGGTCCACGACGCCGCCGGACGGGATGGCGACCGGCTCCGCGGCCGAGGCGGCGCCGGCCCCGCCGAGCGCGAGGGCGCCGACGACCGCCGCGGCCGCGAGGGCTCGGATCATGCCGTGGGGGCGCACGTCACGAGTCTAGGCAACGCCTCCGGCATCGGGCTGGGCGGGCTACGCCGACAGCCGCTCCCGGAGCGCGGCGATCTCGGTCGTCAGCTCGCTCGGCACCCGGCCGCCGAACTCGCGGAAGTACTCCTCGGCGCCCTCGGCGTCCGACAGCAGGCCCTCGGTGTCGATGCGGAACAGCTCGGCGAGGTCCGCGTCGGAGACGTCGAGGCCCGCGGTGTTCAGCCCGCCCTCGACCGGGACCAGCCCGATCGGGGTCTCCTGGGCCGCGACCCGGCCGTCGATCCGCTCGAACATCCACTCGAGCACCCGCGAGTTCTCGCCGAAGCCGGGCCAGAGGAAGCGGCCCTGCTCGTCCTTGCGGAACCAGTTCACCTGGAAGATCCGCGGCACCCGGCCGCCCGCGGTGCGCAGCCGCTGCCCGATCTCCAGCCAGTGCTGCCAGTGGTCGGCGGCGTTGTAGCCGTAGAACGGCGCCATCGCGAACGGGTCGCGTCGCAGCGTGCCCACCTTGGCCTCGGCGGCCGCCGTGGCCTCGGACGAGACGGTCGCACCGAGGTAGACCCCGTGCGCCCAGTCGCGTGCCTCCACCACTAGCGGCACGGTCGTGGCACGACGGCCGCCGAAGATGATCGCGTCGATCGCGACGCCCCGCGGGTCCTCCCAGTCGTCCGAGATGGACGGGCAGTTCGCCGCGGAGACCGTGAAGCGGGAGTTCGGGTGGGCGGCCGGACGGCCGGAGTCCGGCGTCCAGTCGTTGCCCTGCCAGTCGATGAGGTGCGCCGGCTTCTCCTTGGTCGCGCCCTCCCACCACACGTCGCCGTCGTCGGTCAGCGCGACGTTCGTGAAGATCGTGTCGGAGGCGATGGTCTCCATCGCCACCGCGTTCGTCGACCAGCCGGTGCCCGGCGCGACGCCGAAGAAGCCGGCCTCCGGGTTGATCGCGCGGAGCTGGCCGTCGTCGCCGATGCCGAGCCAGGCGATGTCGTCGCCGACGGTCTCGACCTTCCAGCCGGGGATGGTCGGCTGCAGCATCGCGAGGTTCGTCTTGCCGCAGGCGCTCGGGAACGCGCCCGCCAGGTGGAAGACCTTGCCCTCCGGGCTCGTCGCCTTGATGAGCAGCATGTGCTCGGCGAGCCAGCCCTCGTCGTGGGCGAGCACCGAGGCGATGCGCAGCGCGAAGGACTTCTTCGCCAGCAGCGCGTTCCCGCCGTACGCGGAGCCGTAGGACCAGATCTCGCGCGACTCGGGGAAGTGCGTGATGTACTTCAGCTCGTTCGACGGCCAGGGGATGTCCTCCTGGCCGGGCGCGAGCGGGTAGCCGACCGAGTGCGCGGCCTTGACCCAGGGCGTGTCGTCGGTGATCTTCGAGAGCGCCTGGTCGCCCATCCTGGTCATGATGCGCATCGAGGCGACGACATAGGGCGAGTCGGTGACCTGGATGCCGTAGCGGGACAGCGGCGAGCCGATCGGGCCCATCGAGAAGGGGATCACGTACATCGTGCGTCCGCTCATGACGCCGTCGAACAGGCCGTCGAGCGTCGCGCGCATCTCGGCCGGCGCGACCCAGTTGTTCGTCGGGCCGGCGTCCTCCTCACGCTCCGAGCAGATGAAGGTGCGCGACTCGACGCGGGCGACGTCGGACGGGTTGCTGCGCACCAGGTACGAGTTGGGGCGCTTCTCGGGGTTCAGCCGGATCATGGTGCCCCTGGCGACCATGAGGTCGACGAGCGCGTCGAACTCCTCCTTCGAGCCCTCGACCCACACGACCGACTCCGGCCTCGCCTTCGCCGCGACCGAGTCGACCCACGCCACGATCGAGGCGGGCGTCCCCGCGGGCGGCTCGGTGCGGAAGCGGTAGCCGTTCGGCGCGGTCGGGGGGTGGGACTCGAGCAGACTCATCGGTGCATCTCCCGGAAAATAGTGGTGTCGTTCCAGTATGCGCGCCTCATTCGGGGTTTGAACCCGAGAATCGTCGTAAAGATTCCTGATTCTTTCGATATGGTGAAGTCCATGCGCGACCTCGCCACCCTCGGCCAGCGGATCCGGCACTTCCGGGCGGCCGCCGGGCTCACCCTCGACGAGGCGGGCGAGCGCGTCGGCGCGGCCGCCAGCCAGCTCTCCCTGATCGAGAACGGCCGCCGCGAGCCCCGGCTCAGCCTGGTCGCCGCGCTCGCCGACGCCTTCGGCGTCCCCGTCCAGCAGCTGCTCGAGGAGGCGCCGCCGAGCGAGCGGGCCGCGCTGGAGATCGAGCTCGACCGGGCCCAGCGCGGCGCCCTCTACGCCCAGCTCGGCCTGCCGTCGGTGCGCGCGTCCAGGACCATGAGCGACGAGGTGCTGCGCGCCCTCGTCGGCCTGCACCGCGAGGTCGCCCGGCGCGCCCGCCAGGCCGTCGCGACGCCCGAGGAGGCGCGGCGGGCGAACACCGACCTGCGGCTGCGGATGCGGGCGAGGGACAACCACATCCCGGAGATCGAGGCCCTCGCGCAGCGGCTCGTCGACGAGTCCGGCCACGTCGCCGGCGCGCTCACGCACCGCACCGTCGCCCGGATGGCGCAGGCGCTCGGCTTCGAGATCGTGCACGTCGGCGACCTGCCGCACAACGCCCGCTCGGTCACCGACTACGAGAGCGGCCGGATCTACCTGCCGCCCGCCTCGATCCCGGGCGGCCACGGGCTGCGGGCGCTCGCGCTGCAGGCGATCGCGCACCGCGTGCTCGACCACGAGGCGCCCGCGACCTACGCCGACTTCCTGCAGCAGCGGCTGGAGATCAACTACTTCGCGGCCGCGGTGCTCATGCCCGGCCGCCAGGCGGTCGCGTTCCTCGAGGGCGCGAAGTCGGATCGGAACATCGCCGTCGAGGACTTCCGGGACGCGTTCGGCGTGACGCACGAGGCCGCCGCGCTCCGGCTCACCAACCTCGCGACGGTCCACCTCGGCCTCGCCCTGCACTTCCTGCGCGTCAGCGGCGACGGCGCCGTGCAGAAGGCCTACGAGAACGACGGGCTGCGGCTCCCGGTCGACGTCACCGGCTCCACCGAGGGCCAGTTCGTCTGCCGGAGCTGGGCCGCGCGCACCGCCTTCGCCCGGGTCAACCGGACGACCGAGTTCTACCAGTACACGGACACCCCGGAGGGCACCTTCTTCGAGTCGGCGCAGACCGGGACGACGGCCTCCGACGAGTTCTCCATCACCATCGGGGTGCCCTTCGAGCACTCCAGGTGGTTCCGCGGCCGCGACACGGACAACCGGCGCGGCTCGACCTGCCCGGACGAGAGCTGCTGCAAGCGGCCGCCCGGCGCGCTCGCGAGCCGCTGGGAGGGCCGCGCCTGGAGCAGCGCCCGGCTGCACGCCCAGATCCTCAACCCGCTGCCGCAGGGCACTTTCCCCGGCGTCGACGACCGCGAGCTCTACGAGTTCCTCGACCGGCACGCCGCCCGAGCCACCGACTGATCCTCGCTCCGCCCCGGCCTCTCGCATCCTCCAGGCGCGGAGAGGCCCTTCCGCGGCCGGATGCGACGCGGGTCTGTCCCGTTCCCGAACACGGCACGGGCGCGACCGGGGCCGGGGGCGGGAGAATGGCGGGATGCGGGTGCTGGTCGCGATGAGCGGAGGGGTCGACTCCTCCGTCGCGGCGGCGCGCGCCGTCGAGGCGGGGCACGAGGTGGTCGGGGTGCACCTGGCGCTGTCCCGGCACCGGGCGGTGCTGCGCGAGGGCTCGCGCGGCTGCTGCACCGTCGAGGACGCGATGGACGCGCGGCGGGTGGCCGACCGGCTCGGCATCCCGTTCTACGTCTGGGACTTCTCCGAGCGCTTCGCCGAGACGGTGGTGCGGGACTTCGTCGACGAGTACGCGGCCGGCCGCACGCCGAACCCGTGCCTGCGCTGCAACGAGGAGATCAAGTTCGCGGCGCTGCTGGACCGGGCGCTCGCGCTCGGCTTCGACGCGCTCGCGACCGGCCACTACGCCGACGTCGTTCCCGGGCCGGACGGGCTCGAGCTGCACCGCGCCGCCGCGGGGCCGAAGGACCAGTCCTACGTGCTCGGCGTCCTGACGCCGCAGCAGCTCGCGCACGCGATGTTCCCCCTCGGCGCCGCGGCGTCGAAGGAGGAGGTGCGCGCCGAGGCCGCCGCCAGGGGCCTGGTGACGGCGGCGAAGCCGGACTCCTACGACATCTGCTTCATCCCGGACGGCGACACCCGGGGGTATCTCGGCTCGCGGATCGACCTGCGCCCGGGTGCGATCGTCGACGCCGACGGCGCGGTGGTCGGCTCGCACGACGGCGCGCTCGCGTTCACGGTGGGCCAGCGGCGAGGCCTGCGCCTCGCGGCGCCGGCGCCCGACGGCCGCCCGCGCTTCGTGCTCGAGGTCCGGCCGTCGTCCGGGGAGGTGGTGGTCGGGCCGCGGGAGGCGCTCGCGGTGTCCCGGATCAGCGGCGCGCGGAGCTCGGCCCTCGGCCCGCTGGAGACGGCGACCGAGGTGCAGGTGCGCGCGCACGCCGAGCCGGTGCCGTGCCGGGTGTCGGTCGGCGCCGACGCCGTGGTCATCGACCTCGAGGAGCCGATCGACGGCGTCGCCCCCGGGCAGTCGGCGGTGCTCTACGCCGGCACCCGGGTGCTCGGCCAGGTGACGGTCGACCGGGCGCTCGCCGCCGTGGGGGGCTGAGGCGTCCGCACCCCTTCCGCTCGCGCATCGGTTGCCCTAGAGTAACCGTTACTCATGAGCAACCAATCTGCGGAACGCGTCTTCGACGCCCTCGGCGAGCCCGTCCGGCGGCGGATCCTCGAGGTGCTCCGCGACGGCCCGCGTGCCGTCGTCGAGATCGCCGAGCGCGTCCCGGTCGGCCGGCCCGCGGTGAGCAAGCACCTGCGGGTGCTCGGCGAGGCGGGGCTCGTCGAGCGCACCCCTCGCGGCACCAGGAACCTCTACGCGCTCGCGCCCGCCGGCCTCGTCGCCGCGCAGCGCTGGCTCGTCGGGACCTGGGACCAGGCACTCGACGCCTACGGCGAGGCGGTCCGGCGCCGCGTCGCGGCGGAGCAGACGGGGCCGGAGCGGTGAACGGCATCCCGCCGATCCGCCGAGAGGTGCTCGTCGAGGCGGGCCCCGACGTCGCGTTCGCGGTCTTCACGGAGGAGATCGGCGCCTGGTGGCCGCTCGCCCGGCTCGGGGTGCACCACGACGGCACGGTCGCCTTCGCCGGCGGGCGGATCGTCGAGCTCTCCGCCGCCGGCGAGGAGGCGGTGTGGGGCAGCGTCACGGCCTGGGCGCCGCCGCGGACGCTGGCGTTCACCTGGCATCCGGGGTCCGCCGCGGAGTCGGCGAGCCGGGTCACCGTGACCTTCGAGCCGCAGGGGGAGCGCACCCTGGTGACGCTGGTGCAGGAGGGCTGGGAGGCGCTCGAGGCCCCCGACGCCGCCCGCGAGGAGTACGGAAGGGGCTGGCCGGGGGTGCTCGCGGCCTACGCCAGGCGCGCCTCGGCCGACCGAGCCGGCGACACCTGGGTCGTCCTCGTCCACACCCCGCGCGACGGGACGACCGGCTCCGTCTACGCCGACCCGAGGTTCCGTGAGCACGTCGCCTTCATCGAGCGCACGGCGTCGCTCGGCCTCCTGGTCGCGGCCGGACCGTTCGGCGACGCCGACGGGGAGGGTCAGACGGTGCTCCGGCTGCGCGGGCCGGATCGGCTCGAGGAGGCGCGACGGCTCGCCGAGGCGGACGGCAGCGTGGCCGGCGGCCTGTTCGACGTCCGGGTGCGACCGTGGCGGGTGGTGCGCAGCGGGATCGAGGCGGCGGCGACCGGGGCCTGACGTCGTCGCCGGCCGCTCCTAGGCTGGGACCGTGGCCCCGGCTGAACGCGTCCCCGCGGAGTTCGATGCCGCGCGCGCCGAGGCCGAGGCGCTCACCGAGCGCATCCTGGAGCTCCGCGAGGCCTACTACGAGCGCGACACGACGCTCGTCGACGACGCCGAGTACGACGCGATGGTCCGCCGGCTCGAGGCGATCGAGGCGGCCTGGCCCCAGCTGGCCGGGCAGGACTCGCCGACCCAGACGGTCGGCGGCGGGGTGGACTCCACGCTGTTCGCCCCGGTCGTGCACGCGGAGCGGATGTACTCGCTCGACAACGTGTTCTCGATCGAGGAGTTCGAGGAGTGGGCCGCGAAGGTCGAGCGCGACGCCGGCGTGCCGGTCGCCTGGCTGTGCGAGCTGAAGATCGACGGCCTGGCCATCAACCTCCGGTACGAGCACGGCGAGCTGGCGACCGCCGCCACCCGCGGCGACGGCACGACCGGCGAGGACGTCACGGAGAACGTGCTGCGCATCCCCGGCATCCCGCGACGCCTGAGCGGCTCCGACCACCCGCCGCTGGTCGAGGTGCGCGGCGAGATCTACTTCCCGGTCGCGGCGTTCAACCAGCTGAACGCCGAGCAGACGGAGGCGGGGGAGCGCGTCTTCGCGAACCCGAGGAACGCGGCGTCCGGCTCCCTCCGGCAGAAGTCCGAGGGCAAGTCGGCGAAGGAGATCGACCTCATGCGCCGCCGGCTGGAGCGGCTGCGGATGCTCGTGCACGGCCTCGCCGCCTGGGCGGACCCGCCGGTGCGGACGCAGTCGGAGATGTACGGGCTGCTCGCCTCCTGGGGGCTGCCGACCTCGCCGAGCTTCCGGGTGGAGCCCTCCATCGCCGGCGCGAGCGGGTTCATCGAGCACTACGGCGAGCACCGCCACTCCGTCGAGCACGAGATCGACGGGGTCGTCGTCAAGGTCGACGACCTCGCGCTGCACGAGACGCTCGGCGCCACGTCCCGGGCGCCGCGCTGGGCCATCGCCTACAAGTACCCGCCGGAGCAGGTCCAGACCCGGCTGCGCGGCATCGAGATCGGGATCGGCCGGACCGGCCGGGCGACGCCGTACGCGGTGCTCGAGCCGATCCGGGTCGCCGGCTCCGTCGTGCGGCGCGCGACGCTGCACAACCAGGACGTCGTGCGCGCCAAGGGAGTGCTGATCGGCGACATGGTCGTGCTGCGCAAGGCCGGCGACGTCATCCCGGAGATCCTCGGGCCGGTCGCCGAGCTGCGGGACGGCTCCGAGCGCGAGTTCGTGATGCCCACCCGGTGCCCCGACTGCGGCGCGGCGCTCGCGCCGTCGAAGGAGGGCGACGTCGACCTGCGCTGCCCGAACGCCCGCGCCTGCCCGGCCCAGGTCCGCGGTCGGATCGAGCACATCGGCTCCCGCGGCGGGCTCGACATCGAGGGGCTCGGCGAGGTGAGCGCGGCCGCGCTGGCGCAGCCGCTCGTGCCGTCGCCGCCGCCGCTCGTCACGGAGGCGGGGCTCTTCGGGCTCACCGCGGAGGCGCTGTTCCCCGTCGAGGTCGTCGTCCGCGACGGCGAGACCGGCGTGCCGAAGGCCGACTCGACCGAGACGCCCTTCCGCCGGGTCCGGAAGGCCCCGGCGCCGGGGAAGCCGCCGTCGAGGAGCCGGCCCGACCCGCCGTTCGACCCGGACGGCCCCTTCGACGGCACGGAGTCCGAGATCCTCTCCTCGGCGGCGCTCGAGCTGCTCGCCGAGCTGGAGAAGGCGAAGGCCAAGGACCTGTGGCGGTTCCTCGTCGCGCTGAACATACGGCACGTCGGTCCCGTCGCCGCCCGGGCGCTCGCGGGCTTCTTCGGATCGCTCGGCGCGATCCGGGCGGCCTCGGCGGACGAGCTCGCCGCGGTGGACGGCGTCGGGCCGATCATCGCCGAGGCGATCCTCGAATGGTTCGCCGTCGACTGGCACGTCGAGATCGTCGAGCGCTGGGCGGCCGCCGGCGTGCCGTGGGCGATCCCAGGCCACCCCGGCCCCGGCGTCGCCGAGGACGCGCCGAGCGGCCCGCTCGCCGGGCTCACGGTCGTCGTCACCGGCAGCATCGAGGGCTACACCCGCGAGGGGGCGGAGGAGGCGGTCATCGCCGCCGGCGGCAAGCCGAGCGGCTCGGTGTCCAAGCGGACGAGCGCCGTCGTCGTCGGCCCGGGCGCCGGATCGAAGGAGACGAGGGCGATCGAGCTCGGCGTCCCCGTCGTGCCGGCCGAGCGGTTCGCGGCGTTCCTCGAGCGCGGCCTGGACGTCCTCGACTGAGGCTCCGGGCGCGATCGCCGCCGCGGCTGTTAGCGTGAGGCCGAGATGACATCGTTCCGACTCAGCAGATCCCCGCTGGAGAACCGCCCCCGCCGCGGAGTCGTCGACCTCGTCGAGGACCTCTCGCCGAGCTATCGACGCGTCCGCCTGTCCGGCGACTTCCGCGGCTTCGACTCGCGCGGCGCCGACGACCACCTCCGGGTGTTCTTCGTCCCGGACGGCTTCGAGGCGCCGCCCGCGGGCGCGCCGCCCGAGGCGTTCGCGGCGATGCGCGAGCACCCGTCCCGCGAGTACACCCCGGTCGCCTGGGACGAGGCGTCGCTCGTGCTCGACTTCGTGATCCACGGCGACGGGCCCGCCTCGACCTGGGCCGAGCAGGCCGCGCCCGGCTCGGTCGCGATGATCGGCGGGCCGCGCGGCTCGCTCGTCCTCGAGGGCGAGCCGGGGTGGTGGCTGCTCGCGGGGGACCGCACCGCGCTGCCGGCGATCCGCCGCTTCCTCGCGGCGGTCGCGCCGGGGACGCCGGCCGACGTCGTGCTGCTCGCGGAGGATGCCGAGGACGAGCAGCCCGTCGCGTCGCCCGGCGAGCTCTCCGTCGTCTGGGTGCGATCCCTGGACCAGCTCCTCGACCGGCTGCGCGCCGCGCCGGTCCGGACCGGCGACGGCTTCGCCTTCGTCGCGGCCGAGCAGTCCGTCGTGCAGCCCGCCCGGGCGATCCTGCAGGCGCGCGGCGTCGACCTCGAGCGCGCCGTGGTCAAGGGCTACTGGAGGCGCGGCGAGGCCGCGGCGCACTAGACGCCGGCGGCATGCCGCCGGCGCTGCGCGAGCATTCGCCGAGAACGGGCGCCGCACGGCGCGCGGAGCCGGCCTGGCTAGGATCGACGGGTGTCCGAGATCACCCCTGAGACCGTCGAGCACCTCGCGGAGCTCGCCCGCATCGCGCTGACCGACGAGGAGGTCGCGACGCTCACCCGGCAGCTCGGCGCGATCGCCGACAGCGTCGCGAAGGTCTCCGAGGTCGCGACCCCCGAGGTGCCGGCGACGAGCCATCCGATCCCGATGGCGAACGTCACCCGGCCCGACGTCCCGGGCCCGACGCTGACGACCGAGGAGGCGCTCTCCGGCGCGCCCGAGTCGGACGGCTCGCGCTTCGTCGTCGCCGCGATCCTCGGCGAGGAGCAGTGAGCGGCGCCGCGATGACCGAGCTCACCCGCCTGCCCGCCGCCGAGCTCTCGGACCTGCTCGCTGAGCGGGAGGTGTCCTCGGTCGAGGTCGTCCGCGCGCACCTCGACCGGATCGCCGCCGTCGACGGCGCGGTGCACGCCTTCCTGCACGTCTCCGACGCCGCCCTCGCGGCGGCGGCCGCGGTCGACGCGGCGCGCGGCGACGGCGCCGCCCTCGGCCCGCTCGCGGGCGTGCCGGTCGCGATCAAGGACGTGCTGTGCACGCACGACATGCCCTCCACCGCCGGGTCGCGGATCCTCGAGGGCTGGGTGCCGCCGTACGACGCGACGCCGGTCGCCCGGATGCGCGCCGCCGGCCTCGTCCCGCTCGGGAAGACGAACATGGACGAGTTCGCGATGGGCTCCTCCACCGAGCACTCCGCCTACGGACCGACCCGGAACCCGTGGGACCTGGACCGGATCCCGGGCGGCTCCGGGGGCGGGTCCGCGGCGGCGGTCGCCGCGCTCGAGGCGCCGCTCGCGCTCGGCTCGGACACCGGCGGCTCGATCCGGCAGCCCGGCGCCGTCACCGGCACCGTCGGGGTCAAGCCGACCTACGGCGGCGTCTCGCGCTACGGCGCGATCGCGCTCGCGTCCTCCCTCGACCAGGTCGGTCCGGTCGCCCGCACCGTCCTCGACGCGGCGCTGCTGCACGACGTCATCGGCGGCCACGACCCGAAGGACTCCACCTCGCTGCCCGACGCCTGGCCGTCGTTCGCCGACGCCGCCCGCGAGGGCGCCGGCGCCGACTCGCTGCGCGGCGTCCGCATCGGCGTCGTCCGCGAGCTCGACAGCGCGGGCTTCCAGGCGGGCGTGACGCAGCGCTTCCACGAGGCCCTGGAGCTGCTCGTGGCGGCCGGGGCCGAGATCGTGGAGGTCTCCGCGCCGCACTTCGAGTACGCGGTCGCGGCCTACTACGTCATCCTCCCGGCCGAGGCGTCGTCCAATCTCGCGAAGTTCGACTCCGTGCGATTCGGCCTGCGGGTGACCCCGCCCGGCGGCGGCACCGTCGAGCAGGTGATGGCGGCGACGCGCGAGCTCGGCTTCGGCCCGGAGGTCAAGCGCCGGGTCATCCTCGGCACCTACGCGCTGTCCGCCGGCTACTACGACGCCTACTACGGCTCGGCGCAGCAGGTGCGCACGCTGATCCAGCGGGACTTCGCCGCGGCGTTCGCGCAGGCCGACGTGCTCGTCTCGCCGGCGGCGCCGACCACGGCGTTCCGGATCGGCGAGAAGGTCGACGACCCGCTCGCGATGTACCTCAACGACGTCACGACGATCCCGGCGAACCTCGCCGGCGTGCCCGGCATGGCGCTGCCGATGGGGCTCGCTCCGGAGGACGGGCTGCCGACCGGCTTCCAGCTCATGGCCCCCGCGCGCGAGGACGCCAGGCTGTACCGGATCGGGGCGACCCTCGAGCGTCTGCTCGGCGAGCGTCACGGCGCGATCCTCGACCGGGCCCCGGCACTCGCCTGAGGTCCCGATGGCCGCGACCGCCCGCCCCGCTCGGCGCGCCTCGCCGGCCGACGGGAGCGGCCCGCGGACGGCGGCCGCGATCCGCGAGCTGCTGCGCTCGGCCGCGGACCCGGTGCGCGCCGAGGGCCAGCAGGCGTACATGAAGTCGGCGATGCCGTTCTGGGGCGTGCCGGTGCCCGAGGTGCGCCGCATGGTGCGTCCCGCGCTCGCAGGGCTCGACGCCATCGGCGCGCTCGCGCTCGCCGCCGAGCTCTGGGACGGCGCCGAGCGCCGCGAGGAGCGCTACGCCGCGCTCGGCGTGCTCGCGGCCCCGTCGCTGCGCGGGCGCCCCGAGGCGGTGCCGCTCATCGAGCGGTTCGCGATCGAGGGACGGTGGTGGGACATCGTCGACGACCTCGCGCACCGCGTCGCCGAGCTCCACGACGCCCAGCCGGCGGCGACGCACGCGACCGTGCTCGCCTGGTCCGACGATCGTCGCGACGAGCCGGTCGAGGACGCCGGCATGTGGCTGCGCCGGCTCGCGATCCTGTCCCAGCTCGGCCGCCGGGAGCGGGTCGACCTGGACCTGCTCGCCGAGGTCGTCGACCGCAACGCCGGCGACCCCGCCTTCTTCATCCGGAAGGCGATCGGCTGGGCGCTGCGCGAGGTCGCGAGGATCCGCCCGGACTGGGTGCTGGCGTTCGTCGACAGCCGCCCGCTCAGCGCGCTCAGCCGCCGGGAGGCGCTCAGACATGTCGGCTGACCTCCCGATCCTGGTCTTCGACGGCGACTGCGGCTTCTGCACCTCGGCGATGCGCTGGCTGGCCCGGCGCAGCGAGTTCGAGCCGGTCCCGTACCAGTGGGCCGATCTCGACGCGCTCGGGATCACCCGTGCCGAGGCGGAGTCGCGGGTCTGGGTCGTTGGCGGCGGCGAGCGGCTCGGCGGAGCGCCGGCGGTCGCGCGCCTCCTGGCCCGATCCCGGCGACCGGCCTGGCGTGCGGTCGGCCGGGCGATGGCGCTGCCGGGCGTCCGATCGGTCGCCGCGCTCGGATACCGCCTCGTCGCCCGGTACCGGCACCGACTGCCCGGCGGCACCCCGATGTGCGCCGCGCCGCGCTGAGCCCGCCGGCGGATCACAGCGCCACGCCCCACAGGTACTCCTCCCCGTTCGGCCGCAGCCAGCGGACGCAGACCCGGCTGCGACGCCCCAGGTCGTCGCCGCGCATCAGCACGTCGAGCGCGGCGCCGGGTCTCAGGCGCGGCGTGAGCGGGGCCATCGCGAGTCCGGGCCCGCGCATCTCGACGCGGATCCAGCGCAGCGCCTCCCCGCTCGTGTTGACGATCCGGAGGCGCGGCGCGCGCGAGCGGTCGATCGCGAAGGGAACAGGGTAGGCGTCCATGGGGCGAGGCTAGGAGGGCGCTCCGACATCGCGGTCCGCCGGTGCGCGAGCGCTGTGGAGCGGGAGCTCGAGCGGCGCGGCTGTGGGGGACGGGGCCGCCCGGTGCGTCCGCGGCAGCTTCTAAGCTTGAGTCCATGGCGCGCGCGGATCTCATGGACTTCGACGAGGCTTGTCAGCGGTTCGACATCGCGCTCGGCTTCGAGGTCCACGTCGAGCTCTCGACGCGGACCAAGATGTTCTCGGACGCCCCGAACCCCGCGAGCTCCGAGTTCCACGGCGCCGAGCCGAACACGCTGGTGACCCCGGTGTGCCTCGGCCTGCCGGGCAGCCTCCCGGTCGTCAACGAGCAGGCGATCGAGCACGCCATCTCGCTCGGCCTCGCGCTCGGCTGCTCGATCGCGCCCTCGAGCCGGTTCGCCAGGAAGAACTACTTCTACCCCGATCTCGCGAAGAACTACCAGATCTCCCAGTACGACGAGCCGATCGCGTTCGACGGCTCGATCGAGATCGAGCTGGAGGACGGTCGCACCGTCGCGATCGGCATCGAGCGCGCGCACATGGAGGAGGACGCCGGCAAGCTCACGCACGTCGGCGGCGCCACCGGCCGCATCCAGGGCGCCGAGTACAGCCTGGTCGACTACAACCGCGCGGGCGTCCCGCTCGTCGAGATCGTCACCAGGGTGATCCTCGGCACCGGCGCCGACGCGCCCGCGGTGGGACGGGCGTACGTGAGCACCATCCGCGACATCGCGCTCGCGCTCGGCGTGTCCGAGGGCCGCATGGAGCGCGGCAACCTGCGCTGCGACGCGAACGTCTCGCTCTCGCCGAAGGGCTCCGGCGTGCTCGGCACGCGCACCGAGACGAAGAACGTCAACTCCATGCGCAGCGTCGAGCGCGCGATCCGCTACGAGATCCAGCGCCAGGCCGCGATCCTCGACGCCGGCGGCGCGATCGTCCAGGAGACCCGGCACTGGCACGAGGACACCGGGACGACCTCCCCGGGGCGCCCGAAGTCCGACGCCGACGACTACCGCTACTTCCCGGAGCCGGACCTGCTGCCGGTGCAGCCCTCCGCCGTGCTCGTCGAGCGGCTCCGCGCCGCGCTGCCCGAGCCGCCGGCCGCGCGCCGGCGGCGGCTCAGGGAGACCTGGGGCTTCACGGACCTCGAGTTCCGCGACGTCGTCAACGCCGGCCTGCTGGTCGAGGTCGAGCGCACCGTCGCCGCGGGCGCCGCGCCGGCGCAGGCGCGCAAGTGGTGGACCGGCGAGATCAGCCGGATCGCGAACGCCTCCGACCGCGAGCCGGCCGAGCTGATCGACCCGGCGGCGGTCGCCGAGCTGGTCGGCCTCGTCGAGTCCGGCGCGCTCACCGACCGCCTCGCGCGCGAGGCGCTGGACGGGGTCGTCGCGGGGGAGGGCAGCCCGGCCGAGGTGGTCGAGCGCCGCGGGCTCGCCGTGGTCTCCGACGACGGCGCGCTCGTCGCGGCGATCGACGAGGCGCTCGCGGCGCAGCCGGACGTGCTCGAGAAGATCCGCGACGGCAAGGTGCAGGCCGCCGGCGCCGTCATCGGCGCGGTCATGAAGGCGATGCAGGGCAAGGCCGACGCCGCCCGCGTCCGCGAGCTCGTGCTGGAGCGGGCCGGGTCGGCGTAGGTGGCGGGGGAGTCCTACGGCTTCGCCGCCCCGCTCTGGCGCTGGGCGGCGAGGAGGGAGGCCTGGTTCTTCCTGACGGTGCCGACGGACGCGAGCGAGGAGATCGCGGCGATCCCGCGGCCGCCGCGCGGCTTCGGCGGGGTCCGGGTCCGCGTCCGGGTCGGCGGCTCGGCCTGGGAGACCAGCATCTTCCCCGACAGCAGGGCCGGCGCGTACGTGCTGCCGATGCGCCGCGCGGTGCTCGTCGCGGAGGGCATCGAGGAGGGCGACCTCGTCGATGCCCGGATCGACCTGCTCTGAGCCCGAGCCCGGACGCGGACCCGGGTGTCGCGCTTGTGCGCCGGGGCCCCGGCCGCTGGAATGGTGGCATGTCGACACCCGATCAGCCCGCCGCGCCGACGACCGCCGCCCCCGGCGCGGCTGCCGCCACCGGCCCGGCTGCCGCCCCTCCGGCCCCGCGGCCCGCGGGGTCGAGGCCGAAGACGCCGCGGATCACCGGGGGTCAGCGCGCGAGCGCGATCCTCGCCGGCATCGCCGGGCACATCCTGTTCGCGATCGGCTGGTTCGGCATCGCGTTCGTGATCCTCGGCGGCGCGTTCTCGCCGCTGGTGAACGAGCTCCTCGCGAACCTCCTCGGCGACGCCGACGCCCAGCGCTTCACGGAGATCCTGCAGCGCGCGAGCGCGATGTTCTGGCTGCTCGGCCTCGTCTTCCTGGTCGGCTCCGTCGCCTTCGTCGCGTTCGGCGTGCTCGCCTCGCTGCTCATCCTCCGGCGCGGCGGCGTCGACAAGCCCGGACGGGTCAACTGGACGTCCTTCCTCATCGCCGCGATCGTCGACCTGCCGGTGTTCCTGCTCGTGCTCTGGCTCGCCACCCTGGTGACCGACGACTCGGCCGGCCTGATCTGGCTGCCGCCGGTGCTCGCGCTCGTGCTCAGCGCGGCGATCGGCATCGCGGTGTGGTGGCTGATGGCGCACGCCAACCGCGGCGCGGCGAAGCCGCGGCCGCCGAAGCCCGTCAAGGGGACGAGGCCCGCGGCGGGCTGAGCGCTAGCCCGCGAGCACCGACGCGCAGAACGACCGCACCCGGTCGACGAGCCCCGTCGACCGCGACTCGAGCAGGTCGCCGGAGCCGATCGCCCACGGCGAGGACGCCGGGAGCATCCGGATGATGTGCGGACAGCCGAGGTCGTCGCAGATGTAGGTGCCGACCGACGCGCCGTCGCGGCCCGCCTGGCCGGCGCGCGGCGCGGACCAGAGCGCGACCTGCGTCGCCGGCTGGGTGGCGCGGCACAGCGAGCACATCGCGGGGATGCCGGCCCCCGCGCGGCCGTCCGCGCGGCGCAGCACGATGCCGACCGGCCCCTCGGCCGCCTCGTGCACGAGGTAGCCGCGGCTCGCCAGCGACGGGTCGCGCCAGCCGAGGAACTCGCGGTCCTCCCACACCACCTCGTGCAGCCCCGGCAGCGGGATGCGGGCCGCGTCGTCGGGCTCGACGTTGACGAAGGACGCGCGGATCTCCTCCGCCGTCAGCGCCCGCATTCCCCCACTGTAGCCGCGGGTCATAGGATGGACGGCTCTCATGACCACGACCCCCCGCCTCCCGCGCGCCCTCCGGCCCTTCGCCGGCGGCCGGTACCGCCTGCTCGCCGGCGCCCTCGCGCTGTCGCTGTTCGGCGGCGGCGTGTGGATCGTCACGCTGGTCGCCGCGGTCTGGCAGCTCGGCGGCAGTCCGAGCGACCTGTCGCTCATCATGACCGGGAACGCGATCGGCATGGTCGTCGCGGTGCTGCTCGGCGGCGCGCTCGCCGACCGGCTGCCGCAGCAGCGCATCCTGGTCGTCGTCGAGGCGTCGCGGATCTGCGTCGCCGTCGCGGTCGGGCTGCTCGCCGCGACCGGTCTGCTCCAGGTCTGGCACCTCGCCGTCGCCGGCGTGGTGATCGGGCTGGTCGAGGGCGTCTTCTACCCGGCGTACAGCGCCCTGCTGCCGCGCATCGTCCCCGCGGAGCAGCTGCTCGCCGCGAACGGGATCGAGGGCATGCTCCGTCCGTTCGCCTACCAGGCCGCCGGGCCCGCGGTCGGCGGCCTGGTGATCGCCGCGGCCTCGCCGGCGGTCGCGTTCTGGGTGGTCGCGGGCAGCCAGGCGCTCGCGCTGGTCCTGCTGCTCGCGCTCGGCCGGGCCGCCCTGCCGCGGCGGTCGGCGACGGAGGCGGAGCAGTCGGCGTCCGGCGCGTTCGGCATCCTCGGCGACATCGGCCGCGGCTTCGCCTACATGGCGAGGACGCCCTGGCTGCTCGGCACGCTGCTGTACTCCTGCGCGGTCGTGCTGCTCATCATGGGGCCGATCGAGGTGCTGCTGCCGTTCGCGGTGCGCGACCAGACCGGCGGCGGCTCGACCGAGTTCGCCTTCGTGCTCGCGGCCTTCGGAGTGGGGGCCGCGGTCGGCTCGCTGACCGTCGCCTCGCTGCGGCTGCCGCGACGCTACCTGACGGTGATGACGCTGCTGTGGTGCGTCGGCTGCATCCCGCTCGCGGCGATCGGCCTCATCGACCAGCTCTGGCTGATGATCCTCGTGGTCTTCGCGGCCGGCGTGCTGACCGACGGGGCGGGCGTCATCTGGGGCACCATCCTGCAGCGCCGGGTGCCGCCGGAGATGCTCGGCCGGGTCTCCAGCCTCGACTTCTTCGTCTCGCTCGCCCTGATGCCGGTCTCGATGGCGCTCGCGGGACCGATCGGCGAGGGGGTCGGCTTCCCGGCGGTGTTCCTCGTCGCCGGGCTCGCGCCGATCGCGATCGGGGCGGTCGCGCTGCTCGCCTTCCGGATGCCGCAGGACGAGATCGCGCATCCGCTGTCGTCGGACGACATCGAGCCGGACGCGCAGGAGACGCTCGGCCCGGCGGCGCCGATCCACGGCTGAGCCGGCCGCGGAGGCGTCGCGCGAGACCTGCGCGAGACCCGTGTGAGCCGGCCTCCAGCCCGCTCACGGCTGCCGCGAAGGCCCGCGTGGGACGATCGGACCCATGTCCGCCGCCCGACCGCTGCTGTGGGGTGCGACGGGTCTCGTGCTCGGAGGCGTCGGGGCCTTCGCATTCGCCCTCCCCGGCCGCGCCGACGACGTGTCGCCGTGGTGGACGCTGCTGGTCTTCGTGCCCGTCGGCGGGATGTTCGCGCTGGTGTCGCGCCCGCAGCGCTGGTGGGTGGCGCTCGGCTTCGCCTGGCTGCTCGCGGCCTGGGTCGAGGCCGGCCAGGCGGTCTGGCTCGCGGAGACCGGGCGGGCGCGCGTGATCGACCTGCTGCTCGGCTGCGTCGGCGGGACCGTCGGCGTCGCCATCGTCGTCGGGGGCCGGGCGCTCGCGGCGCACTCGCGCGCGGTGCGCGCCGCGGCCGCCGTCCGGGCCGGCGCCCCCGAGGTCGCCCGCCCTAGCGCAGCTGCGGCAGCACCTCGGATCCGATGAGCTCGATCTGCTCGAGGTCGCGCAGCGGCAGCAGCTGGAAGTAGCAGCGGTCGATCCCGAGCCCGGCGAGCCGGCCGATCAGGTCGACGACCTCGGCCGGGCTGCCCGCGAAGCCGAGCGCCCGCAGCCGGTCGGCGGTCGAGCTCGACGCCTCGGCGCGCCGGGCGACGTCCGCCTCGGTGCGGCCGATCGCGGTCGTGCCGGCCAGTGAGAACGTGATCGCGTCCGGGTCGCGCCCGATCTCCTCGGCGGCGGCCCGCACCCGCGCGATCCGCTCCGCGATGACCTCGTCCGAGGCGCGGAAGGCGTTGAACTCGTCGGCGAAGCGGGCGGCGATCTGCGGCGTCTTGGTGGCCCCGGTGCCGCCGACGATGATCGGGATGCGCGCCTGGACCGGCTTCGGAAGGGCGGGCGCGTCCACCAGCGCGTAGTGCTCGCCCCGATAGGAGAACGTCTCGCCGCGCGGCGTCGCCCAGAGCCCGGTGATGATCTCCAGCTGCTCGCGGAACGGGCCGAAGCGCCTCGCCGGGAACGGGAAGCCGTAGGCGACGTGCTCCGCCTCGAACCAGCCGGTGCCGAGCCCGAACTCCACCCGCCCGCCGGACATCTCGTCGACCTGGGCGACCTGGATCGCGGTGAGCGACGGGTGGCGGAACGTCGCCGAGCTGACCAGCGTGCCGATGCGCAGCCGCTGCGTGGCCGTCGCGATCGCGCCGAGCGTGACCCAGGAGTCGGTCGGACCGGGATCGCCGCCGGCGGGGTCCATCGACAGGAAGTGGTCCGAGCGGAAGAACCCGTCGAAGCCGGCCTGCTCGGCCGTCTGCGCCGCCCGGAGCTGGTCCCCGAAGGTCGCGCCGTTCTGCGGCTCGACGAAGAGGCGGAAGTCCATCACCTCAGCCTAGGACGGGAGGGGCGGCTCCCCGGATCCTCGATCCGCTCCGCTAGGATGCTCCTCGTACACGGGAGTCCGGGCGGAACCGGACTGAGAGGGAGCGTGCCGCGCTCCGACCGTCGAACCTGATCCGGGTCATGCCGGCGCTAGGGAGCACATCATGGGATCTCGCATCCGTCCTGTCCGTCTCGTCGTGGCCGCGGTCGCCGCGGGCGCGCTGCTCGGGCCCGCCCTCGCGGGCTGCTCGGGCTCGCCTCAGGACCCGCCGGCCTCGGGCGCGTCGGCGCAGCTCGTCCTCGTCACGCACGACTCGTTCGCGCTGAGCGACGGCGTCCTCGACGCGTTCACGTCGGAGACCGGCATCGCGGTCGACGTCGTCGCGCTCGGCGACGCCGGCGAGCTGGTGAACAAGCTCGTGCTCACGAAGGACTCGCCGCTCGGCGACGTGGTGTTCGGGATCGACAACACCTTCGCCTCGCGCGCCGTCGACGCCGGCGTGCTGCTCGACTACGTCTCGACGGCGCTGACCGCCGCGGAGGCGCCGTATCTGCTGCCGGCCGGTCAGGGCGGCGAGCAGCTCACGCCGGTCGACTCCGGCGACGTGTGCGTGAACGTCGACCACGAGTGGTTCGCCGAGCGCGGGCTCGCCGAGCCCGCGACGCTGGAGGATCTCGCGGACCCCGCCTACCGGGACCTGCTGGTCGTCGAGAGCGCGGCCACCAGCTCGCCCGGCCTCGCCTTCCTGCTGGCGACCGTCGCCGCGTTCGGCGAGGGCGGCTGGCAGGACTACTGGCGCGCGCTGATCGGCAACGGCGTCAAGATCGACGCGGGCTGGACGGACGCGTACTACGCCGACTTCTCGGGACCGTCCAGCGACGGCGAGCGGCCCCTCGTCGTCTCCTACTCCTCGTCGCCGCCGGTGGAGGTGGTCGACCCCGCGGCGCCGTCGCCGACCGGCGTGCTCACCGCGACCTGCTTCCGGCAGACCGAGTACGCCGGCGTCCTCGCCGGCACCGCGTGGCCGGAGGCGGCGCAGCGGCTGGTGGACTTCCTGCTGTCCCCGACCGTGCAGCAGGACCTGCCGGGGAGCATGTACGTGTACCCGGTGGTCGCCGGCACGCCGCTGCCGGAGACCTGGGCGGCGCATGCCGTCCGGATCGAGGACCCGTACGGACTCGACCCGGCCGAGATCGGCGCGAGCCGCGAGCGGTGGATCCAGGAGTGGGCCGCGATCGTTGACCGCTGAGGCGCGCTCCAGGACCGCCCCGAGCCGGGCGGGCGGGAGCGGCCGCGTCTGGACCTGGGCCGGCGCGCTGCTGCTGCTCGCCTTCCTCGGGGTGTTCTTCCTCTGGCCGGTCGGCGAGATCCTCGCCAGGGGGATCGCCCCGGACGGGGCGCTCGACCTGTCGGGGATCGGCGAGGTGCTCGCGCGCCCGCGGACGCTGCGCATCGTCGGGCTCACGCTCGCGCAGGCCGCGCTCGCGACGCTCGCCTGCCTGGTGCTCGGGATGCCGGCCGCGTTCGTCCTCTACCGGCTGCGGTTCCGCGGGCGCACCGCGCTGCGGGCGCTCGCGGTGGTGCCGTTCGTGCTGCCGACCGTCGTCGTCGGCGTGGCGTTCAAGGTGCTCCTGGCGGACACGCCGCTCGACGGCTCGTGGTGGGCGATCGTGCTCGCGCTGGTGTTCTTCAACGTCTCGGTCGTCACCCGGACCGTCGGGACGGCCTGGGAGGAGCTCGACCCCGCGGTCGAGGACGCCGCGGCGGACCTCGGCGCCCGGCCGCTGCGGGCCTTCTGGTCCGTCACGCTGCCGCGCCTCGGCCCGGCGATCGCCTCGGCCGGGATCATCGTGTTCCTGTTCTGCGCCACGGCGTTCGGCGTGGTGCTGGTGCTCGGCGGCGCCCGCTACGGCACCGTCGAGACCGAGATCTGGAGGCTCACCTCGCAGTACCTCGACCTGCGCGCGGCGAGCGCGCTGAGCCTGGTGCAGCTCTGCTTCGTCGTCCTCGTGCTCTGGGCCGCGGGGCGCGTGCGCAGCCGGCCGGAGCTGCGCGTGCCGGACCCGGGTCGCGCTCCGCGCCGGGGCGACGTCCCGGTGATCGCGGTCGCGGCGGCGGTCGGCGCGCTGCTCGCGGTGCCGGTGCTGGCCCTGCTGCTGCGCTCGTTCCTCGACCGGGACGGCTGGACGCTCGAGGCGTGGGCCGCGCTGGTCGGGCTCGGGTCCGGCGCGGGCGGCGCCGCGCCCGCGCTCGCCGTCTCGCCGCTGGCCGCGCTCGGCAACTCGCTCGCCTTCGCCGCGGCCGGCATGCTCCTCGCGCTCGCGGTGGGGCTCGGCGCGAGCATCCTGCTGTCGCGCCGTCCCGCGTCCGGCTGGGGCTCACGGCTGCGCTCGGGGCTCGAGGGCGTCGTCATGCTGCCGCTCGGGGTGTCGGCGGTCACCCTCGGCTTCGGCTACCTGGTCGCCCTCGACGCGCCGCCGTTCGACCTCCGCTCGTCGCCGCTGCTGGTGCCGATCGCGCAGGCGCTGGTCGCGGCGCCGCTCGTCGTGCGCACCCTGCTGCCGGTGCTGCGCGGCGTCGACCCGCTGCTGCGCGACGCCGCGGAGGACCTAGGGGCGTCGCCCGTCCGCGTGCTGTGGTCGATCGACCTGCGGCTCGCGGCGCGTCCGGTGATCGCGGCCGCCGGGCTCGCGTTCGCGATCTGCCTCGGCGAGTTCGGCGCGACGACGTTCCTCTCCCGGCCGGCCACGGCGACGCTTCCGATCGTGATCGAGCGGCTCGCCGGCCACCCGGGTCCCGGCAACCTCGTGATGGCGAACGCGGCGGCCGTGCTCCTCGCGGCGGTCGTCGCGGCGGCGCTGGCGCTCGCCGAGCTCGCCGGTGCGCGGCGGGTCAGCCGACGCGGTTGAAGGTCCAGACCAGATGGCCCTGGCGGGCCTCCAGCTGCAGCTGCTCGGCGGAGCAGGTCGTCTTCAGGCCGACCATATCGTCGATCCAGAGCGGGACCCAGGTGAACGCCGGGTCGACCGGAGCGCCGTCCTGCGTCGTCTCGGTGCGGACCGCGAGGTCCTCGTTCCAGTCCCGCGGAATGGCGACGGTCCCGGAGAAGTAGGCGAGTCCCGTCGAGGTGCCCTTCGCCGTGTACGTCTGGGTGATGACCGGGTCGCTGCCATCGACCGTCCCGGTGAACGTCAGGTCGGTGTCGAAGGTCATCCGGAACTCCTCGTCCCAGGTCAGCCGCTGCGAGCCGCTGACGGCGACGGTGACGCCGAGGCCGCGCTCCTTCATCGAGGCCTGGGCGACCGGGGTGAACGCCTCCGTGTCGAGCTCCCAGGTGTGCCCGGTGGCGCAGGCCTCGATCGCGGTCGGGGTGCGCTGCGGCGCCTTCGCGACGAACAGCTGGCAGCCGGTGAGCGTCCCGATCGCGAGCGCACCGGTCGCGAGGAGGGCGCCGGTCGTGCGCATCACTCGGGCCACGGGCCACCCCTCTCCGCTCGGCCGCGCGGTCGGCGGCCCTGGGAATCCTACCGGGCGCACCCGGCGCACCCTGGGAGGCCGGTCGGCGGGCCCGGCTCAGGCCCAGCCGAGCCGGTGCAGCTCCGCGTCGTCGATCCCGTAGTAGTGACCGATCTCGTGCACGAGCGTGGTGTGCACCTCGTCGCGGAGCTCGTCCAGGTCGGCGCAGACGGCGAGCAGCGGCTCGCGGTAGAGCACGATCCGGTCCGGGAGCTCGCCGTAGCCGTAGCGGTCGCGCTCGGTCAGGGCGATGCCGTCGTAGAGACCGAGCAGGTCCAGCGAGCCGTCCTCCGGACGGTCCTCGACGACGAACACGACGTTCTCCAGCCCGTCGACCATCTCGTCGGGCAGCAGGTCGAGCTCGGCGACGACGAGCGCCTCGAAGGCCTCCGCGTCGAGGCGCAGTCCGCTCACGAGCCCGCCCGCTGCGCGGCGCGCTCGTCGAGGAGCTCCAGGAGCTCGGCCTGCAGGGCGCCGAGGGCGTGATAGGTCCAGCCCATCGCACGCTGCTCCTCGGTCTCGACGAGTCCCTCGTCGCCGTCGACGAGGATGCCGAGGCGGGCGGCGAGGACGAGCCGGATGTCGGTGAGCCACTGCAGCCACGCGAGCTCGTCGCGCGGCTCGAGGGCGCCCGGCCGGGCGAGCGTCGCGGCGACCCGCTCGGCGTTCGCGCGCTTGTGCTCGACGAGCGCGACGGCGGTGAGCCCGCGGACCTCCTCCGACTCCTCGGGGTCGTCCTGGACCGGGTCCGGGAGCAGCCGGCGCAGCGCCGGGTCGGTCGCCGGGGCGTGCTCGGCGGTCGCGGCGGAGGCGCCGAGCAGACCGGTGAACTGCCCGGCGAGCCGGGTGAGGGCGGCGGCGTCCTCCGCATCGGCGGCGAGCTCGATGCGCTCGCCGGCGAGGTCGAAGCGGATCACCCGTCGCCCTTGTCGGAGGTCGCCCAGAGCCCGTACTCGTGCATCGCCTCGGTGTGCCGCTCGATCTGCTCCCGGGGTCCGGTCGCGACCACCGCGCGGCCCTCGTGGTGCACGCGGAGCATGAGCCGCTCGGCCTCCTCGCGCGGGTAGCCGAAGTAGGTCCGGAAGACGTGGGCGACGTACTGCATGAGGTTGACCGGGTCGTTCCAGACGACCGTCCGCCATGGGCGGTCCAGGCTCGACCGCGGCGCGAGGAGGAGCTCCTCGTCGAGCTGCGGGCCGATGGAGGTCATGCGCCCATGCTACGCGCGGGTGCTGCGCGGCCTGCGGTGGGGCGGCTGACGGGACTCGAACCCGCGACTCCCGGCACCACAAGCCAGTGCTCTACCAACTGAGCTACAGCCGCCATGCCCGCGCCAGCGCGGGACCGATCCATTCTAGGGCAGGTCGCGCGGCGTCGTGGACGCCGCCCGGACGCGGGTCAGAGCCGTCCGGTGTACGCCGTCGTGACCGCGTCCGCGACCTGCTGCGCCTCCTCGGAGCTCGGCCCGGGCGGCGCGACGAAGACGGCGCGGCGGTAGTACTCCAGCTCGCGGATCGACTCGCGGATGTCGGCGAGGGCGCGGTGGCCGCCGTGCTTGACGGGGGCGTGGAAGAACACGCGCGGGTACCAGCGCTTGGAGAGCTCCTTGATCGAGGAGACGTCGACGCTGCGGTAGTGCAGGTGGGCGTCGACACGCGGCATGTAGCGCCCGAGGAAGGCGCGGTCGGTGCCGATCGTGTTGCCGGCGAGCGGCGCGGTCCCGGCGGCCGGCACGAAGCGGACGATGTAGTCGAGCACCTGCCGCTCGGCCTCGGCGAGGTCCACCGCGGCGGCGAGGTCCTCGAGCAGCCCGGACGCGGTGTGCATGTCCCGCACGTACTCCGCCATGCCGTCGAGCGCGCCGGCGCTCGGCGCGATCACGATCTGGAAGCCGGGGTCCACGGCGTTCAGCTCGTAGTCGGTGATCACCACCGCGACCTCGATCAGCTCGTCCCGCTCGAGGTCGAGGCCGGTCATCTCGCAGTCGATCCAGACGAGCAGATCGGGCGAGGCGGCCATGCCATGATTGTCCCATGACCGGCACGCCGCACATCGCCAAGGGCGAGGAATACATCGTCTTCTACTCCGGCGGCCCCTACGACGGGCAGGTGGACCGGCGGATCTCCACGGACGGTTCCTGGGACGCGTCGATCACCGTCTCGGTCGAGATCGACGGCGACAACAGCCTGCTGGTGTACGGCTCGCCGGCGGCGCGCGAGGTCGGCGGCCAGCTCCAGGTCACCTACACCTGGGACTCGGCGGACTCCGAGGCCGTCGCCGACCCGGACGACCGCGACGAGCTGTAGCGGGCGCCGGACGGCGCCTCCTCAGCGCATCGAGACCAGGATCTTCACCTCGCCGCGGTCGTGCAGCAGGCGCTGGTAGCCGAGCTCCACGATGTCCTCGACCGCGATCCGGCTGGTGATGAACGGCGCCAGGTCGACGAGGCCCTGCTGCACCAGGCGGATCGCCTCCGGGTGGTCGTCGGCGTAGCCGGCGCAGGAGCTCAGCACGCGATCCTGCAGGGTGAGCCGCCCCATGATGTCGAGCCGGTAGGGCTCCGTGTGCAGGGCGATCACCTGGAGGCGGCCGCCGGGTGCGAGCGAGTCGAGCAGCTGATCGACGACGACCCCGACGCCGGCCGCCTCGAAGGCGAACGGCGCCATCGCCCCGTCCGTCGCCTCGCGCACCGCGTCGGCCAGCGGGCGCTTCGACGGGTCGACCACGAGGTCGGCGACGCCCGACTCCTCCGCCTTGCGGCGGCGCTCCTCCGAGACCTCGCTCACGATCGTGCGCAGTCCGTAGGCGTGCAGCACTGCGGCGGTGAGCAGCCCGATGGGGCCGCCGCCGCCGACCACGGCCACCTGCCCGGCCGCCCGGTCGGCGCCGGCGTGCCGCACCGCGTGCACCGCGACCGCGAGCGGCTCGAGCAGCGCGGCCTGGTCCAGCGGCATGTCGCCGACCGGGTGCACCCACCGACGCTCGACCACGATGTGCTCGGAGAGCCCGCCGCCGCGTCCGGAGATGCCGATGAAGCCCATCCGGGCGCACAGGTTGTAGCGCCCCGACCGGCAGGCGGGGCAGTCGCCGCACACCATGAACGGCTCGACCGCGACCCGGTCGCCGACCGCGATGCCCTCGACGCCCTCGCCGACCTCCTCGACGACGCCGGAGAACTCGTGCCCGAACACGACGGGCAGCGTCTCGCCGGAGAGCGGGTGCGGCTCGGTCGCGCTCGGCGCCGGCGGGATCGGACCGTGGTGGTAGAGGTGCAGGTCGCTGCCGCAGATGCCGTTGAACGCCGGCGCGATCTTCACCGTGCCGGGTCGGACCTCGGGCTCGGGGATCTCCTCGACACGGACGTCCTCCTTGCCGTAGTAGCGCGCAGCCTTCATCCGGTCCTCCTCGACGCAGTGCCCCCGGCTGGAATCGAACCAGCGACCAAGAGATTAGAAGGCTCCTGCTCTATCCGCTGAGCTACGGGGGCGCGAGTCAAGGCTAACGCCGGGCCGGGGGAGCGGTCGGAGGGCTCGGACCCCGTGGGTGCAGGGGCGGGGATCCGAGGGCTCCGACTCCGGAATTGGAACGCGCCGACCGAGTCCCGTGATCGGGGCCCGGTCGGCGCGAAGCCGATTCGAGGGCGGGGCCGCGGAGAGCCGGGGCCAGGGGGCTAGGACGCCTTCTGGGCGGACGGGAGCACCTGGGTCGCCGCGCCGCCGGCGATGAGCTCGTCGATGTTCCCGAACGGCGTCGTCTCGGGCGCCGCCGCGTCGACGCCGGCGGTCCGGCCGTCCTGCGTCGCCTGCCACTGCCGCTGCCGCGAGATCAGCTCGCGGTCGAGCGAGCCGGAGTCCATGCGGAGGTAGTCGATCTCGGTCTTGAACTGCTTCTTCGCGGCGCCCGGGCGGCGGTACCAGAGGATGAGGCCGTTCTCGAGGTCGGCGAGGCCCTTTTCCGCGTCGTCGATGAGCGCGGCGGAGTTGCGCTTCATCGCCGAGACCATGAGCTGCGACCACTCGGCGGCGAGGTCCGCGCCGGTGATCGGCAGCAGCCGGAGCCGGACCGTCGACTCGGTGATCTGGTAGTCGAGGTGGTCGCGCTCGGCGGAGCCGAGCGAGGCCCAGATCGTGACCCGGCGGCACACCGCGAGCAGGCCGGCGATCGCCGCGGCCTTCTCGGAGTTGTCGCGGTGGCGCATCAGGCGGGTGCTCGAGGCGCGCGCGATGAGGGCCGCGAGCAGCCCCGCGACGAGGATCGCGGCCGCCGGGAGCACGACCGTGACGAGGATCTTCTGCCCGTCGGCGCTGGTGAGCCATTTGACGAGGGCCTGCCACCATTCGAGAATCATGGTGGCACCATAAGCCTCAGCTTGAAGGTTCATCTCGACCGACACGCGGGGCCCGCCCGGGTCGGGCCGAGCCCGGCGGACGGAATACCGGTCGCGGAAGGGGCGTTCCAACCGACATGCTGCACACCTTCCACCTGGCCGGCGGCTGCTTCTGGTGCCTCGACGCCGCGTACCGGATCGTCGACGGCGTCGTCGACGTCGAGTCCGGCTACACGGGCGGGACGGCCCCGCATCCCTCGTACGAACTGGTCTGCACCGGCACCACCGGCCACGCCGAGGCGGTCGCCGTCACGTTCGACCCGGAGCGCGTGCCGGACGAGGTCATCCTCGACATGTTCTTCACCATGCACGATCCGCGGCAGCTGAACCGCCAGGGCAACGATGTCGGGACGCAGTACCGCTCCGCGATGTTCGCTGCGGATGAGGCCCAGCGCGAGCTCTTCGAGGCGGCGCGCGTGCGCGCGGACGAGCTCTGGGGCGGCGGCGTCGTGACGACCGTCGAGGCGCTCGGCCAGTGGTATCCGGCCGAGGACTACCACCAGGACTTCTTCGCGAAGAACCCGACGCAGGGCTACTGCCTGGCGGTCGCGGTGCCGAAGGTGAACAAGGTCCGCAAGTCCTTCACCCAGTACATCAAGGCCTAAGTCCTCCACATTTCGCACCTCGCCGGACGCACGTCCCCCGCATCCCGTCCAGGCTCGACGCATCGGGCCCCGGGGCGGCATTCCCGGCACGAGCGCCGCTCCGGGGCCCGATGCCGGCCGACGACCGTCGGACCGGCGTCGTGGAGCGAACGGAGCACAGATGTCCGACATCATCAGCGTCGCCGGGGTCATCGCGACCGACCCCAGGCACGTGGTCACGAGCGAGGGGCTGCGGATCACCTCCTTCCGGCTCGCCTCGCAGCAGCGCCGCTACGACCGGGCGCAGGCCCGATGGATCGACGCGGAGACGAACTGGTTCAGCGTGACCGCCTTCCGGCAGCTCGCCGAGAACTCGCAGGCCTCGCTGGCCAAGGGCGACCGGGTGCTCGTGCGCGGCCGGCTGCGGATCCGGGACTGGACGAAGGGCGAGCGCACCGGCATCACGGTCGAGATCGAGGCCGAGGGCCTCGGCCACGACCTCGCCTGGGGTCGCAGCGAGTTCCGCCGGTCGGTGCGCGCCGCGGCGGAGGCTCCGGCGGAGGCGGGGCCGGACGAGGCCGCCGTCGGCGCCGATCCGGATCCCGAGGCGGCGGAGCTCGAGCCGCCCGTCGCGGTCCCGTTCTGAGGCGCCCGGCGCGCTGGGGAAGCGCTGGACGCCTGGGGCTCGCGGCCTCCCGTCAGGCGCCGGTCAATAGAATCGCCGGGTGCGCGCCCGCCCCGCCCTCCTCGTCGCCGCGTCCGCGGTCCTCGGCCTCGGCGCGCTGAGCGGCTGCGCCGTGTCGGCGCCGGTGCCGACGACCGCGCCCCCGTCGTCCCCGCCGCCGACCATCGATCCCGGCGTCGAGGTGGTGCCGACGGCCGCGCCGCAGCTGCGCCCGGGCGGCACCGCGGAGCAGAACAAGCTCTACTGGGACGCCGCGATCCAGGACTACTCGGGACGGTTCGGCCTCGGCAGCACGCAGACCATGATCGACCAGCTGGCCAACTGGGGCTTCGACCCCGCCGCGACCGAGATCACCTACGACTCGACCGCGATCGGCATCGGGGTCGACTCGATCGAGGTCTCCGTGCGCTTCGGGGACGAGTGCCTGCTCGCCACCGTCCGCAACGGGCGGTACACCACGGCGCTGATGCCGGTGCTCGGCACCGGGACCTGCCTGGTCGGCGAGACCCGGCCGGTCGGCTGAGCCGGGCCCGCCTCGATCGGGTGGCGCCCGCGCGGAGACCGGGCCGAGGGCGCCCTCGGACCCGACCGCGGCGGGGTAGCGTTGATGCCGCAGCAAATCGAGCCAGAAGGTGGTCAGCAGCAAGTGGCGGAGTACATCTACACGATGGTCCGCGCCCGGAAGGCGGTCGGGGACAAGGTCATCCTCGACGACGTGACGATGTCGTTCTTCCCCGGCGCGAAGATCGGCATGGTCGGTCCGAACGGCGCGGGGAAGTCGACGATCCTCAAGATCATGGCCGGCCTCGACCAGCCCTCGAACGGCGAGGCCAAGCTGACGCCCGGCTACTCCGTCGGCATCCTGCTCCAGGAGCCGGAGCTCGACGAGGACCGGACGGTGCTGGAGAACGTGCAACAGGCGGTCCGGCCGATGCTCGACAAGATCGAGCGGATGAACGCCGCCTACGCCGCGATGGGCGAGCCCGACGCCGACATCGACGCGCTGTCCGCCGAGGCAGGGCGGCTCCAGGAGGAGATCGACGCGGCGAACGGCTGGGACATCGACAACCAGCTCGAGCAGGCGATGGACGCGCTGCGCACCCCGCCGGGCGAGGCGATCGTCGCGAACCTCTCCGGCGGCGAGAAGCGCCGCGTCGCGCTCGCGAAGCTGCTCCTCGAGCAGCCCGACCTGCTGCTGCTCGACGAGCCGACCAACCACCTCGACGCCGAGAGCGTGCTCTGGCTCGAGCAGCACCTGCAGAAGTACCCCGGCGCGGTGATCGCGATCACCCACGACCGCTACTTCCTCGACAACGTCGCGCAGTGGATCGCCGAGGTCGACCGCGGCCACCTGTATCCCTACGAGGGCAACTACTCGACGTACCTGGAGAAGAAGGCGCAGCGCCTGGAGGTCCAGGGCAAGAAGGACGCGAAGCTCGCCCGGCGCCTCGCCGAGGAGCTCGACTGGGTGCGCTCGAACGCCAAGGGGCGGCAGGCGAAGTCGAAGGCGCGCCTCACCCGCTACGAGGAGATGGCGACCGAGGCGGAGAAGACCCGGAAGCTCGACTTCGAGGAGATCCAGATCCCGCCGGGGCCGCGGCTCGGCAGCGTCGTCATCGAGGCGAAGGGCCTCGAGAAGGGCTTCGACGGCCGCACGCTGTTCCACGGCCTGTCGTTCTCGCTGCCGCCGAACGGCATCGTCGGCATCATCGGGCCGAACGGCGTCGGCAAGACGACGCTGTTCAAGACGATCGTCGGGCTCGAGCCGCTCGACGGCGGCGACCTGAAGATCGGCGAGACCGTCAAGATCTCCTACGTCGACCAGTCCCGCGCCGGCATCGATCCGAACAAGACGCTCTGGGAGGTCGTCTCCGACGGCCTGGACATCCTCACCGTGGGCAAGACGGAGATCCCGTCCCGGGCCTACGTCAGCAAATTCGGCTTCAAGGGCCCGGACCAGCAGAAGAAGGCGGGCGTGCTCTCCGGCGGCGAGCGGAACCGCCTGAACCTCGCGCTCACCCTGAAGCAGGGCGGCAACCTGCTGCTGCTCGACGAGCCGACCAACGACCTCGACGTCGAGACGCTGCAGAGCCTGGAGAACGCGCTGCTCGAGTTCCCCGGCTGCGCCGTCGTCATCACGCACGACCGCTGGTTCCTCGACCGGATCGCGACGCACATCCTCGCCTACGAGGGCGACGACGAGGACCCGGCGAAGTGGCACTGGTTCGAGGGCAACTTCGAGGCGTACGAGGCGAACAAGATCGAGCGGCTCGGACCGGAGGCCGCGAAGCCGCATCGCACCGCCTACCGCAAGCTCACCCGTGACTAGGGTCGCCGTCCCGATCCAGCTGCGCTGGGGCGACCTGGACGCCTACGGCCACGTCAACAACGCGACGATGCTGCGGCTCCTGGAGGAGGCGCGGGTGCGCGCGTTCTGGAGCCGGGGCGGCGAGGGGACGCCGGACACCGCGGTGATCGAGGCCGATCCCGACGCCGCGTCCTGGACGCTCATCGCGCGGCAGGAGATCGAGTACCTGGCCCCGATGCCGTACACCTCGGAGCCGGTCGTGGTCGAGATGTGGCTGACCAAGATCGGCGGCTCGAGCATCGAGGTGGGCTACGAGATCCTCTCGCCGGATCGCTCGCAGCTGCACGCCAGGGCGGCGACGGTCATCGTCTTCGTCGACCGCGCCTCGCAGCGGCCGCGCCGGGTCGCCGAGCGCGAGCGGGCCGCCTGGGAGCCGTACCTCGGCGAGCCGGTCGCGTTCCGCCGCGGCTGAGCGGGCCCCTCGACCGCGGCTCCCCGCGATGTCACCCCGACGGGGGCGCCCCCTTCTGGGGGCCCGATCCGCGCGCGCCGCGGCCGCTCGTCATGGCAGCATCGATGACGGCAACCCGGCCTCGTCTCCGGGGGCGCGGCTCGACCCGACGACCGCGACCCCGGGGGCTCGAGGGCTCAGCGCGACGGGACGCGGATCATCCCCTCCTGCGCGACGCTGGCGATGAGCACGCCGTCCCGGGAGAAGATCCGGCCGAGCGACAGGCCCCGGCCGCCGATCGCGTTCGGCGCCTCCTGCACGTAGCACCACCACTCGTCGGCGCGGCTGGGACGATGCCACCACATGGCGTGGTCGAGGCTCGCCATCTTCAGCCCCGGCGTCGCCCACGGCACGCCGTGCCGGCGCAGGGTGGACTCGAGGATCGTGAAGTCGCTCGCATAGGCGAACGCCGCGCGCTGCAGCATCGGGTCGTCGGGCAGCCGCCGTCTCGCCCGCATCCAGACGGCCTGATGGGCCACCCGCTCGCCCTCGACGTCGAGCCAGATCGGCGTGCCGGCGTAGCGGATGTCGAACGCCGAGCCGGTCCAGAACGCGGTGAGCGTCCGCGGCAGGTGGCCGAGCAGCTCCTCCGCGGTCGGCAGCGAATCCGGATCCAGGAGCCCCTCCGGCATCGCGGCCTGGTGGTCGAGGCCCGGATCGTCGTCCTGGAACGAGGCGATCATGGAGAAGATCGGGACGCCCTCCTGCAGCGCCTGCACCCGCCGCGTCGTGAACGAGCGTCCGTCGTGGATGCGCTCGACGGCGAACGCGATCGCCGGCTCGAGCGAGCCGGGCCGCAGGAAGTAGCCGTGCGCGGAATGGATGGCGCGCTCCGGCGGCACGGTGCGGCTCGCGGCGACGACGGACTGGGCGAGCACCTGGCCGCCGAAGACGCGGCCGTGCGGCATCCACTGGCTCGGCGCGCGGAACGCGTCGTCGCCGGTCTCGGCGAGGTCGAGGACGGCCAGCAGGTCGCCGACGGGGTCCGCGCCGCGTGTCGGCGCCCCGGTGGGCGCGTCGGGGGCGTCGGGGGTCACGCCGGAAGTCTAGGGCGGCCGGCCGGGGCGGGCGCGAGCGGGTAGCGTGGTCTGACGCCATGACCACGACGCTGCTGCTCGCCGATCCGCGAGGCCCCGCCGACCTCGACACCTTCCTCGGTCGCGCGATCCAGGTCGAGGACGGCTCGGCGCGGCTGGTCGCGCACGCCGGCGTGCTCGCGGTGTACGTGCCGGTGCTCTTCCCGTCCGGGCTGCTCGACGACTCCGCGACGGTCCTCGGCCTGCGGACCTTCGCGCTCGCGGACGCCGAGGCGGAGGCGGACTCGGTGGTGCCGATGGCGTCGCTGCGCGCCCGCGCCGCCGCCGCGGCCGCCGGGGACGGGTTCGAGCTCGGCATGCCGACACCGGTCTACTCGGTGACCTGGGCCGGGGTGGTGCCGCCGCGCGGCGGCTGGCAGCCGAGGCAGGACGCGGTGCCGAGCGGCCTGCTCGCCGAGGTCGCCGAGCACGGCATCCGGGAGGTCGCGGCCGCGCTGCCCGCCGGTGTCGGCGAGGCGATCGTCCGGCAGGTGCGCGCCGCTGTCTGGGGCGAGCCGATCCCCGAGGCGCCCGCGCTGCCGCGGGGCGCCGCGCTCGCGGCGGCGGCGCTCGGGTTCCTGCCGCCGGAGGGCGCCGAGCCCGACGTCGGCGCCGTCTACGAGGTCGGACCGTGGACCCGTCTGACGCTCGCCCGCGGGCACGTGCTCGTCAAGCGCCGCTCCTGGTCGCTCGCCGGCTGAGCGTGCGCCCGCCGGCTCGCCACCTCCCGGCCCGCCGTCCCGCGCCCGCTCCGCCGACGGGCGAGCGCGCGCGCCGTCAGGCCGAGTTGACCATCGCGTGCGCCGCGCGCTCGAGGTAGTCCCAGAGCTGGTGCTCGTCGGCGGGGGAGAGCGAGCCGTCCGCGACGAGGAGGTCGACGCCGACCCGCATGTGCGCGAGCCAGCGGTCGCGCGCGTCCGGCGTGATGCGGTAGGGCTGGTGGCGCAGCCGCAGCCGTGGGTGGCCGCGTTCCTGGGAGTACGTGGTCGGGCCGCCCCAGTACTGCTCGAGGAAGCCGGTGAGCCGCTGGATCGCGCCCTCGAGGTCCTCCTCCGGGTACATCGGACGCAGCGCCGGGTCCTCGGCGACCCCGCGGTAGAACTCGCGGACCAGCCGCTCGAAGGCCGCCCGTCCGCCGACCCGCGTCCAGAACGTGCGGTCCGGCCCGGTCGGGATCAGCTGCGGCTCAGGCATCGGCCTTGGGCGGGGTCTTCGGCATCGGCTTCGTGCGGGGGCTGCGGTGCGGTGCGGTCGGGACGACGGCCTCCCCATCGAGACGGATCGAGTTCACGGACGGCAGCCGCACGCCTCGGGCGTCGAGCGCGCTCTTGATGCGGGACTGCAGCTCCCGGCGCACGTCGTCCTTCGCGCTCGACCGGGTGGTCGCGACCACGCGCAGCACAACGGCGTCCGAGGAGATCGACTCGATGCCCCAGAGCGTCGGCGGCTCGAGCAGTCGGGTGCGCCAGGCCGAGTCCTCCGCGAGGGACTTGCCGGCGTCGAGGATCGCCTCCTTGACCGCGTCGATGTCGGTGTCGTAGGGCACCGCGAGGTCGATGATCGCGCGAGCCCAGCCCTGCGACTGGTTGCCGACCCGCACGATCTCGCCGTTGCGGACGAACCACAGCGTGCCGTTCACGTCCCGCACCTTGGTGACCCGGATGCCGACGTCCTCCACGACGCCGGAGGCGAGCCCGAGGTCGACGACGTCGCCGATGCCGACCTGGTCCTCGCTGACCAGGAAGATGCCGTTCATGACGTCCCTGACGAGGCCCTGGGCGCCGATGCCGAGGCCGGCGCCCACCGCCGCGGCGACGATGGCGAACGCGCTCGTCGCCCCGGGGAAGAGGGTGTAGAAGATCAGGAACAGCGAGAGGATGACGATCGCCCAGGTCACCGCGCTGCTGAACACGGTGCCGAGCGAGCGGGTGCGCTGCACGCGCCGGACGGCGGAGACGGGGGACTGCGCGGTCAGCGCCCGGGTGTCGTCGACGGCGTAGCGGCGCTTGACCCCGCTGACGATGCGGTCCACCGAGCGGTGGATCAGGATCTGCAGGATCGCGCGCAGCAGCAGCGCGATCACGATGATCAGCAGCACCCGGACGGGCGCGCCCCAGACGGAGCCGAACAGCCAGTCGAGCCAGTCGGTGAACTGCTCCCAGCCGTTCGCCGTCGGCGCCTCCTCCCCGTCCCCCGGCACGGCTACGGCTCCGCCAGGTCCCGCTGCTGCGCGCGCAGCGCCCGCTCGATCCCGGCGAGGTTCTCGACGACGAGTCGGCGCAGCGCCGGGATGCCGGGGTGGGCGTCGAGCCAGGCGCGGGTCGCCGCCGCGAGCTCGGGGGAGGCGAGCGCGCCGGGGTAGAGCCCGACGACGAAGAACTCCGCGAGCTTGTACGAGCGCGAGCCCCAGATGTCCTCGAGCGCCGCGAAGTAGGGCTCGACGAGCGGCTCCAGGACGGCGGGGTCGTTGACGTGCCCGACGCCGAGCGTCACGCTGCGCTGCAGCTCGTTGGAGAGCTCGGCCGATTCCGCCAGCGAGGCGAAGGCGGCGCGCTTCGCCTCGACGGTCGGGATCGCCGCCCGCAGCCGGGTCGCGGCCTGCTGGCCCTTCGCCGAGGGGTCGGCGGCGAGCTGCGCGGCGATCTCCGGCTCCCCGGCGGCGCCGATCACGACGATCCCCTCGAGCAGCTCCCAGGCGAGGTCGGTGTCGATCTTCAGCCCGTCGAGCTCGAGACGGCCGTCGAGCAGGTCGCGCAGCACCGCGGCGTGCGCCCCGGTCGAGGCGATCGCGGCGAAGAACTTGGCGAACTGGAACTGCGCGTCGCTGCCCGGCTCCGCCGCCCGGGCGAGCTCCCACAGCGCGGTCCCGACCGAGGCGATCGTCTCGCGGCGCCTCGCCGGGTCCACATAGCTCCTCGCGGTCGTCAGCAGCTGGGTCAGCGTCGTGCGGATCGTGGTCGACTCGGTCTCGGCGGCGATGTTGCCGAGGACGAGCGAGATGTAGTCGCTCGGACGGGTCTCGGCGTCGCGGGTCGCGTCCCAGGCGGCGCCCCAGACGAGCGCCCGGGCGAGCGGATCGGCGATGGTGCCGAGGTGCGCGATCGCGTGGCCGAGGGAGGCCTCGTCGAGCCGGATCTTCGCGTAGGCGAGGTCCTCGTCGTTGACGAGCACGAGCGCGGGCCGGGCGCGGCCGACGAGCTCCGGCACCTCGGTGCGCGTCCCGTCGACGTCGAGCTCGACGAAGTGCGTGCGCACCAGGCGCTCGCCGGCGACGCCGTCGTCGCGGAGGTCGTAGAACCCGACCCCCAGCCGGTGCGGCCGGATCGTCGGCCACTCGGCCGGCGCCTCCTGGAGGATCGCGAACGCCGTGATGACGCCGTCCGCGTCGACCTCGAGCTCGGGGCGCAGCGTGTTCACCCCGGCGGTCTCGAGCCACAGCCGGGACCACTCGACCAGCTCGCGGCCGCTGGTCGCCTCCAGCTCGACGAGCAGGTCCCGCAGCTCGGTGTTCCCGTGCGCGTGCTTGCGGAAGTAGTTCCCGACGCCGGCGAAGAACGCGTCGACGCCGACCCACGCCGCGAGCTGCTTGAGGACCGAGCCGCCCTTGGCGTAGGTGATGCCGTCGAAGTTGACCTGCACGTCCTCGAGGTCGTTGATCGTCGCCGAGACGGGGTGCGTCGACGGCAGCTGGTCCTGGCGGTAGGCCCAGGTCTTCTCCATCGCCTGGAACGTCGTCCAGGCCTCGGTCCACTCCGTCGCCTCGGCGGTCGCGATCGTGGAGGCCCACTCGGCGAAGGACTCGTTGAGCCAGAGGTCGTTCCACCACTTCATCGTCACCAGGTCGCCGAACCACATGTGCGCGAGCTCGTGCAGGATGGTGACGACACGGCGCTCCCGGACGGCGTCGGTGACCTTGGAGCGGAAGACGTACGTCTCGGTGAACGTCACGGCGCCGGCGTTCTCCATCGCCCCCGCGTTGAACTCCGGTACGAAGAGCTGGTCGTACTTCTCGAACGGGTAGGGGACGCCGAACTTCTCCTCGTAGTAGGCGAAGCCCTGCCGGGTCTTGTCGAAGACGTAGTCGGCGTCGACGTGCTCGGCGAGGGACTTGCGCGCGAACACGCCGAGCGGGATCGTGCGGCCGTCCGAGGACTGCAGCGAGTCGTGCCAGTCGACGTACGGCCCGGCGATGATCGCCGTGATGTAGCTCGAGACGACGGGGGTCGGGGAGAACGTCCACACCCGGGCCCGTCGGTCCCCGGACGGCCCCTGCGGAGCGTCCTCGACCGCTGCCGCCGGCTGGTTCGACACCACTGTCCAGGCCTGGGGGACCGTGACGGCGAACCGGAACGTCGCCTTCAGGTCCGGCTGCTCGAAGACCGCGAACACGCGCCGGGAGTCCGGCACCTCGAACTGCGAGTAGAGGTAGACCTCGTCGTCGATCGGGTCGACGAAGCGGTGCAGGCCCTCCCCCGAGGTCGAGTAGCGGAAGTCGGCGACCACCTCGAGCACGTTGTCCGCGGCGAGCCCCGGCAGCGCGATGCGCGCCCCGTCCGCGACCTCGGCGGGGTCGAGCGCGACCCCGTTGAGGACGACGAGGTGGACGTCGGCCGCGATCGCGTCGATGAACGTCGCGGCGCCGGGCGTCGCGGAGAACCTCGCCACGGTGCGGCTGCGGAACGTCTCCGGACCCGTCGTGAGGTCGAGCTCGACCTCGTAGGACCGGCTGGTGACGACCGACTTGCGCTCGATCGCCTCGGCGCGGGTCAGGTTCTCTCCGGGCACGGGTGCTCCTTCGGTGGTGGCCGGTCAAGCCTACGACGCCGGTCCTCGGCTCGTCCTGCTCGGCGCATGGAGCCTGCAGTGTATATTCGGGGCACCTCCAGGGCCGGTGGCGCGCGGGCACCCGACGACCGCGCGAGCCGCCCTCGGCAGGGCGGACCGGACGAGGGGGTCGGGATGCGCGCATCGGATTCGAGGGCTCGGACCCTGCGCCTCGCGCTCGCGGGCGGCCTGGGCGTCGGCGTGCTGCTGCTCAGCCCGGTCGCGGCGAGCGCATCGCTCGGGGACGCGTCCGCCGTCGCGGTCGACGCCGACGGCGTCCTCACGCCCTTGGACCCGATCACCAACGATCCCCTCTTCTCCTTCGCCCTCGACCAGACGGCGGGCCCGGTCGCGGCGCCGCCGGATGCCGTGTACTCCCTCCCGGGCATCGCGCTCCAGGCGGATCTCGGGCCGTTCCTCGGCGGCCTGCAGGACGTGCTCTGGTTCGACGGCCTCGCGTCGGCGGCGTCGAGCACCGGCACCGGCTCCGCGGCGTCGGCGTCGGTCGACGAGTTCAGGATGAACACGGCCGGAGGCCAGCTCACCATCCAGGGGATCTCGTCGAGCGTCGCGTGCTCGGCGAACGGGACGACGGCCTCGGTCGGCAGCGGCATGACGGTCGATCTCGGCGGCACCCCCGTCCCGCTCGACCCCTCGGGCATCACCGTCATCGACTTCTTCGATCCTCCGGTCCCCGGCTTCCACTTCGTCATCACGCTCGTGCAGTCCTCGTCGACGACGGCCAACTCGGCGACCGCGAACGGGCTCACGATCGTCATCGACGAGGACCTCACCGGGATCATCAAGGCGAATGCCACGATCGCCGTCGCGCAGTCGTCGTGCACGGTCAACCTGGCCGAGACGGGCGGCGCGGTCCCGGTCTTCGCGGTCCCGAGCGCCCTCGCGCTGCTCGGGCTCGGCGCGGCGATCCTGGCAGTCGCGGCTCGGGCGCGTCGGCGCGCGGCGGACGCGGAGTGAGGGGTCGCGGCCCGGCCTAGGCTGGTGCGCATGCGGATCCACATCGCGACCGACCACGCCGGCCTCGAGTTCAGCCGCGAGCTGCAGGACCACCTGAGGGCCGCCGGCCACGAGGTCGTCGACCACGGTCCGCGCTCCTTCGACCCGGTCGACGACTACCCGTCGTTCTGCATCGACGCGGCGATCGCGACCGTCGCCGACCGGACGGCCGGCGTCGAGGCGCTCGGGGTCGTCTTCGGCGGCTCGGGCAACGGCGAGCAGATGGCGGCGAACAAGGTCCGCGGCGCCCGCGCGGCGCTGGTCTGGAGCGACGCCACGGCGGTGCTCGCCCGTGAGCACAACGACGCGAACGTCATCTCGATCGGCGCCCGCCAGCACACGGTCGAGGAGGCGAAGCGGCTCGTCGACCTGTTCATCGCGACGCCGTTCAGCCGGGAGGAGCGCCACGAGCGCCGGATCGCACAGCTCGCCGAGTACGAGACCACCGGCGCCATCGCCGGTCACCCCCTCATCGCCCCCTCCGCTCCCTCCTCGTCCCCCTCATGATCGCCGTCTTCGGCGGCTGGTCGGGCCGGAGCACCCGCCGTTCCGGGCGAACGTCGAGGGGAGGTGCGGGGGATGCCTGAGGGGCACTCCGTGCACCGGATCGCGCGGCAGTTCGCGCGGCACTTCGTCGACGCGGGACCGGTCGCGGTGAGCAGCCCGCAGGGTCGCTTCGCCGCCGACGCGCGGCTCGTCGACGGGCACGCCATGACGCAGGCGCGGGCGGTCGGCAAGCAGATGTTCCTCGAGTTCGACAACGGCCTGTGGCTGCGGGTGCACCTCGGCATGTACGGCGCGTGGGACTTCGCGGGGGACATCACCGTCGACGACACGACGGCGTCGGCCGGCGGCCGGATGGGCCAGACGAACCAGCGCGGGACGGTCGTCGGCGCGACCGGGACGGGGGAGCGCGGCGTCTCGGCGCACGCCAGGCGCGACACCGTCGTGGGCGCGCACGAGGACTCCGTCTGGTCGATCGGGGCGCCGCGGCGCACCCGGATCCGGATGGCCGAGTCCGAGCGGCTCGAGCCGGAGATCACCGAGTGGCCGCCCGAGCCGATCGGCCAGGTGCGCGCGCGGCTGCTGACCGCAAGTGCCGTCGCCGACCTGCGCGGGCCGACGGTGTGCGAGGTGATCGACGCGGCCGCGGTGGCGCGGGTGATCGCCGCGCTCGGGCCGGATCCGCTGGTCGACCGCGGCCGGGCCGCGGAGCAGCGCTTCGTCGACGCGGTGCGCGCGAAGTCCACGCCGATCGGCCTGCTGCTGATGGACCAGTCCGTGGTCTCCGGCATCGGGAACGTCTACCGCGCCGAGCTGCTGTTCCGCGCCCGGCAGTCGCCGTTCACCCCCGGCAGGCTCGTGCCGGAGGACGTCGTGGGAGCGCTCTGGCGCGACTGGGCCAAGCTGCTGCGGATCGGCGTCGAGACCGGGCAGATGCTCACGATGGACGGCCTGCGCGGCGAGGCGAGGCGCCGTGCGCTCGCGCACCGGGACGATCGGCACTGGGTCTACCACCGCACCGGCGAGCCGTGCCGGGTGTGCGGCACCCCGATCGCGATGCAGGTCGCGGCCGGCCGCAAGCTCTACTGGTGCCCCTCCTGCCAGGCGTGAGCCCGGACGGGGCGCCGGCCGAGCCGCTGCGGCTCGGCGAGCGACCCGTGCCGATGATCCGTTTCGTGCGAGGCTGAGCCGGTCCGCGCGAGCCCGAGGAGCCGTCGATGCGCCACACGCCCCGCTACATCGTCGAGGACCCGGAGTGGGTCAAGGGCCTCATCCGCGGCAACCCGTGGGCGACGATCGTGTCGCCGACCTCGGCCGGGCTCATCGCCTCGCACTATCCGGTCCTGCTCGAGGAGGAGGCCGAGGGGATCAGCCTGGTCAGCCACGTCGGCCGGCCCGACGACGAGCTGCACGAGCTCGGCGCGCACGAGGTGCTCGTGATCGTCCAGGGCCCGCACGCGTACGTGAGCCCGAGCGTGTACGGCAACGGGGAGAACATCGCCACCTGGGACCACCTCACCGCGCACCTCCACGGCGTGCCCGAGATCCTCGACGAGGAGGAGAACTACCGGGTGCTCGAGCGCCTGACCGACCACTTCGAGCACGGCCGGGTCGGCGCCCGCTCGCTCGCGAACGACGAGGCGGGGTCGCGACGGGTGGCGAAGGGGACGACCGGCTTCCGACTGCGGGTGACGCGCTTCGAGGCGCGCGCCAAGCTCAGCCAGAACAAGGCGCCCGAGGTGATGGCGCGCGTCGCCGACGACCTCGAGGCGCGCCAGCCGGCGCTCGCCGCCGAGGTCCGCAGGGCGATCCCGGGCGGGCCGTCCCCTAGACTGGCGCCGTGAAGGTCTTCGTGTTCGTCGTCGCGTTCGTCATCTTCCTCGCGAGCCTCTACCTCTTCACGCTCGCCTTCGCCGTGCCCGGCTTCGAGGCGCTGATCTTCAGCGGCGGCATCATCGGGGTGGTGATCGCCTTCGCGATCCCGTTCCACCTGCTGAAGCGGGTGCAGCCCTAGGCGCTACGCGCCCGGGGCGCTCCGGCCGAAGACCGCGCCGAGCGCGTCGGCGACGATGCGCTCCGCCGCCGGGTCCTCCGTACGGCCGCGCCACGCGACGACGCCGTCGGGGCGCACCAGCACCGCGCCGGAGGCGGTGAGGCCGTAGCGCTCCGCGAAGCCGCCGTCCTCGGCGAGATCCGCGCCGACCACGTATGCGTCGAGCGGCACCCCGAGCCGCTGCGCCGCGGCGCGCGCGGCGTCCGCCCAGGCGCCCCCTTCCGACGCCGCGAGCAGCACCGGTCGCAGGCCGAAGAGGTCGAGGATCGAGATGGTCCGTCCGTCGAGCCGCACCTCCTGGTGCGGGGCCCGGGTGCCCGGCAGGCCGCCCGACTCGCGCGGGTCGCCCTGCACCTGGAACTCCTGTCCCGGCTCCTCGACGATCGCGGAGGAGCGGTAGCGGTAGCCGAGGTCGATGTTCGTGTCGCTGACGGTCGGCTCGATCGTGTCGTCCCGCAGCGACGGCGCCGCCCTGGCCACGTACCGCGCGAAGGCCTGCTCCACCGTGAACCGGCCGACCGGCCGGCGCTCCGCCTCGTAGGTGGCGAGCAGCCCGGGGTCCGCCTCGCCGCGGAGCACCGCTGCGAGCTTCCAGGCGAGGTTCTGCGCGTCCTGGATGCCGGTGTTCCCGCCGTAGCCGCCGTACGGCGGCATGACGTGCGCCGAGTCGCCCACCAGGATCACGCGGCCCTCCTGGTAGCGGTCGGCGACGTCGGCGCTCGCCTGCCACTCCATGACGTCGTCGATCGCGACCGGGATGTCCGGCACGCCGAGGCCGGCGCGCACCAGCTCGATGCAGCGCTCCTCGGTCAGCCCCGTCCACACGTCGCTGTTCGGCGCGGCCGGGTCGCCGAGGCCGTGCACCGCCAGGAAGCCCGACTGGTAGGGCTTCTCGATGCGGAAGAAGCCCTGCAGGGTGTCGTTGACGACCATCACCACGCCGAGGCTGCGGCCCCGCAGCAGCGGCTCCACGTCGGCGCGGAAGTAGATCGTGACGCTCTTCGAGAAGGTGCCGCGGCCGGACTCGCCGATGCCGAGCCGCTCGCGGATCGGGCTGTGGGCGCCGTCGGCGGCGATCAGGTAGCGCGCCCGGACCGACGACTCCGCGCCGCCGTCGCGGTCGCGCAGGCGCACCGTCACGCCGTCGCCGTCCTGCTCGAAGCCGACGACCTCGGTGCCGAACCGGACGTCGGCCCCGAGCTCCCTGGCGCGCTGCTCGAGCAGCGGCTCGATGGCGATCTGGGAGGCGAGCAGCCGGATCGAGGGGCTGAGGTCCCGGACGCCGTCGTTCAGCTTCGGGAGGTACCAGGCGATCTCCTCGCCGGCCATCGTGACCACGGCCATGATGGCCGCGTCCTGGTCGAACTGCTCGGCGGAGCGCTCCATCACGGCGTCCTCGATGCCGACGCTGCGCAGCACCTCCATCGAGCGCTGCAGGATGAACGCCGCCCGCGGGTGGATCGCGGTGCCGCGGTGCCGCTCCGCCACGATGGTCGGGATGCCGCGATGCCCGAGCAGCACCGCCATCGTCATGCCGACGAGGCTGCCTCCGGCGATCAGGACGGGGACGTCGGTCTCGGATGCCGTGTGCTCGGTCATGCTCAGCTCCATTGCCTGGTGGACGCGGCGCGGCGGGTCCGGCCGTCGGTCCCAGGCACGCTACGACCGGAGCCCGGCGGGGCGCATCGGCGTAGGATGCACGTGCCTGTGCACGGAGCGCAGCCGCGTCGCGACGAGGCCGCGCGGGTGCTGCTCGAGGAGGAGTCCAGGTGGCGCGATCGCAGTCGGAGCCGGGGCCCGTCCGGGTCGCGGAGACGGTCGACGACGCCCGCGAGTGGGGCGCGCTCCTGGAGCGGTCGTTCATGCGCTTCTCGGTGGAGGCGGACGAGCCGCGGCGGTTCCACGGCTCGTTCCGGGTGCGCCGGGCCGCCGGCATCGAGTTCATCGGCATGACGACCGAGCGGCACGTCTCGCACCGCCGCGCCGACAGCATCCACGCCGACGAGCGGCCCGACTACCTGGTGTGCCTGCAGCTGGAGGGCGAGGGCGAGTTCGCCCAGGGGGCGCGCAGCGCGACGGTGCGGCCGGGCGACATCACGTTCTTCGACACCACCGCGCCGACCACGGTCGCCAGCAGCGACGGCTACCGGAGCCTCTGCGTGCGCATCCCGCAGGACCTGGTGGAGGTGCCGCGGGCGGGCATGCGCGAGCTGGCCGCGACGCGGTTCGTCGCCGACGACGGCCTGACGCCGGCGATCGCGACGCTGCTGACCACCTTCGACCGGGTCTCCGACCGGATGCCGGCTCGTGTCCGCAGCCTCGCCGCCCACGGCGCGCTCGACCTCATCTCGACGATGTTCCACGGCGCGCTGGGCGTCCGGGAGCCGTGGTCGCGGGGCCTCGGCGAGCGCGAGCTCGACCGGATGCTCTGGTACGTCGACCGCAACCTCTTCGACGCCGACCTCAGCCCCGCCGTGATCGCCGCCGCGCACTACATGTCGCTGCGGCGCGCGCACGCGATCTTCCACGACGCCGGCCTGACCATCTCCGGGCACATCCTGCGCCGCCGGCTGGAGCGATGCCGGCGCGACCTCGTCGACCCGGCGAAGGCCGAGCAGAGCGCCGCCGCGATCGGCCTGCGCTGGGGCTTCCGCACCCCTTCGCAGTTCGGCCGCGCCTTCAAGGACGCCTTCGGCGAGCCCCCGGCGGCCTACCGCGCGAGGGTGCTGGGCTGATCGAGCCCGGTCCGTCTGATCGAGTCCGCCGTGCCCGACCGCCGGGCCGAGCCGTCCGAGGTGGAGGGGATGACGGGAGTCGAACCCGCGTAACCAGTTTGGAAGACTGGGACACTGACCGTTGTGCTACATCCCCGATGCGCTCCGACAGCCTACCGAACGAGGCATCGGCCCGCCGGTAGACTCGGGGGTCGCCGCGGGGCGTAGCTCAGCCTGGTAGAGCGCCCGCTTTGGGAGCGGGAGGTCGCTGGTTCGAATCCAGTCGCCCCGACCGCGTCGCCGCCCGGACCGGCTCAGCCGAAGGCGGCGATCCGCTCGCGGAGCAGCTCGTCGCTCGGCTCGACGACGTGCGAGCCGTCCGGGAAGACGATGACCGGGATGTTCGTCCGGCCGCTGATCGCGCGCGCCGCGTCCGCGGCCTCGGGCAGCGCCTCGACGTCGACGTAGTCGTAGGCGACGCCGGAGGCGTCGAGCAGCCGCTTCGAACGGCGGCAGTCGTGGCACCAGTCCGCGCCGTACATGGTGATCGTCTGCGGGGGATTCTCCATGCCGGAGGCAACCCGCGACGCCGCCCGATCCTTCCCGCGACCGCGGCGTCGGCGCCATGGGTTCTGCCGGTAGGATGGTCGGCCGTGAAGACCACGATCGAGAAGCTCAGCCCGACCCGCGTCAAGCTCAGCATCGCCGTGACGCCCGAGGACCTGCAGCCCTCGATCAAGCACGCGTACGAGCACATCGCCGAGCAGGTGAACATCCCCGGCTTCCGCAAGGGCAAGGTGCCGCCGCCGATCATCGATCAGCGCATCGGCCGCGCCGAGGTGCTGCAGCACGCGGTCTCCGAGGGCCTCGAGCGCTTCTACCGCCAGGCGGTGACCGAGGAGAAGGTCCGCGCCGTCGGCCGGCCGCAGGCGGACATCGCCCAGCTCCCGGACGTCAAGGACTGGTCCGGCGACCTCGTGATCGACGTCGAGGTCGACGTGCGTCCCGAGTTCGCGCTGCCGAAGTACGAGGGGCTCGAGCTCGAGGTCGACGAGGCGAAGGTCTCCGCCGAGGACGTCGAGCAGGAGCTCGAGACGCTCCGCACCCGCTTCGGCACCCTGGTCGCCGTCGACCGTCCCGCCGAGCGCGGGGACTTCGTGACGCTCGACCTCACCGCGACCATCGACGGCGTCGAGGTCGACTCGGCCTCCAACCTCTCCTACGAGGTCGGCTCCGGCGAGCTCCTCGAGGGCATGGACGACGCGGTCGAGTCGCTCTCCGCAGGGGAGTCGACGACGTTCGAGTCGGCGCTGCTCGGCGGCGACCGCGAGGGCGAGACCGCGCTCATCTCGGTCACCGTCGGCGCGGTCAAGGTCCGCGAGCTCCCCGAGCTCGACGACGACTTCGCGCAGCTCGCCTCGCCGTTCGACACGGTCGAGGAGCTGAAGGCCGACCTCGAGGAGCAGGCCGCTCGCTCGAAGGCGTTCCAGCAGGGCGCGCAGGCGCGCGACCTGATCGTCCCGGCGATCCTCGAGCAGGTGCAGATCGAGGTGCCGCAGGGCATCATCGACGACGAGGTGCACCGCCACCTCGAGTCCGAGGGCCGGCTCGAGGACGACGAGCACCGCGCGGAGGTGCTGGAGTCCACCGAGAAGGCGTTCCGCAGCCAGTTCGTGCTGGACGAGATCGTCGAGCAGGAGGAGATCAAGGTCTCCCAGGACGAGCTCTCGCTGCACCTCATCCGCGCCGCGCAGCAGTACGGCATGTCGCCGAACGACTTCGTGAAGGCGCTCGACGAGTCGGGCCAGGTGCCGGCGATGGTCGCGGAGGTCGCGCGGAACAAGGCGCTCGCCGCGGTGCTCGGCAAGGCGAAGGTCGTCGACGCCAAGGGCAAGGCGGTCGACGTCTCCGATTTCATCGCCGCGTTCGTCGGCACCCCGGGCGGCGGCGACGTCGCGGCACCCGACGCGCACGACCACGCCCACGATCACGAGGGCCACGACCACGCCCACTGACCCGCTCCGTTACGGTCGGTCACGGCCCGGCTGGGCCGGTCGGCGCCGCGCCGATAGGGTGCCGACGTGACCCGCCCCGACCGCCGCGACTCCCGGACGCTCCGCGAGTCGAGCACGGCCGTGCACGCGGGCAACCTGCCGGACCCGACGACCGGCGCGATCAAGACGCCGCTGACGCTCGCGAACTCCTACGAGTTCCCGTACGACCCGACCTCGATCGACTGGAGCGTCAACGACCAGCTGCTGTACACCCGGGTGAGCGGGACGAACCAGCTCGGGCTGCAGGCGAAGCTCGCGGCGCTGGAGGGCGCGGAGGCGGCCGCGGCCTTCGCGAGCGGGGTCGCCGCGACCCACGCGGTGTTCTTCACCTATCTGAACGCCGGCGACCACGTGGTCTGCTCGGAGGTCGTCTACGAGGCGACGTTCAACCTGCTCACCGACCTGCTGCCTCGCAAGTACGGCATCTCCGCGACGTTCGTCGACGCGACCGACCCGGCCGCGGTCGAGGCCGCGATGCGGCCGGAGACCCGGCTCGTCTTCGCCGAGACCGTCGCGAACCCGACGACGCTGGTCGCCGACCTGCCGATGCTCGCCGGGATCGCGCACGCGCACGACGCGCTGCTCGTCGTCGACTCGACGTTCACGCCGCCGCCGGTGCTGCGCCCGATCGAGCACGGCGCCGACCTCGTCGTGCACTCGATCACGAAGTACATCAACGGCCACGGCGACGGGCTCGGCGGGGCCGTGCTCGGCCGCGCCAGCCTCATCGATCCGATCAAGCAGCAGGCGATGGTCGACGCCGGCGGGGTCATCGCCCCGTTCAACGCGTGGCTCATCCAGCGCGGCGCCGCCACGCTGCCGCTGCGGATGCGGCAGGTGAACGAGAGCGCGCGGCGCATCGCGGAGTTCCTCGACGCCGACCCGCGGGTCGCCTGGGTCCGCTATCCGGGCCTCGCCTCGCACCCGCAGCACGAGCTCGCCGCGCGGCTGATGCCCCGCGGCTGCAGCGGCATGATCGCCTTCGCCCCGCACGGCGACACCGCCGCGCTGAACGCGTTCGTGTCGCGGCTGCGCCTGATCACCTCGGCGACGAGCCTCGGCCACGACGAGTCGCTGATCGCCCACTTCGCGAAGTCCGGCCCCCGCCAGGACCGCTACGGCCGCCCGTTCACCGATCACGGCACGCTGCGGCTCTCGGTCGGGATCGAGGACGTCGAGGACCTCCTCGCCGACCTCGACGCGGCGCTCGGCTGAGCGGCTTCGCGTCCGAGTCTGCCCACGGCGAACAGGGGCATGTCGGGCCCTCGCGCCCCGTTAGGGTCGGAAGCGCACTCGATTCGCAAGGAGCGACACCCATGGCCGACCCGGCATTCCAGCCGAACGTCTTCGACCGCCTGCTCAAGGACCGCATCATCTGGCTCGGCTCCGAGGTCCGTGACGAGAACTCGAACGAGATCGCCGCGAAGCTCCTGCTGCTGGCCGCCGAGGACGACAAGAAGGACATCTACCTCTACATCAACTCGCCCGGCGGCTCGATCACGGCCGGCAT
>ERZ778028.549-NODE-549-length-71440-cov-8.726329_pt1 | contig 71440 bp, 72 predicted proteins | sample MGYA00375758_ERZ778028 | MGnify/ENA primary metagenome ERZ778028 (study PRJEB29350, sample SAMN05389828) | bioreactor metagenome | isolation source: Thiocyanate bioreactor | place: South Africa: University of Cape Town | collected 2014-03-17 ...
CGCACGATCGTCTCCCACACGTGGTAATTCGTGAAGTAGCGGTGCTGGTTGTAGGGCGGGTCGAGGTACAGGAAGCCGGTGAGCGGCAGCTCGTCGACGAGCCGCGTCGCGTCCCCGCGGATCGTCCGGCCCGGCCCGGGCAGCAGTCGCGGCCGCCGGAGCTCGAGGTCGCGATGCGCGCGCGGCGCCCACTCCTTGAGGTAGGCCATCTGCACGCCGGTCGTGCTGTCGACCCGGTCGGCCGCCTCGAGGAGCGCGGTGAGCAGGATCGGGCGCAGCGGCCCGGTCGGGTGCGCCGCGTCGATGCGTTCGCGGATCGCGTCGATGCGGGCGCCGTTCTTCGGCTGGAAGTAGCGGGATCGCACGCAGAACGTCTCGGTGACGTAGCCGGGCGCCCCCGGCAGCGCCGTGAGCTCGGCGAGCGCCGCGGCGAGCTCGCCCTCGTCGACGGTCTCCGCGTCGGTCGAGATGTAGCAGTCGGCGAGCACCTCGCTGTAGGTGGCGAGGTCGACCGCCGTCACGGCGATGCCCCGGCGCTTCAGCTCCTGGGCGACCCGCGTCGTGCCCGTGAACAGGTCGACCGCCTCGCGTGCGCCTGCGGCCTCGGCGAGGCGGCCGATGACGTCGACCAGCGCCCGCTTCGAGCCGAGGTACTTGATCGCCACGCCTCGACCTTAGGCGGCGGGGTCGCGCCGCCGGGGAATCCGGGCTCGGGTGCGCCCGCCGCGGTGGTCGCGAGTAGCGTCGAGGCATGAGCACACACGAGAAGGCCCTGACCCTGAAGGCGCTGCACGAGGCGCCCGAGATCCTGCGCGTCGTCAACGTCTGGGACGCGATCACGACGCGCGTCGTCGCCGACCTGCCCGGGACGAGGGCGATCGCGACCGCGGGCCACTCGATCGCGGCGAGCCACGGCTACGCCGACGGCGCCATCCCGCTCGAGCTCGCCCTCGCCGCGCTCGAGCGGATCGTCGCGGCGACCGACCTGCCCGTCTCGGCCGACCTCGACGCCGGCTACGGCGACCCCGCCGAGACGGTGCGGCGCGCGATCGGCGTCGGCGTCGTCGGGGCGAACGTCGAGGACCGGCTCGCTCCCTTCGCCGACTCGGTCGCGGCGGTCGAGGCCGTCGTCGCCGCGGCGGCGCGCGAGGGCGTCGCCTTCCAGCTCAACGCGCGCACCGACGCCTTCACCCGCGGCAAGGACCGTCCGCTCGACGAGCGGGTCGACGACGCGGTCGCCCGCGGCCGGGCGTTCCTCGAGGCGGGCGCGTCGCTCGTCTTCGTGCCGGGCGTGCTCGACCGCGCGGTGACCGAGCGGCTCGTCGCGGGCCTCGGCCGGGGCAGGCTCAGCGTCATCGGACTGCCGGGTGCGCTCGCGGCCGCCGAGTACGAGGCGCTCGGCGTCGCCCGGATCTCCTACGGGCCGACGACGCAGCGGGTCGCGCTGCGGGCGTTCCGAGACCTGGCCGAGGACCTCTACGCCGACGGCGTCGTGCCGCTCGACACCCCCGCGCTCAACTGACGCGGTCGGGGTGCGCCGCCGACGAGGCGGGGAGGCGCGAGGCGGCGCTCAGCCGCGCTCGTCCTTCGGCAGCATGAGCGTGATCCGGCCGGACTCGAGGTCGAACGGCGGGTCGCCGGGCGCCGGCGCCGGCGCGGGCAGCTCGGTCTGCGCCTCCCAGATCAGCCGGGCCTCCTTCGCGTCCGGATGGAACACCTCGTCGAAGGCGGCGCCCATCAGCCCGCCGCCCTGGCGGCGCCACCGGAAGCGCTCCTCCTCCGACCGGACCATGCGCCCAGGGTAGGGGCGCTGTCTGGACGCCGGATTAGACTCGCGCCATGAGCGGCATGGGCGAGATCGACGGCGTGGTGGTCTACCGGGCGGAGCCGGCCGGGCCGCCGCGCGGCGCGGTCATCGTGATCCACGAGATCTGGGGCCTCGTCGACCAGATCAAGGGCGTCGCCGATCGCTGGGCCGCCGAGGGCTATCTCGCGATCGCGCCGGACATCATGACCCACGTCGGCATCGCGCCGGAGGTCGGCGAGGAGCTCTCCGTCGCCGCGAAGCACCCCGATGAGGAGGTGCGCACGGCCATGCAGCCGCGGCTGCGCGAGGCGCTCGCCCCGATCCGGCAGCCGGAGTACGCCGAGTGGGCGATCCGGCAGCTGCGGAAGGTCGTCGACCACCTCGTCGCCCGACCGGACGTGCATGGCCGGATCGCGGTGACCGGCTTCTGCTTCGGCGGGACCTACTCCTTCGCGCTGGCGGCGGCGGACGACCGCCTCGAGGCCGCGGTGCCGTTCTACGGCACCGCGCCCGACGCCGGCGGGATCGCCCGCATCGGCTGCCCGGTGCTCGCGCTCTACGGCGAGCTCGACCCGCCGCTCATGGAGCGGCTGCCGGAGGTCCGCGAGACGATGGCCGCGGCGGGCATCGACTTCACCGACGTCGTCTACCCCGGCGCGATGCACGCGTTCTTCAACGAGACGAACGCCCGCACCTATCACGCCGAGTTCGCCGCCGACGCCTGGGCGAAGGCGACGGCCTTCGTCGACGAGCGGCTGGGCTGAGCCCGGCGCTACTCGCCGGAGGCCTCCTCGACAGCGGCGCCGTCGACCGGCTCCTCGTCCTCGATCCACAGGTCGTCGTCCGCGCGCAGCGTCTGCCACACCGCGTAGGCGACGGCGCCCGCCGCGAGCACGCCGACCGTGATCCCGATCCAGCCGCCGACCCCGATGCCGCGGCGCGCGGGCGCGACCACCGGCGCGGCGGCCGCGGCGCGCGCGCGGGCGAGCCGCGCGAGCACCAGCCGGACGCCCTGGTCCCCGATCGCGGCAGCCGTCGCGATCGCGCTCGACGCCACCGGCACCGCCCGGCCGTAGGCGGAGCGGACGGCGCTCGCTCCGGTCGAGGCGGCCTGCCGGACGCGGGGCGCGACCTCGTCGCGGGCGAACGCGGCGCCCTGCTGCCCGGCCTCGCGGGCCACGTGCGCAGCGGTCGCGAACACCTCCTGCTGTCGCTCCCAGAGCTCCTCCGCATGCTGCCGGAGGAGCTCGAGGTCGTTGAGTCGGGTCGGGGTGGTCGGCACGGCGTTCATTCTGACACGCGTGGTTGAATGGCACCATGCCGCAGCCGACCGCCGTCGCCGTCCTCCACACCGACCACGGGGACATCACCCTGAACCTGTGGGGCACCCACGCGCCGAAGACCGTCGCGAACTTCACCGGCCTCGCGACCGGCTCGAAGGAGTGGACGCACCCGGCCACCGGCGAGGCGCAGGTCGGCGTGCCGCTCTACGACGGCGTCGTCTTCCACCGCATCATCCCGCAGTTCATGCTGCAGGGCGGCGACCCGCTCGGCCAGGGCACCGGCGGTCCCGGCTACGCCTTCAACGACGAGATCCACCCGGAGCTGCAGTTCGACCGGCCCTACCTGCTCGCCATGGCGAACGCCGGCAAGCGGATGAACCGCATCACCGGCGAGGTGGAGGGCACCAACGGCTCCCAGTTCTTCATCACGACCGTCCCGACGACCTGGCTGAACGGCAACCACACCATCTTCGGCGAGGTGGCCGACGAGGCCTCGCGCGCCGTCGTCGACGCGATCGAGGGCGTGCCGACGGACGCCGGCGACCGCCCGCTCGAGGACGTCGTCATCACGGGCGTCGACGTCACCGAGCTCTGAGGGTGAGCCGGTTCGGCCGCTGGGCCGCGAGAGTCCTCCGGCCGGGCGGCAGCAGCCCGATCGTCACCTGGGCGATCGCCGGCGTCACGGTCCTGATCTGGGCGGTCCAGCTCTTCACGCCGCTGGCCGGCACCCAGATCGACCGGGTGTCGGCCGTCCTCGGCTACTTCCCGCCGTCGACGCTCGCGCACCCCTGGACGCTGGTGACCTCCGCGTTCGTGCACTCCCCGACGTCGTTCTGGCACATCCTCTTCAACATGTACGCGCTCGTCGTGGTCGGGCCGATCCTCGAGTACGCGCTCGGCCGGTGGCGCTTCCTGGTGCTCTACCTGCTCTCGGCCTTCGGCGGCTCGGTCGCGGTGCTGCTGTTCCAGCCGACCTCCTTCGTGATCGGCGCCTCGGGTGCGATCTTCGGCCTGTTCGCGGCGTTCTTCGTCGTCCAGCGCGGCCTCGGGCAGAACCCGACGCAGATCCTCATCGTCGTCGTCGCGAACCTCGTGATCGGCTTCCTGATCCCTGGCGTCGCCTGGCAGGCGCACGTCGGCGGCCTGGTGATCGGCGCGCTGGTCGGCCTGGTGCTGCTGCGCACCCGGCGCCGGGCGCAGCGCGGCGCGCAGATCGGGCTGCTGCTCGCGGTCTTCGCAGGGCTGTGCGCGCTCGTCGCGCTCGGCATGGCGATCATGCCGCCGATGCTGCGCGCGCTCGGGGGCGGCTAGCGCCAGCGGGTGGTCATCAGGAAGCCGACGAGCATGATCCCGATGCCGATCGCGATGTTCGCGTTCCCCAGCTCGACGATCGGCAGCCGCGAGTCGCTGATGTAGTAGGTGAGCAGCCAGGCGAGCCCGAGCAGCATGAAGCCGAACATCACCGGCTTGAACCACACCGGGTTCGGCGCGCGCTCGCCCGCCGCGGCCGCGCGCTCGGCGCGCTCCGCCTTCGCGACGGCCTTCGCCTGCTTCGCCGTCGCGTCCGTCCTGGTCCGAGCCATGCCCGGCAGTCTACCCGGGGCGCGCCGAAGGCTCCGTCCCCGTGCGGGCCGCGCCCACAGCTTCCGGAAATAGAATCCCGACGTGCCCAGCGATCCGCCCGAGCCCGGCTACCGCCGGCGTTCCTCGTCGCCGGACGCGGCGCCGAGCGCGCCGCCGCCGCGGCACGGCCGTCGGCGCAGCGGCGGCCGGATCGTGCTCGGCACGATCGGGGTGCTCGGCGAGCTGCTGCTGACCGCGGGCGTGCTCGTCTTCCTCTATCTCGGCTGGCAGCTCTACCTGAACAGCGCCATCGCCGGCAGCATCCAGTCGCAGCAGGCGCACGACCTCAGCCAGACCTGGGCGGCCGCGTACGACGAGGCTCCGGTCGTCACCGACGTGCCGAAGGCGGACGCGCCCCCGGTCTCCGCGGACGTGCCGGTCTACGCCGGGCAGCCGGGCAACGCCGAGCAGTTCGCGACGCTCATCGTGCCGAGGTTCGGCGCGGACTGGCGCCGCCCGATCGCCGAGGGGATCGGCATCGAGGACGTGCTCAACGCGATCGGCGTCGGCCACTACCCGGGCACCGCGATGCCGGGTCAGATCGGCAACTTCGCGCTCGCGGGGCACCGCACCAGCTACGGCGACGCGTTCATCGACATCAACCAGCTCGACGTCGGCGACTCGATCTACGTCGAGACCGCCGACGGGTGGTACCGCTACGTCTTCCGCGCCCACGAGTACGTGCTGCCGTCCGGCACCGCGGTGATCGCGGCGATGCCGCAGCATCCGGGCGAGCGGCCGCTGGACCGCATCCTGACGCTCACCTCCTGCAACCCGATCCACTCGGTGTCCGAGCGGTACATCGCCTACGCCCTGTTCGACAGCTGGACGCCGCGCTCGGCCGGGCCCCCGGCCGAGATCGCGCACCTCTACGGGGCGGCCTGATGTACGGTGCCCTGTGGAGGATTCTTCCCGGACCCGTATGGGCCCGGGTGCTGATCCTCCTCGCGATCGTGGCGGCCGTGCTCACGGCCTGCGGCCTCTGGGTGTTCCCGTGGGTCGCGCACACGTTCTTCCAGGAGGGATCGACCGTGGACGGGGGGACGCCATGACGAGGGTGCTCGTCGTCGACAATTACGACAGCTTCGTGTACACGCTGAACGGCTACCTGCTCGAGCTCGGCGCCGAGACCGACGTGGTGCGCAACGACGCCTTCCCCGAGGAGCAGGCCGCCGCGCGCTCCGCGGACTACGACGCGGTGCTGCTCTCGCCCGGCCCGGGCACGCCGGGAGACGCCGGCGTGAGCATCGCGATGGTGCGCGCCGCCCTGGACTCCGGTCGGCCGCTGCTCGGCGTCTGCCTCGGGCACCAGGCGATCGCGGAGGCGTTCGGCGCGACGGTCACGCACGCCGACGAGCTCATGCACGGCAAGACCTCGCGGGTGCGGCACGACGGCAGCGCGCTCTTCGACGGCGTGCCCGACCCCTTCACGGCGACGCGCTACCACTCGCTCGCGGTCGTCGACGGCACCGTGCCGGACGAGCTGATCGTGACGGCGCGCACCGAGGGCGGCGTGATCATGGGGCTGCGGCACGTCGAGCGCCCGATCCACGGCGTCCAGTTCCACCCCGAGTCGGTGCTCACCGAGGGCGGCTACCGGATGCTGGGGAACTGGCTCGCCGTGGTCGGCCTGCCGGGGGCCGCCGAGCGCGGCAAGCTGCTCTCCCCGCTGCTGCGGGCCTGAGGCGCCGCTCGACCCGCGCCGTCGCGAGCGCCGCCGGTCCGCCTACGGGCAGACGGTGATGGTGACCACGGTGCCCTGCGGGTACTGCCCGGCGCCCGGCACCTGCGCGACGACCGTGCCCGGCTTCGTGCACTGCGTGGTGATGACGGTCTGCACGCCCGCGGTGCCGAGCAGGCCCTGCAGCGTGCTCGAGCCCTGGGAGGTGGGCTGGCCCTCGACGTTCGGGATCTCCACCATGCCGTTCGAGACCTGGAGGCTGATCGTGGTGCCCTTCGCGAGCTGCAGGCCGGGCGCGGGCGCGGGGACGGTCGCCACGACCTGGCCGGCCGGGACGATGCCCGAGTTCACGGACACGATCTCGCCGACGGCGAAGCCGGCGTCCTGCAGCTGCGCGATGGCCTCGTCCTGGGTCCGGCGGGAGACGTCGGGGAGGTCGATCTTCCGCGCCCCGGCGGACACCGTCACCGTGACGGCGAAGCCGCGGTCGACGCTCGTGCCGGGCACCGGCTCGGTGCTGATGACCGTGCCGGCCGCGACCGTCTCGTTCGTCTGGTCGACCCGCGTCACCGCGAAGCCCAGGTCCTCGAGCTCGCCGGTCGCCGTCTCGTAGGTCATCCCGTAGACGTCGGGCACCTGCACCGTGAGCTTCTCGGCGAGGTTCACCGGCTGCAGCGTGAAGATCCAGTAGACGACCGCGACGACGATCGCGAGGATCGCGACGATGCCGGCCCACAGCCAGACCACCGGCGGGCCGGTCTGGGTGCGCAGGCTGCGCCCGTCGGCGTCCGCGGAGAGCTGGCGGGCGGTCTGCGCGGCCTGGGCGGCGGCGGTCGAGCCGAACAGCGCGACGTTGAAGTCGTCCGGCTTGACGGTGCGGCCCACCGGCAGCTGCCCGCCCGCGGCGGTCTCCAGGTCGGTGCGGAACTCGGCGGCGGACTGGTAGCGCCGGGCCGGGTCCTTCGCGAGCGCCTTCGCGACGACCAGGTCGAACGCGGGGGCGACCTCCGGGTTCAGCCGGCTCGGCATCGGCGGCTCGGCGTTCAGGTGCTGGTAGGCGACCGCCACCGGGTTGTCGCCCTCGAACGGCGGGCGACCGGTGAGCAGCTCGAAGAGCACCACGCCGGTCGAGTACAGGTCGGTCCGGGCGTCGACCGACGCGCCCTTGGCCTGCTCGGGGGAGAAGTACTGCGCGGTCCCGACGATCTGGCTGGTCTCCACCAGCGTCCCGGCGGAGTCGGAGACGGCGCGGGCGATGCCGAAGTCCATCACCTTCACCTGGCCGGAGCGGGTGACCATGATGTTCCCCGGCTTGATGTCGCGGTGGATCACGCCGGCTCGATGCGAGTACTCGAGGGCGATCAGGACCTGCTCGACGATCTTCGCCGCCTGCTCCTGCGCCACCGGGCCGTCGGCGATGATGTCGCGCAGCAGCCGGCCGTCGACGTGCTCCATCACGATGAACGGCTGGAACCGCTCGGTGCCGTCGGCGTCCCGGATCGCCTCCTCGCCGGCGTCGAACACGCGGACCACGGTCGGGTGCGCCATCTTCGCGGCGTCGTGCGCCTCGCGGCGGAACCGGGCGCGGAAGGCGGGGTCGTCCGCGAGCTCGGGGTGCAGCAGCTTGATCGCGACCGTGCGCCCGAGCCGGGTGTCGGTGCCGAGATGGACGTCGGCCATCCCGCCATGACCGATCGGCACGCCGACCTGATAGCGACCGGCGAGCGTGCGCGCGGACTGCGCGACGTCGTCTGCCAACGGAACTCCTGTGAACGGTGCGGGAAAACTCCCCCGCGAGTCTAGCCCGGGCGGCCCGGGTGCGCGCCCGGCCGCCGCGGGGGCCTCAGGAGACGACGAGCACGAGCGGCGAGCTGGTCGCGCTGAGGGCGCCGCAGTGCACGGCGTAGGACACCGTCGTCTGGTCCGCGACGTCGTTCCCGAGCAGCACCGGGATCGAGGTCGTGTCCGTGCCGAACTCGTGCACCTGCGGGTCGCCGCCCGGCTCGGTGACCGTGACGGTGTAGCCCGTGAGCGGGTAGTCGGCGTTGCAGCCGCTGTACGCCGGCCAGCTGACGACGACCGTCCGGTCCGCCGGGCTGGTCGTCGTGTACGGCGGCGCCGGCACCCCGGTCGGCGTCGGCGGCTGCGTCATCACCGGCGGCGCGGGCACGTACGCGGTGTAGAACTTGACGTGCACCTGGGTGCCCTTGTCGATGGTGCCGGTCGGCGTCGCGTCGTAGGCGCGCCCGGCGTCGCCCGGCGTGGGCGCGGCGTTCCCGTCCTGCGGGTCGAAGCTGAGCTCCAGCGGCTCCAGGATCGCGGCGACCTCGTCCTTCGTCTTGCCGATGATCGCGTTCCGGTCCAGCGTCACCTTGCCGGCGGTCGGCTCCGGCGCCGGCGTGGTCGGCGGCGGTCCGTCGGTCTGCGCCTGGGTCGGTCCGGGCTGGCCGCCGCCGTTGCCGAGCACGGAGGCGAGCACGATCGCGAGCCCGATCACGAGCACGCCGACGATCGCGATGAGCGCCCACAGCCACGCGGTGGAGCGGCGCCGCGCGGGCGGGGGCACGATCGGGCTCGGCCTGGTGCGCGGGGCGCCGCCGCTCGCCGAGGGCAGCACCTCGGTGGGCGCGGGTGCGGGAGGGACGTTCCCGACCGAGGCGAGCACCGTCGGGCTCAGGATCCCCGGCACCGCGGCGGCGGCGCCGGCGACGTCCCCGCGGCGCAGCATCTGCGCGGCGCGGGCGAGGTGCTGCGCCGTCGCGGGCCGGTTCCGCGGGTTCTTCGCGATGCAGGAGAGCACCAGGTTCCGGACCGGCTCGGGGATCGAGGGCGGCAGCTCGGGCGGCGCGTCGTTGATCTGCGCCATCGCGATGGCGACCTGCGACTCGCCCGTGAACGGCCGCTTGCCGGCGAGCGCCTCGTAGGCGACGATGCCGAGCGAGTAGATGTCGGTGGCCGGCGACGCCGGCTTCCCGCTCGCCTGCTCCGGCGACAGGTACTGGACGGTGCCCATCACCTGACCGGTCGCCGTCAGCGGCACCTGGTCGGCGATGCGGGCGATGCCGAAGTCGGTGATCTTCACCCGGCCCTCGGGCGTGATGAGCAGGTTCCCCGGCTTGATGTCGCGGTGCACCAGCCCCGCGGTGTGAGCCGCGTGCAGCGCCGAGGCGGTCTGGCCGACGATGTCGAGCACCTTGTCGACCGGCAGCGAGCGCTCGCGCTCGATGAGCGAGGACAGCGCCTCGCCGGGGACGAGCTCCATCACGAGGAAGGCGCTGCCGTCCTCCTCGCCGTAGTCGTAGACGTTGGCGATGCCCTCGTGGTTCACGAGGGCGGCGTGCCGGGCCTCGGCGCGGAAGCGCTCCAGGAAGCCGGGGTCGCCGAGGTACTCGTCCTTGAGGATCTTGATCGCGACGGTGCGCTCGATGACGAGGTCGGTCGCCTGCCAGACCTCGCCCATGCCGCCGATCGCGATGCGGTTGCCGAGCTGGTACCGCCCGCCGAAGGTCATGCCGTGCTGGGGTCTCATCTCGCTGTCACCTCCTGATCGCCGCCTCGAGGACCGCCCTGCCGATGGGTGCCGACAGGGTGCTCGACAGCTGCTCGTCGGGCGGGAGCCCCCCGCCGTTCTGAACCACGACCGCCACGACGATCTGTGGGTTGTCCGCCGGGGCGAACCCGGTGAACCACAGGGTGTACGGCTCGCCCGGGCCGTTCTCCGCCGTCCCCGTCTTGCCTGCGACGGGGACGCCGTCGATCGCCGCCGAGGCGGCCGCGCCGCTGTCGACGCTCGCGACCATCATGGCAGTCAGCGCGCGCGCCGCGGCGGTGCTGATCGGCTGGCCGAGCGATTGCGGCTCGATCGTGATGAGCGGGGTCTGCGTCGGCGAGATCACCGAGTCCACGAGGGTGGGGGCCATCAGCACGCCGTCGTTCGCGATCGCGCCCGCGACCATCGCCATCTGCAGCGGCGAGGCCCGCACGCTGGACTGCCCGAAGGCGGAGAGCATGGTCTGCGGCTCGTCGGGCGCGGGCGGGTAGGCGCTCGGCGTGGAGTACATCGGGCTGAGGTCGAGCTGGTCGTACTGGGTGCAGCCGTAGTCGATGACCGGCATCACCCGTGCGACGTCGTAGCCGTGGCAGAAGCCGAGTGCGTTCGCCATCGACTTGATCGGGCTGTAGCCGAGCTCGCGGGCCAGCTCCGCCATCGGGATGTTGCAGGAGAGCCGGATCGCGTCGGCGAGCGTCACGGTGCTGCCGCCGCCGCAGGCGCCGCCCGAGGAGTTGTAGATGACCGCGCTGGACTGCGGCAGCTGGAGCTCCGACGGGTTCGGGAACTCGGAGTCCGGCGTGTACCCGCCGCTGTCCAGCGCGCTCGCCGCGACGACGAGCTTGAACGTCGAGCCGGGCGGGTCGAGGTCGCCGTTGATCGCGCGGTTGATGAGCGGCTCGGCGGGGTCGGCCTCGAGGCTCGCGTAGAGCTGGTTCACCGCGTCGACGTCGTGCGCGGCGAGCAGGTTCGGGTCGTAGCTCGGCTTGCTGACCATCGCGAGGATGCGTCCGGTCCTCGGCTCCATCGCGATCACGGCGCCCGTCTGATCGCCGAGCGCGTCCCAGGCGGCCTGCTGCAGCACCGGGTCGAGCGTGGTCTCCACCGCCGCGCCCTCCGGCTCGCGGCCGGTGAGCACCGAGTTGACCAGGTCGAGGAACTGGCCGCGCGCCGAGGCCGTGAGGTAGTCGTCGTAGGCCGCCTCGAGGCCCGTGTTCAGCCCCTCCAGCGTGTAGCGGCCGGTGATCGGGGCGTACAGCGGGCCGTTCGCGTAGACCCGCTGGTAGCGGATCTCGGCGTCGGTCGCGACCGAGTAGGCGATCGGCTCGCCGCCGACCAGGATCGGGCCGCGGTTCACGTTCTGCGTCGCCAGACGGGTCCGGGTGTTGTGCGGGCCGTCTCGGAGGTCGTCGGCGACGCCGACCTGGATCACCGACAGCGCGACGAACAGCGCCGCGAACATCCCGACCACGAGCACGCTGACCCGCCGCAGGCTGCGGCCGATGCTCCCGCCCGGGATCCCCGAGTCGCGCTCCAGGCTCATGCGCCGACCACCAGTCTCGGCTGGTCGCCGGTCTCCGACTCGATGACGATCCGCGGCCCGCTGCGCACGCCGTCCGAGAGCCGCAGCAGCAGGGCGACGATGATCCAGTTCGCGACCAGCGAGGAGCCGCCGGCGGCGAGGAACGGCGTCGTCAGGCCGGTCAGCGGGATGACCCGGGTGACGCCGCCGACCACGACGAAGACCTGCAGCGCGAACGCGAAGCCGAGTCCGACCGCGAGCAGCCGTCCGAAGTCGTCACCGCCGGAGAAGCCGATCCGGAACGCCCGGCCGACGAACATCAGCAGCAGCGCGAGGATCGCGAACAGGCCGACCAGGCCGAGCTCCTCGCCGAGCGAGGCGACGATGAAGTCGCTGCCGGCCAGCGGGGTGATGTCCGGGCGCCCGCGGCCGAGCCCGGTGCCGAACATGCCGCCGGCGGCGAGCCCGTAGAGGCCCTGCACCAGCTGGTAGCTCTGGCCGTCGACGTACTCCGGGTTGAACGCGTCGAGCCACGCCGCGAAGCGCCCCCCGACGTAGCCGAGCAGGCGGCTCGCCACGAGCGCCCCGGCGGCGAACAGCACCAGGCCGATGACGATCCAGCTGGCGCGGCCGGTCGCGACGTAGAGCATGCCGAGGAAGAGCCCGAAGTAGAGCAGCGCGGTGCCGAGGTCGCGCTGCACGACCAGGACGAGCATCGACGCGGCGAACACGATGAGCAGCGGGCCGAGGTCGCGGGCGCGCGGCAGGCGCATGCCGAGGAAGCGGCGGCCGACCATGGAGAGCGAGTCGCGGGCGGTGACCAGGTAGCCGGCGAAGAAGACGGCCAGCGCGACCTTCGCGAACTCGCCCGGCTGGAAGGACATCGGCCCGAGCTCGACCCACAGCTGCGCGCCGTTGACCTCCTTGCCGATGCCGGGCAGCATCGGCAGCACGAGCAGGACGATGCCGACCAGCATGGCGAGGTAGCGGTAGCGGGACAGCACCCGGTGATTGCGCACCAGGAGGATCGTCGCGACGGCGAGGGCGATCGCGATCGCCGTCCACACCACCTGCCGGGTGGCGGCCGCGTCCCAGCCGGCGAGGTCCTCGGCGATGTCGATGCGGTGGATCTGGGCGATGCCGAGGCCGCCGAGGGCGACGGCGATCGGCACCAGGAACGGGTCGGCCTCGGGCGCGACGACCCGGAGCACGACGTGCAGGACGACGACGAGCAGCGCGAGGCCGCCGAGCTGCCAGGCGAGCGCCGGGTCGAGCTGCCCGCCGGTGCCGAGCTCGACCAGCGCGACGGCGGCGGCGACCAGCAGGAAGGCGCCGATCAGCAGCGGGATCTCGAGGTTGCGCATCCGGGCGGGCTTGCGGAGCTTGACGACGATCGCCCCGGTGAGCGCGGACACGCCCCTGGGCTCAGTGGAGCGCGGCATCGCGCAGCTCCCTCACGGTCGCGTCGGCCTCCGCGAGGCTGCCGAGGCTGATGGTCTGCTCGACCTGGGTCCTGCGGAACGGCGGCAGGCTCGTGAGGTCGAGGTCGCTGACGACGTAGGCGAGGCGGTGCAGGCTGATCGGCCCGAGGTCCTGCTGGACGCCCTGGTAGACGGCGACCTTGCCCTGATAGGTGGCGACCGTCCCCTGGTAGGGCCCGACGAAGTAGCGCGTCTGCGTCCAGGCGTAGGCGAACCAGAGCCCCGCCGCGACGACGGCGATGGCGAGCAGGACCAGCGTGATCGCCGTCGCGCGGCGCCGGCGCAGCCGGCGCCGGTCCTCCGCGACGAGCGCAGCGAGGTAGTCGTCGGTCTCCGGCTCGAAGTGCGAGTCCTCGATCGTCGCGGAGCGCAGCGGATGGCGCAGCAGCGACGGGAGTCGCGCCTGGCTGCGGGTGCGCGGGGAGCGGAACTCCAGCGGGGCGGCGGCGGACCCGACGATGACCGGCTCGCCCGGCTCCCCGGCGCCGTCGGCGACGTCGACGACGACGATCGTGACGTTGTCCGGTGCGCCGGCGCCGAGCGCCTCGCGCAGCAGCGCGTTCGCCGCCGTCGCGGTGCTCGACCCGACCGACAGGCCGCGGCGGATGTCCGCCTCGCCGACGTAGCTCGAAAGGCCGTCGGAGCACAGCAGCCAGCGGTCGCCCGGCCGGGTGTCGAGGACGTCGGTGTCGACCTCGGGCTCCTGGTCGGTGTCGCCGAGGACGCGCATCAGCACCGAGCGGCGGGGGTGGTGCGCCGCCTCCTCGGGCGTGATCCGACCGGTCTCCACGAGCCGCTGCACGAAGGTGTGGTCGCTGGTGACCTGCTCGAGCCGTCCGTCCCGCAGCCGGTAGACCCGGGAGTCGCCGATGTGCGCGACGACGACCTGATCGTCGAGGACGGCGATGGCCGAGACGGTCGTCCCCATCCCGGCGAGCTCGGGGTGCTCGGCGACCAGGTCGGCGATCGAGGCCTGCGCCTCGACGAAGCCGTCCCGGAGCGCCCGCTGCGCGGCGGCGGCCGAGCCGAAGTCGTGGTCGAGCTCGGCGAGCCCGCGGATCGCGATGGCCGACGCGACGTCGCCGCCGGCGTGCCCGCCCATGCCGTCGGCGACGACGTAGAGCGAGCGCCCCGCGTAGCCGGAGTCCTGGTTGTTCGACCGGGCGAGTCCGACGTCGGAGACCGCGTGCGCGCGGGTGCTCGTCGCCATCGGCTAGGCCCGGAGCTCGAAGGTCGAGGTGCCGATCGTGATCGGGGTGCGCAGCGGCACCGGGGTCGGCGCGTGCACCCGGACGCCGTCGAGGAACGTGCCGTTCGTCGAGTCGAGGTCCTGGACCACCCAGCCGTCCGGCCAGCGCAGCAGCCGCGCGTGCCGCCCGGAGGTGAAGTCGTCGCGGATCACGAGCCCGGAGTCCGAGGAGCGACCGATGGTGAGCTCCTCCTCCGGAAGCTCCAGCTCCAGCCCGGCCTTCGGCCCGTCCGTGACGACGAGGCGCCGTGCGGGCTCGCCGCCCGCGGCCGGCGGCGCGGCGACGGCGGTGCGGCCGGTGCCGCCGCTCGTCCGGGAGGCGACCTGCTCCTCGCGCGCACGGGCGACCACGCGGCGCACGCGCTGGCCGAACAGGTCGGAGCGCAGCGCGTAGACCACGCCGAAGACGAGGACCCACATGAGTGCCAGGAAGCCGAACTTCAGCAGCATGTAGGTGAGCTCGCTCATCGGCCGCCCCCTCCGCCGGCTCCTCCGGCGGCTCGCGCGAGGACGCGGAAGACGATCCGCGTCCGACCGATGTCGATGACCGAGTCCGGCTCCAGCAGCGCCTGCTTGAAGGGCTTGCCGTCGAGCTTGGAGCCGTTCGTCGAGCCGAGGTCGTTGACCTGGGCCCGCTTGCCGTCCCAGATGACCTCGACGTGCTTCCGGGAGATGCCGGTGTCGTCGACGGTGATGCCGGCGTCGCTGCCGCGCCCGATCACGGTGCTCCCGCGCCGCAGCTCGTGCCGCACGCCGTTCACCTCGAGGATCGGCGTCCAGTCGACCCGGCCCTCGATGCTCGCCGAGCGGACGTCGACCATGCCCTGCGAGAGGCCGGGGTCGGCGACGAAGCGGATGTCGATGCCGCCGGGGAAGGAGTACCGCTGCGCGACGGCGTGCCGCTGCACGAGCTCGGTGAGCTCGCTGACCAGCGGGGCGCCGAGGGCGACGATGCGCTCGTGGTCGACGGTCGAGAGCCGGACGGTGAACTCGTTCGGCACCAGGATGCGGTCGCGCGAGACGATCGCGGCCTTCGTGTCCAGCTCGCGGCGCAGCGCGGCGGAGATCTCGACCGGCTGCACGCCGGACTTGAACGTCCGCGCGAACGCGCCGTTGACGGCGCGCTCGAGCCCGCGCTCGAAGCTGTCGAGAAGTCCCACGCTGCTCCCGTGTCTGCTGATGGCAGGCAACAGGGTAGCCGAGCGCTCTCGGAGCGCCCCGGAGGCGCTCAGGGTGCTACCCTCGATCGGCCGGGTCCTTCCGGCCACGCGCAAGTGGCGAAATGGCAGACGCGCACGGTTCAGGTCCGTGTGCCCGAGAGGGCGTGTGGGTTCAAGTCCCACCTTGCGCACGATGAGCGGCACGACGCGCCCCGCGGACGGGTTCCAGCGGAACGCGCTCGCCCCCGGCCTGCTCGGCGGGCTGATCTGCCTGGTCGGCGCCTTCGCGCTGGACTGGCCGGGCTACACGGTCGTCCTCTACGCGGTGGCGATCCTCGCCCTGATCTGCGCGTGGTTCGCGATCCAGGCCCGGCAGTGGTGGTGGCTCGTCGGGTTCGTGCCGATCGCGGTGCTGTGGAACCCGGTGCTCCCGTTCGCGTTCGCCGGGACCTACTGGATGGCGGCGCACGTCCTCGCCGGCGCCGTGTTCATCGTCGCCGGTCTGCTCATCAAGGTCCGACGGGCCTGATCCCGGGCGCCGGCGCGTCGACCACAATCCACACCGTACCGCCTATCGTGGAGGCGGCACGGCCCGAGCTCGAGGAGGAGCCCATGTCCGAGACCCCCGCGATCCTGCTCGTCCACGGCGCCTGGCACGGCGCCTGGTGCTGGGAGCTCGTCGAGCCGCTGCTGCGGGCCGCGGGCCGAGAGGTGCACGCGATCGACCTGCCGAGCGTGCACGCGGCGCGGAAGGAGCGGCTGGGCCTGGCGGACGACGCCGCGGCGGTGCGGACGGCGATCGAGGCGATCGACGGCCCGGTGGTCGTCGTCGCGCACTCCTACGGCGGCGCGCCGGTGACCGTCGCCGCGGCGGACCTGCCGAACGTGCGGCACATCGTCTACATCTCGGCCTTCGCGCTCGACGCCGGCGAGTCGCTGCTCGGCGCGGTCGGCGGCGTCCCGCCGTCGTGGTGGGTCATCGACGGCGACCTGGTGCGCGCGGGCACGGCGGCCGAGCCGCCGGAGGCGCTGTTCTTCGGCGACGTGGCGCCGGAGGTCGCCGCCGCCGCGGTCGCGCGGCTGACGTCGCAGTCGATCCGGCCCTTCCGGGAGGAGCTCACCGCGGCGGCCTGGCGCACCGTGCCGTCCACCTACGTCGTGACCGAGCGGGACGGGGCCACGCCGGTCCCGGCGCAGGAGGGGATCGCGGCGCGCGCCGGCTCGACCGTGGTGCGCATGGACACCAGCCACTCGCCGTTCCTCTCCCAGCCGGAGGCGACCGCCGAGCTCATCCTCGCCGCCGGGCGCTGAGGCGCGCAGGGGCGGGGCCCTCCGGCGCGGTCAGGCGACGCCGAGCAGCAGGGTGACCGCCACGGCGAGCAGTCCGACGCCCGCCAGCGCGAGTCCGCACAGCCAGCGCGGGAAGTCCGTCCAGCGCGCCCAGAACCAGCCGATCCACCACAGCGCGACGATGGCGATCGCGTTCGAGAGCCAGAGCGCGAGGTTGTCGCCGATCGGCAGCGCGAACGGGATGAGCGCCGGCCACAGCACGACGCTCGTCGCGCAGAACGACGCGAGCGCCGCCCAGCCGTCCGCCGCGGTCAGCCGCAGCGGCGGCACCGGGCCGCCCGCCGTCCGCGCGGCGAGCCGCTCGCGCCCCAGCTGGAACACCGCGGACAGCACGGTGAAGAGCGCGTCGATCGCGGCCCAGGCGAGGATCAGCAGCACCGTCGCCGTCACGATCTCCTCGCGCGAGGGCTGCTCCTGCCAGAAGGCGTACCGCGCCGCGCTGGTCGTGCCGATGATCATGATCAGCGCGAACACGATCTCGAGCAGCGAGTGGCCCGCGTCGAGGGTGTTCGCGAGGCGGTGCAGCACCCCCCGGCGCGCCGGCTCCGGGGCGCCGCTCAGCGCACGCCCCTCATGAGGCGCAGCACCCAGGGCGAGATCGCCAGCGTCACCGCGGCGAGCACGAGCGTCCCGATGCCGAGCGCGAGGAAGTACGGGCCCTCGTTCTGCTCGTCGTAGAGCTGGGCGAGCGTGCCGGACACCGCGCCGCCGACCGCGAGGGAGAGGAAGTACAGCGCGAACATCTGGCTGGTGAACGCGCGCGGTGAGAGCTTGGTGGTCAGCGCGAGACCGGTCGGGCTGAACAGCAGCTCGCCGATCGTCCACACCAGGATGATGCCGGCGACCGCCAGCAGCGGGGTGCCGTGCGCGCCGGTGCCGATGAACGGCAGGAACAGCAGGTACGCGATGCCGACGGCGGCGAAGCCGAGCACCCACTTGACGACCGTGCTCGGCTGGCGCCGGCCGAGCTTCGTCCAGATCGCGGCGAACGCCGAGGAGAGGATGAGGATGAAGATCGGGTTGATCGACTGCACCCAGGCCGGCGGCATCTGCCAGCCGAACAGGTCGAGGTTCGTGCGGTCGTTGCCGTACTCGGCGGTCAGCGTGAAGGACAGCAGGTAGACCGACCAGATGCCCACGTTGACGATGAACAGCGGGACGAAGGCCCACACCCGCGATCGCTCGGTCGCGTCGATCTTCGGGCTCGACAGGATCACGGCGAAGAGCATGATCGCCGCGAGCGAGGAGACGACCGTGACCGTGACGGGCAGCTCGTCCAGATCGAGCACCTGGAGGGCGATGAGCAGCGCGACCAGGCCGACGACCGCGAGCGCGCCGACGCCGTAGGCGATCAGGCGGCCGCGGCCGACCGGGTTCGGCACCTGCCGGGTGACCTCCGGCAGGCCGCGTCGCCCGAGCCAGTACTGGACCAGGCCGAACGCCATGCCGACGGCCGCCGCCCCGAAGCCGATGTGGAAGCCGAACGAGCTCTGCAGCCAGCCGGTCAGCAGCGGGCCGAGGAAGCCGCCGAGGTTGATGCCGAGGTAGTAGAGCGCGAAGCCCGCGTCGCGGCGCGGGTCGTCGGCCGCGTACAGCTTGCCGACGATCGCCGAGGCGTTCGACTTCACGCCGCCGGAGCCGAGCGCGATGAGGACCAGGCCGATGGCGAGTCCGGCGCCGGCCGGCAGCACCGCCATCGCGACGTGGCCGAGGGCGACGGTGATCGCGGAGTAGAACAGCGTCCGCTCCGCGCCGAGCACGCGGTCGGAGATCCAGGCCGCCAGGATCGTGGAGAGGTAGACGGATCCGGCGTAGGCGCCCATGATGCCGCCGGCGGTGGACTGCGGGATGCCGAGGCCGCCCTGGGCGACCGTGTAGTACATGTAGTAGAGCAGGATCGCCTGCATGCCGTACCAGGAGAACCGCTCCCAGGTCTCGACCCCGAAGATGTGGACGAGGGCCCACGGCTGGCCGAAGAAGCGGCGCGTCGGGACCGATCTCGGATCGGTCACGGTTTCCTGAGCAGACGCACCCGGCATGGCTGCAATGGTGGCAGAACCCCGGGCCGCTCGGCATACTCGCCGCATGATCATTTCTCGTTTCGCCGCCGTCGCCGGCGGCCTCGCCATCGCCGCGTCCGCGTTCGTCCTCGCCGGCTGCTCCAGCGGCTCGCCGTCGGGCGGCGACGTGCTGCCGCCCGTCACGGTCCAGGCGAACGACCTCCAGGGCAAGACCGTCGAGATCAACACGAAGCAGCCGCTGAACATCGACACCGGCGACCTGCCGGTCGACAGCTACTCGCTCGTCTCGGCGACGCCGGAGGGGATCGTCGAGTTCACGCCGGGCCACAAGGACGCCACGGCCGAGTTCAACCCCGGCTTCACGGCGGTCAAGGAGGGCACGGCCCAGGTCGAGCTGAAGAACGCCCAGGGCGGCATCCAGAACCTCAGCTTCACGATCAAGGTCGTCCCCGCCCCGTAGCGATCGCTCGGGCCGCGCCTCAGAACAGCCGATCCGGCCGCTCGTCGAGGCCGCGCATCGCGTCGTAGTCGAGCAGCAGACAGACGATGCCGCGGTCCTCGGCGAGCGTGCGCGCCTGCGGCGCGATCTCCTGCGCGGCGAACACGCCGCGCACCGGCGCGAGCCGCGGGTCCCGCCCGAGGAGCTCGAGGTAGCGCGTCAGCTGCTCGACCCCGTCGATCCCGCCGCGGCGCTTCACCTCGACCGCGACGTGGCGCCCCTCCGCGTCGGTCACCAGCAGGTCGACCGGCCCGATCGCGGTCGGGTACTCCCGCCGCACGAGCCGGGTGCCCTCGCCGAGCAGCTCGACCTGCTCGGCGAGCAGTCGCTGCAGATCGGCCTCGACCCCGTCCTTGCGCAGTCCGGGGTCGGCGCCGAGCTCGTGCGAGGAGTCGTGCAGCACCTCGTGGATCGAGATGACGAGCAGGTCGGCCGTCTTCGCCTGGTCGATGCGCCAGACGACGGTGACCCCGGCGGCGGACTGCTCCTCGTCCGGCTCCATCTCGACGAGCGCGCACGGCGGACTCATCCAGTTCAGCGGCTTGTAGGAGAGCGAGTCGCTGTGCACGAGAACGGAGCCGTCCGCCTTGAGGACCAGGAGCCGAGTCGCCAGCGGGAGGTGTGCGGAGAGCCGCCCCGCGTAGTCCACGGAGCACCTGGCTATGACGAGTCGCATCGTCTCCACGGTAGCGGGCCGCGGCCGGCGGTCCCTGTCGCGGCGATCGCGTGCGGACTACCGTGGAGCGGTGAGCATCTTCGTGAACGTGCCGGTGTCCGACGTCGAGCGCTCGAAGCGGTTCTTCTCGGCGATCGGCTGGAGCCTCGACGCGCGCTTCACCAGCGAGCACGGCGCGGCCTTCGTGATCGACGAGGGCCAGTACCTCATGGTGGCCGAGCGCGAGTTCTTCTCGGGCATGATCCGGAGCGGGAAGACGCTCGGCGACCCGGCGGAGGTCGCGCTCGCGGCGATCGCCTTCGATCTGCCGAGCCGCGAGGCGGTCGACGCCCTCGTCGCCCGCGCGGAGGCCGCCGGGGCGACGCTCGATCCGGTCGACGACTACGGCTTCATGTACCAGCGCGGCTTCGACGACCCGGACGGGAATCACTTCGAGCCGTTCTGGGCGGAGCCGGACGGTCCGCCGAGCGACTGAGCCCGGCGCCCGCGCCGCCGTCGAGTCCGCAGAACGGAGCATCGAGTGACCGAGACCGCCCAGCGCAGGCTCGTGCAGGAGTACCTGGAGGGATTCCGCGCCGGCGACCACGCCCGCATCCTCGCGACGCTGACCGAGGACGTCGTGTGGGTGATCCACGGGCATCGCACGACCCGCGGCAAGGCCGAGTTCGACGGCGAGATCGAGAGCCCCGGCTCCGCGGGGAGCCCGGAGCTCGATGTGCGGCAGGTCCTCGAGGACGGCCCCGTCGTCATCACGACGGGGGAGGGTCGCGGCGCCACGGTCGAGCACGGTCCCTTCCGATTCGCGTTCTGCACCGTGTTCGCCTTCCGCGCCGGCCTCATCGCGCGGGTCGACTCCTACGTGGTCCCGCTGCCCTGAGCCTCCGGCGGGCGCTTCCCGTCCCATGCGACGGCTCGCGCGGCCGGGCGCACGGACGGGCTCGCGACGAGCGCGAGGGCGATGAGGACGAGCACGACGGCGAGCGCCGGCAGGATGCCGGTGCGGTCGGCGATCAGGCCGACGACGGGGGGCCCGGCGAAGAATGCGGCGTAGCCGATCAGCGAGACCGCGGCGACGCGGCTCGCGGCGGTCGCCGGGTCGTCGCCGGCGGCGGAGAGCCCGATCGGGAAGCCGAGCGCCGAGCCGACCGCCCAGACCACCACCCCGACGACGACCGCCCAGGTCTCGGGCACGAAGATCACGAGCGCCGAGCCGACCGCGGCGACCAGCGCGGAGCCGACGAGGATCGGCATCCGGCCGAAGCGGTCGACCATCGGCGATCCGACGAATCGCGCGATCGTCATCGCCGCGGTGAACACGCCGAGCATGAGGGCGCCCTGCGCCTGGTCGAAGCCGCGCTCGTCGACGAGCCCCAGGACGAGCCAGTCGTTCGCCGCCCCCTCGATGTAGGCGAACGCGAAGACGACGAGCCCGAGCAGGATGGTCCTCGGCTGCGCCCAGACGGCGCGGCGCTGCGCGAGCGTCGGCTTCGGCGGGGCGTCCTCGGCGACCGCAGGGATCCAGCGCGGGACGACGACCGCGACGACGAGCCCGATCGCGGCGCACGCCGCGAAGTGCGGGACGACGCCGATGCTGAGCTGCGCGGCGAGCGCGCCGAGTCCGGCGCCGATCACGGTGCCGAGGCTGAAGCCGCCGTGCAGCAGCGGCATCACCGCCCGTCCCGCCTTCCGCTCGAGGGCCGCGCCCTCGACGTTCATCGCCACGTCGCAGAGCGAGACGCATCCGCCGAGCACGGCGATCGTCGCGGCGGTCGCGGCGTAGCTCTCGAGCCAGGCGGCGGCGACCGCGACTCCCGCGAACGAGACGGAGAGCACCGGCAGCGCGAGCCGGGTGATCCGAGCGGCGCCGAGCGCGTGCAGCAGCGGGCCGGAGCAGGCGAGGCCGACGAGCGAGCCGCCCGCGAAGAACGCGAGGATCAGCCCGACGCCGCCCGGCTCGACGTGCAGGTGATCGCGCAGGCCGGGCAGCCGGGCGAGCACCGTCGCGATCGCGAAGCCGTTGAAGGTGAGCACGGCGAACACGGCGTTCCGCCAGGCGGTGCTGGAGATCGGCGCGGCGCTCACCGATCCAAGCTAGTCGTTCCGGGGTCGGCGCCCGCGTCCGGCTCAGGCCGTGGAGGGGCGTCCGCGTCGGCGGCTCGCGATCGGCTGCGGCGTCTCCCGGTCCTGCGGGAAGTCGGCGAAGACGAGCCCGGCGACGAGCGAGCCGGGGTCGACGCCGAGCGTCTCGGCCAGGCGGACCAGGGTCGCGAGGTTCGGCAGCGCCTTGCCGGTCTCGTAGCGTCCGAGGTTCGTCGCGTCCACCTTCGCGTGGTACGCGACCTCGAGCCGGGATGCCCCCGCGGTCAGCCTCGCGCCGGCGATCCGCTCGCCGATGATCCGCGCGGCCGCCGACTCCGTCCCTCTCATCGCTCCCAGCGAACCCGAGCCATGGTCGATGGTCGAGAGGACTACGACCATGGTCTTTTGACCATGTCGGAAGTACCGGATACCGTTCGACCATGTCCGGTCGCCTCACGCTGTCGTGGGCGAACAAGGACCGCGCGCTCGTCTCGGACGGCGCCGGCGGCTACCGGTGGGTCGATCCCGACGACCCGCGCGCTCGCGAGGTCCGGCTGCTCGAGGAGGTGTCCCGGCACGGGGACGGCGAGAACCTGCTGATCCGCGGCGACGGGCTCGCCGCGATGCGCTCGCTCGCCCGCATCCCGGAGTACGCGCGGCGCTATCGCGGCCGGGTGAGGCTCGTCTACATCGACCCGCCGTTCAACACCGGGCAGGCCTTCGAGCACTACGACGACGCGCTGGAGCACTCGGTGTGGCTCGGGATGATGCGCGAGCGGCTGGAGGCGATCCGCGAGCTGCTCGCGCCGGACGGCTCGGTCTGGGTCCACCTGGACGACGCGGAGATGGCGTACTGCAAGGTCCTGATGGACGAGGTCTTCGGCCGGCGCAACTTCGTCGCCACGGTGGTGTGGCAGAAGCTCTACGCGCCGGAGAACCGGACCGACCTCTCCTCGATGCAGGACTATCTCCTGGTCTACGCGTCCGACCGGGCGGCCTGGAAGTCGGCGCGCAACCTGCTCGATCGGAGCGAGCGCCAGACCGCCCAGTACCGGAATCCGGACGACGACCCGCGCGGCCCGTGGAAGGGCGAGAACTTCACCGGGAAGGCGGGCCCCGGGCGCCGCGCCGAGCAGTTCTACACCATCGTGAGCCCGGCGGGCCGGGCCTTCGACCCGCCGCCCGGTCGCTGCTGGGTCTACACCCGGGATCGCTACCAGGAGCTGCTCGAGGACGGCCGGATCTGGTTCGGGCGCGACGGGACGAGCGGTCCCTCGGTGAAGCGGTTCCTCGACGAGGTGTCGTCGGGGGTGGTGCCCGGGACCTGGTGGGCCTTCGAGGACGTCGGCCACAACCAGGAGGCGAAGCAGGCCCTGGTCGCGATGTTCCCCGGTCAGACCCCCTTCGACACCCCGAAGCCCGAGCGCCTGCTCCAGCGGATCGTCCACATCGCCTCGAACCCCGGGGACATCGTGCTCGACGCCTTCGCGGGGTCGGGCACGACGGCCGCCGTCGCGCACAAGATGCGTCGGGGCTGGGTGGCCGTCGAGCGGGAGGAGTCGACCGTCGAGGCGTTCACCCGTCCTCGGCTGGCGAAGGTGGTCGACGGCGAGGACCGGGGCGGGATCACCGAGGCCGTCGGCTGGATCGGCGGCGGCGGGTTCCGCGAGCTCCGGGTCGCCCCGCCGACCTACCGGGTCGTGGAGACCGCGGGGTTCCGCGCGCTGGGCCTGCCGGCGGTCGACGGCGCGACGCTCGCGCGGTCCGTGGCCGCGCAGCTCGGCTACGAGGTCGAGCCCGATCTCGCCGGCGGTCGCGACGACGGCGTCCCCTCGATCGGATCGGGGGGCGCCGCGGGCTGGGCCTCGCAGCCCTTCGCCGGCCGCAAGGGCCGCGCCCGTCTCGCCGTCGTCGCCGGCGTGGCCGACGAGAGCCTGGTCGACGGGCTGCTCGCCGGGCTGGACGAGGGGGAGACGCTGACGCTGGCGACCACGATGGCCGCGCCGGGCACGGCCCAGGCGCTGCGGGCGCGCAGCCGGGGCTCCCGGCTGCTGCTCGTGCCGCACGACCTGTTCCGCTCGCGGGGCGCGGTCTCGTGACCTGGCCTGGCCTCGATCCGGCGCTCGCGGAGTCGGTCGCCGCGGCGATGGACCTCCGCGACCCGAACCGGCGCGCCCTGCTCGCACTGGTCGAGCAGGTGGCGCGCGGCGACGGCCGGGAGGTCGTCGCCGACCTCGCGACCGGCGTCGGCAAGACGTATCTCGCCGCCGCGCTCATCGACTACGCGGCGCAGCAGGGGCTGCGCGACGTGCTCGTCGTGGTGCCAGGGCGCACGATCCTGGAGAAGACCATCGCGAACCTCACGCGCGGGTCGCCGAAGTTCGTGCCCGGTGCCGAGATCGAGCCGCTGGTCGTCACCGCCGAGAACTTCCAGCGCGCGGAGATCGGCGACGCGCTGCACGATCCGCGGCGGCTGAAGGTGTACGTGCTCACCGTCCAGGTCATGCTCCGCCCGGGCGACAACGCCTCCCGCCGGGTGCGCGCGGAGGACGAGCACATCGGCACCGCCCTCTATGACCACCTCCGCGCGCTGCCGGACCTGCTGGTCATCGCCGACGAGCACCACGTGTACCGGGAGCGCGCGACCGCGTTCTCCGAGGCGATCCGGGACCTCGGCGCCCGCGCCGTGGTCGGGCTGACCGCCACGCCGGATGCCGCCGACGTCGCCGCGGGCCGGGTCGTGTTCCGCTACCCGCTCGCCGAGGCGATCGCCGACGGGCTCGTCAAGGTGCCGGTCATCGCCTATCGCGCGGACGGCCGCGGCGAGCAGGAGCTGCAGCTCGCCGACGCGGTCCGGCTGCTCGAGGGCAAGGCCCCGCTGTGGGCGACGTTCTCCGAGGCGGCCGAGGCGCCCGAGGTGCATCCGGTGCTGTTCGTCGTCGCGCAGACCATCGAGGACGCGAACGCCGTCGCCGAGCGGCTCGCCGCGGACGACCTGCTGCCGGGCGAGGGCCGCGTGCTCGTCATCACCTCGGAGTCGAGCGACGTCGCGCTCGGGATGCTCGCGCGCGTCGAGGAGCCGGACTCGCCGGTCCGGGCGATCGTCTCGGTGAACAAGCTCCGCGAGGGCTGGGACGTCAAGAACATCGGCGTCGTCCTGGCGCTGCGCGCGCTGGCGTCCGAGACGCTCACCGAGCAGGTGATGGGTCGCGGGCTCCGGCTGCCGTTCGGCCGGCGCACGGGCGTGCCGGCGATCGACCAGCTCGACCTCGTGGCGCACGAGTCGTACGCGCAGCTGCTGCGCGCCAAGGACGCGCTGCTCGAGCGGCTCGTCGGAGCGGAAGCCGGTGCGAGCCGGCCGGACGAGGAGCGGCCGATCGTGCTGTTCGAGACGGGCGCCGGTGCCGCGGGCGACGGCGGCGCCTTCGGGCTGGGGATGCCGGTCGCCGGCTCCCCCTCGAGCGTCGGCCTCGACGGCGTCGGCCTCGCCGAGATCCTGCTCGCGCAGGAGCAGGGCGCCCTCGAGGCGCAGGCCGTCGCCGACGAGCGCCGGCTCGGCGAGGCGATGCCGCGGAACGCGGGCCTCGCCCCGATCGAGTTCCCCAGGGAGCGCTTCGAGTACGCGCCTCCGGCGTTCTCGCTCGCGTCGCTGCGCCTCGTCGACGTCGAGCAGCGCGGCAGCCGCTATCGGACCGAGCCGGAGGTGCGGATCATCCGGCGCGCGATCCAGGCCGATCGGGACGTGCTCGGCGAGGTCCGCGTCCGCGAGGAGCGGGTCGAGTCCGCCGAGGCCACGGTGCAGCTGCGCAGCGCCGACGAGGTGCGCGCGGGCCTCGTGCGCCGCCTGCTCGGCAGCGGGCTCGTCGCCGCCGAGCTCGACGAGCAGGCCCGCGCCGTCGAGCTCGTCGACGCCTTCCTGCGCGGCGCCGGGGTCGAGCGGGACGGTCACTACGAGTGGTCCGCGGACCTCGCCGACCGCGCGGACGCGGCGCTCTTCGGGCTGGTCGAGGCCGCCTACCGCGCGAACCGGGCTCGGCCGGCCTTCACCTGGGACCCCGTGCTGCTGCCGCCGCGCCGCCCGATGCCGCTGCAGACGCAGGACAAGAACGCGCCCGAGGCGGCCTTCCGGGTCGGCGCCTGGTACGGCGAGTGGACCCGCGGCGTCGAGCGCTACGCCCAGCTCGACTCCGCGACCGCCGAGTTCCGGCTCGCGAAGAAGCTCGACGACTGGGACGGCGTCGACCGCTGGCTGCGCCTCTACGTGCACGGCGACGGCTGGATCCGCTGGTTCGGCGGCCGGTACTTCCCGGACTTCGTGGTCGTCGCGGTCGATGGCGCGCAGTGGATCGTCGAGGCGAAGTCGGACAAGGCGGCGACCGACTCCGCGGAGGTCGCGCAGAAGGCCGAGGCCGCCCGAGAGTGGGTGCAGCGGGTCAACGCCTCGCGCCGCTTCGGCACCTGGGGCTACCTCCTGGTCACCGAGACGCAGATCGCGGCGGCCGCCTCCTGGGAGGCGCTGGTGCGCGCAGCCCGCTGACGGCGAGCCCGCCTAGGCTCGATCCATGAGCGACGCAGCGCCCTCCGGCATCGACCTCCACGAGCTCGACCCCGGGATCCGCCCGCAGGACGACCTCTTCCGCCACGTCAACGGCAAGTGGATCGACCGGACGGCGCTGCCGCCGGACAAGGCGCGCTACGGCTCGTTCCACATCCTGCACGAGGAGGCGGAGGAGGCCATCCGCGCCATCATCGAGGAGTCGCAGCGCGCCGAGCCCGGCACCGACGCGCGGAAGGCCGGCGACCTGTTCGCGTCCTTCATGGACGAGGCGGCGATCGAGGCGAGGGGCGCCGAGCCGCTCGTCCCGCTGCTGGCCGAGGTCGCCGCGATCGACTCGGTCGAGTCGCTGCTGGCGACGGTCGGCCGGCTCGAGCGCGCCGGCGGCCCCGGCTTCGTCCACCTCTACGTCGACAACGACCCGGGGGACCCGGAGCGGTACCTGCTCAACGTCGTGCAGGGCGGTCTCGGCCTGCCGGACGAGTCGTACTACCGGGAGGAGAAGTTCGCCGAGATCCGGGCGAGGTACCGCGAGCTCGTCGAGCGCCTGCTCGTGCTCGCCGTAGTGGACGACGCCGCGGCGCGCGCCGACCGGGTGGTCGCGCTCGAGCACGAGATCGCCGCGGCGCACTGGGACAAGGTCGCGTCCCGCGACGCCCAGAAGACCTACAACCTGCTGGCCTGGGACGAGGTCGCCGCGCTCGCCGGCCCGGCGCCGATCGCCGCCTGGCGGGACGCGATGGGCCTCGAGCCGGTGCACACCGCGGAGCTCGTCGTGCATCAGCCGAGCGCGCTGTCCGGCATCGCCGCGCTGCTCACGGCGGAGCGCCTGCCGGCGTGGCGGGACTGGCTCGCCTTCCACATCGTCCGCGAGCTCTCCGGCTCGCTCTCCGACGCGTTCGTCCAGGCCGGCTTCGACTTCTACGGCCGCACCCTGACGGGCACGCCGGAGATCCGCGCGCGCTGGAAGCGCGGGGTCACCCTGGTCGAGGGCGTCCTCGGCGAGGCCGTCGGCCGCGTCTACGTCGAGCGCCACTTCCCGCCGGCCGCCAAGGCGGCGATGGACGAGCTCGTCGCCGACCTCATCGAGGCGTACCGCCGCTCGATCTCCGAGCTCGAGTGGATGGGCGAGGCGACCAGGGCGCGGGCCCTCGAGAAGCTCGCGAGGTTCACGCCGAAGATCGGCTACCCGGTCAGGTGGCGCGACTACTCGGCCCTGGAGATCGTCGCCGACGACCTGATCGCCAACGAGCGGGCCGCCGCGGAGTTCGAGTTCCGCAGGGAGCTCGCCAAGCTCGGGCGTCCGATCGATCGCGACGAGTGGTTCATGACACCGCAGACGGTCAACGCCTACTACAACCCGGGCTTCAACGAGATCGTCTTCCCCGCCGCGATCCTGCAGCCGCCCTTCTTCTCCGCCGAGCGCGACGCGGCTGCGAACTACGGCGCGATCGGCGCGGTGATCGGCCACGAGATCGGCCACGGCTTCGACGACCAGGGATCCCGCTTCGACGGCGAGGGGCGGCTCACCGACTGGTGGACCGAGGACGACCGGGCGGCCTTCGAGCGGCGCACCGGCTCGCTCATCGCGCAGTACGAGGCGCTCGTCCCCGAGCAGCTCGGCGGCGACGAGGCGCACCATGTGAACGGGGCGCTGACGATCGGCGAGAACATCGGCGACCTCGGCGGACTCGGCATCGCGTGGCGGGCCTACGGAGTGCATCTCGAGCGGCAGGGTCTGACCGTGGGCCCGGTGATCGACGGTCTCACCGCCGCGCAGCGCTTCTTCCTCTCCTGGGCGCAGGCCTGGCAGCAGAAGGGCCGCGACGAGGAGGTCATCCGTCTGCTCGCGATCGACCCGCACTCGCCGAGCGAGTTCCGCTGCAATCAGATCGTGCGGAACATCCCGGCCTTCTACGAGGCCTTCGGCGTCGCCGAAGGGGATCGGCTGTGGCTGGCGGAGCCGGAGCGCGTCGCGATCTGGTGATCCTCGCGGGGCGGGCTCCGGCGGAGCGCGGCGCGCCGTGCTGTCAAGCCCCAGTATTCCCGTAGCGGCATGCATCCGCCTGGGGTTACTGTGGACGCATGAGTCTGAAGGGCAAGCTGGTGCTCATCGGGCTCGGCGTCGGCGTCGGCTACATCCTCGGCGCGAAGGCCGGGCGCGAACGGTACGACCAGATCGCGAAGGCGGCGGGCACGGTGTGGAACGCCCCGCTGGTCAAGGACGTGCGCGAGACCGCGGCCACGTTCGTCAACGACCGGCTCGAGGACGCCGCCTGCCTGCTGAAGAAGGGCGCCTCCGGCGTCATCGACCGCATGACCGGCGGCCGGCGACGATCGGCGCGCACCGCGGCCGCGCCGCCGGAGTCGTTGTGAGCGACGCCGACTCGGCGCCGAAGCGCTCGCTGCTCCAGCTGCTCAGCGCCCTTCCCGGGCTCGTCAGCGATCTCATCCGGGCGGAGATCGACGCGCTGAAGGCCGAGCTCAAGGAGCGGGCGATCCGCGCCGGCATCGGCATCGGCCTGCTGCTGGCCGCCGCGCTGTTCCTGCTGCTCGCCGTCATGGTCGGCGTGTTCGCCGCGATCGCCGGCATCGCCACCGCGCTGCCGCTGTGGGCGAGCGCGCTCATCGTCTTCGGCGGGCTGCTGATCATCGCGATCGTGCTCCTGCTCGCCGGGGTCGCCGCGCTCAAGTCGTCGGGGAGCGGCACGGACCGCCTCGGCTCGATCGGCGAGGACCTGCGCACCCTGCGCCGCACCGGCCGGGGCACGGTGCCGCCGACGGACGGGCAGGAGGCCTGAGATGCAGCAGCGGACCGCTCCCGAGCAGCGCGTGCTCGCCGCCCGCGCCGAGCTCGCGGCGACGCTCGACGCGATCGACGACAAGCTCAACGTGCCGAAGCGTGCCCGAGCGGCGACCGCGAGGATCCGGGAGTCGGTGCGGCGCAACCCGGCCCCCTGGATCGCCGGCGTCGTCGGCGCCGGCCTGGTGCTCGCCGGGGCGATCGCCTGGACGGCTGTCCGGCGCTCCCGCTGAGCCTCCGGCTCGGCTCGGCTAGACCGCGAGTCCGACGCCGAGCAGCGCGACGGCGAGCAGCGGCACGGCGCCCTGGATCAGCGCCCCGCGCAGCAGGCGCCTCCGCGAGGAGACGAGCAGGACGATCGCCGCGGCGAGCATGCACAGCGCGCAGAACCCGCCGACCCAGCCCCACGCGCTGAGCCCCGCGACCGGATCGACCCCGGCGACGATCCCCCCGATGCCGCCGGCGATCGCGCCGACGGCGAGGAACAGGTTGTAGAAGCCCTGGTTGAGCGCCCACGGCCGGGCGATCTCCGCGTCCGCCGCGGAGGCGATCCCGAACTGCCGCCAGGTCGACCGCGAGCGCCAGAGCACCGACTCGAGCAGGAAGATGAGCACGTGCACGGCGCCGGCGAGGACGACGAGCGCCAGCCCGACGACGATGAGGACGGAGGACATCGCTTCGCCTAGCCGAACAGGATCGCGGCCTCGTCGTAGCGGGACTGCGGCACCGCGTTCAGCCGCCCCGTCGCGTCCTCGAGCGGGACGTGCGTGATTTCCGTGCCGCGCAGCGAGACCATCCGCCCGAATCGGCCGTGCACGACGGCGTCGACCGCGGCGAGGCCGAACCGGGTCGCCAGCACGCGGTCGAAGGCGCTCGGCGTGCCGCCGCGCTGGATGTGCCCGAGCGTCGTGCAGCGGGTCTCGATCCCGGTCCGCGCCTCGAGCTCGGCGGTGACCATCTCCCCGATCCCGCCGAGCCGGGGCCGGCCGTAGCTGTCCCGGCCCTGGACGGAGTAGGCCTCGGCGCCGCCCTCCGGGACGAAGCCCTCGGCGACCACGACCAGCGGCGCGCGCCCGCGGTCGCGGGCGGCGGTGACCCAGCCGGCGAGCCGGTCCCAGCTGGTGTGCTGCTCCGGGATGAGGATCGCGTGCGCGCCCGCGGCCATGCCGGAGTGCAGCGCGATCCAGCCGACGTGCCGTCCCATCACCTCGGCGACCATGCAGCGCCCGTGCGAGTCGCCGGTGGTGCGGAGCCGGTCGAAGGCCTCGGTCGCGATCCCGACGGCGGTGTCGAAGCCGAAGGTCATGTCCGTCGCGGAGAGGTCGTTGTCGATCGTCTTCGGCACGCCGACGATCGGCACGCCGAAGCCGGCCAGCTCCCTGGCGGCCGACAGCGTGCCCTCGCCGCCGATGACGATGAGCGCGTCGACGTCGAGCCGCTCGAGCGTCGCGCGCGCCGTGGCGGCGGTCGGGTCGTCCTCGAAGGGGTCCGTGCGCGAGGTGCCGATGATCGTGCCGCCGAGCTTGCCGATGCCCTGGATGTCCCGGCGCGCCAGCGGGACGGCGTCGCCCTCGACGACGCCGCGCCAGCCGTCGCGGAAGCCGATGAACTCGCGGCCGTAGACCTGGGTGCCCTTGAGCACGACGGCCCGGATGACCGCGTTCAATCCGGGGCAGTCGCCCCCGCTGGTCAGGATGCCGATCGCCACGGAATCACCGTAGCGGTCGGCGCGACCGGTGAGTACGCTCCACGTGACGGACCTCACCCATCTCAGAGAGGCAACGATGACCGACCCCAACGCCCAGCCGCCGCAGCAGCCGTACCAGCCGCCGCAGCAGCCCTACCCGCCGGCGCAGCCGTACCAGCAGCAGCCGGCCGCCTACGCGCCCGGCGACTTCCCGGGCAAGACGCTCGGCATCGTCGGCCTCATCCTCGCCTTCCTCTGGTGGCTGTCGGTGGTGGGCCTCATCCTCAGCATCATCGCCTTCAACCAGTCGAAGAACGCCGGCTTCAAGAACACGCCCGCGAAGGTCGGCATCATCGTCGGCTCGATCGTGATCGGGCTCTCGGTCATCGTGACGATCATCGTGATCGTGATCGGGATCGCCGCGGCGAGCATCGGCGGCGGCGTCCTGCAGGGCCTCTGCTCGACGCCGGGCGTCAGCTGCTGACCCGCTAACCGGACTCCAGCACCGCTGCGGCGGCGCCGGCCCGCACTCGGCGGGCCGGCGCCGCCGCAGCGCATTCCGGGCCCATCGCGTCGGTGCTCCGCGCGCGGGCCGACGCGCTAGCCTCGCCGCATGGACGCCATCGGCTCCGGCGCATGATCCAGTTCCGCCGCAGGATGCGCGCGCGCCCGATCGACGAGGTCGGCCGGGCGTCGACGCCGCTCGAGCTCATCTTCGACCTGACCTTCGTGGTCGCCGTCTCCCTGCTCGTCGACGCGTCCGCGCAGGAGCTCCTGGCCGGCGACGGCTGGTCGATCCTGCCCCGGTTCCTGATGACGTTCTTCGCGATCTGGTGGGCCTGGGACCAGTTCAGCTGGCTCGCCTCGGCCTACGACACCGACGACATCCCCTACCGGGTGCTCACCATGGTGCAGATGGCCGGCGTGCTCGTGCTCGCCTCCGGCGTGCCCGCCGCCTTCGAGCGCGACGACTGGCTGGTCGTCACGATCGGGTACCTCATCATGCGCGTCGGGCTGGTCGCCTCCATCTCCCGCGCGATCCGCGACGACACCGAGACCGGGCGGGTCGCGCTGCGGTACGTCATCGGCATCTCCATCGTCCAGGTCTGCTGGCTGCTGCGGCTGCTGCTGCCCTCCGGCCACGGGCTGATCGAGGGGTCCTTCGTGCTGCTCGCCGTCGCCGAGCTGATCGTCCCGATCTGGGCCGACCGCGCCGGCGGCATCAACTTCCACCCCCACCACATCGCCGACCGGCACGGGAGCTTCACGATGATCCTGCTCGGCGAGAGCGTGCTCGCCGCCGCGACCGCCTTCCGCGACGTGCTCGCGCAGACCGGGCTGGACGTGCTGCTCGCGGTCGCCGGCCTCGCGGCGCTGGTCATCCTGTTCGCGCTGTGGTGGGTCTACTTCGAGGAGCCGGCCGCGGAGCGCCTGGAGGCCAGGCGCAGTCGTGCGGTCTACTACGCCTACGGTCACTACGTCGTGTTCGCCGCGCTCGCGATGGTCGGCGCCGGGCTCGAGGTCGTGGTCGCCGACGTCGCCGGCCGCGAGCCGGTCGGCGGCGTGCTCGCGGCCGGCGCGCTCGGCTGGCCGGTCGCGGTCTTCCTGATCGCGCTGTGGGCGGTGCACGCGCCGCTCGCCGAGCCGCGCGCGATGGACCCGGTCCCGACCTGGACGGCGGCGGCGCTGATCGCCGCGGTGCCGTTCGCCGCGGGGTCGATCGGCACGCTCGGATGCACCGTCGCGATCGCGCTGCTGGTGGTCGCGCTGCTCGTCGCGGTGCTGCTGCGGTCGCGGCGCCGCGAGCGGCTCGGGCCCCGGCCGACGGTCCGCTGGGAGGGCTAGGCTGACGAGGGAGGCGCGTCATGGAGCTCGATCCGGAACTGCTGCGACGGATCCGTGCTCGCGCCGCCGGATACGACCGGGCGAACGCCTTCTTCGACGAGGACCTCGCCGAGCTGCGGGCGGCCGGCTACCTTCGAGTGCGACCGCTGCTGGAGACGGCCCGAGACCAGCGCCGGCTCGCCGCGCACGCGCCCGCCACCGCGCTCGGGATCAACATGCACCTGGTCTGGGTCGGGGTGGCGAGGACCCTGCGCGACCGGGGCGATCGGAGCCTGGACGGGGTGCTGCGGGACGCCGAGGCCGGAGAGCTCTTCGCCTTCGGCCTCAGCGAGCCGGGCAACGACCTCGTGCTGTGGGACTCGGCGACGGTCGCCGAGCGCGTCGACCCGTCGCCCGGGTCCGGGGCGGCGTCGGGCTGGGCGTTCCGCGGGACCAAGGTCTTCACGTCCCTGGCGCCGGCCTGGACCCGGCTCGGCGTGTTCGGCCGCGCCGAGACGCCGGACGGGCCGCGACTGGTGCACGGGTTCCTCACCCGAGAGGACCCCGGCGTCACCACGCTGGACGACTGGGACGCGCTCGGCATGCGGGCGACCCAGTCGCGGACGACGGTGCTCGACGGCGCGGTCGTGCCGGACGAGCGGGTGAGCCGGATCCTGCCGGTCGGGCCGAACGCCGACCCGTTCGTGTTCGCGGTCTTCGCGAACTTCCTGCTGCTGATCGGCTCGGTGTACGCGGGCATCGCGGATCGCGCGCTCGAGCTCGCGGTCGAGGCGGTGCAGGGCCGCCGCAGCCGCGCGACCGGCCGGTCCTACGCGCAGGACCGGGACCTGCGCTGGCGGCTCGCCGACGCCGCGCTCGCGCTCGACGCGCTCGCGCCGGACCTGGAGTCGCTCGCGGCGGACGTCGACGCGCTCGCGGACCGCGGCGCCGCCTGGTTCCGCCTGCTGACCGGCGCGAAGCATCGCGCGACGGAGACGGCCAGGGTCGTGGTCGACCACGCGCTGCGCGCCGCGGGCGGCGCGGGCTACCGCGGCTCGGCCGAGCTGTCCCGGCTGCAGCGCGACGTGCTCGCCGGCGTCTTCCACCCCAGCGACACGGAGTCGGTGCACGCGACCGTCGCCGCGAGCCTGCTCGGCCCGCTCGAGCCCTGAGCCGGCCGCGGTGCTCGTTAGACAGGCTAATGAGCTACGCTAATGGATCGTGGTCGATGAGTCGGAGGAGCTGGCGCGGCTCGCCTCCGACCTCCGGGTGGCCGCCTTCCGGCTCACCCGCCGGCTTCGGATCGAGTCGCACATCGACGAGGTCACCGACTCGCAGCTGACGGTGCTGCTCTGGCTCAGCCGGCTCGAGCGCGCCGCGCCGGGTGCGCTCGCCGAGCTCGAACGGGTCAGCCCGCCGTCGATGAACCGGACGCTCAACGTGCTCGAGACCGCCGGCTACGTGCGTCGCATCGACGACCCCGAGGACGGGCGCCGGGTCATCGTCGAGATCACTGAGCGCGGCGCGGAGCTCGCGAGCACCGCCCGGCGCCGCCGGAACGCCTGGCTCAAGGCGGAGCTCGGCCCGCTCCCGGCCGCCGACCGCCGCACGCTCGCACGGGCGGCCGAGCTCCTGGACGGGATGACGCTGCGGTGAGGGGCGCGATGTTCCGCTCGCTGGGCCGCTTCAACTACCGGCTCTGGTTCTTCGGCTCGCTCGTCTCGAACGTCGGCTCCTGGGCCCAGTCGACGGCGCTCAGCTGGACGGTGCTGACCTTCCTCACCGACGACGACCCCGCGGCGATGGGCGTGTGCATGGCGCTGCAGTTCGGCCCGCCGCTGCTGCTCGTCGGCATCACCGGCTGGGTCGCCGACCGCTTCCCCCGCCGCCGGATCCTCCTGGTGACCCAGGCGGCGCTCGGCAGCACGGCGCTCACCGTCGGCGTGCTGCTGCTCAGCGGGGTGCTGACGCTGCCGCTGATGTACGCGCTCGCGCTGCTGTTCGGCATCGCCACCGCGTTCGACAACCCGACCCGCCAGGCCTTCGTCTCCGACCTGGTCGGCCGCGCGGACGCCTCGAACGCCGTCGCGCTCAACTCCGCCGCCTTCAACACCGCCCGCCTGATCGGTCCCGCCGTCGCGGGCTTCGCGATCGTCGCGGTCGGCAGCGGCTGGGTGTTCATCGCCGACGCGGTGAGCTACCTCGCGACGATCATCGTGCTGCTGGCCATGCGCCGCGGCGAGCTGGTGCCGAGGGCGAAGGCGACCGGCGTGCAGCGCTTCCTCGACGGCTTCCGGTACGTGCGCCGGCGCGGCGACCTCGTCGCGCTGTTCGCGATGGCGTTCATCATCGGCGCGTTCGGGATGAACTTCCCCATCTTCGCCTCGACCATGTCGCTCGAGTTCGGGCACGACGCGGACGGCTTCGGCCTGCTCAGCTCGATGCTCGCGATCGGCTCGCTCGCCGGGGCGCTGCTCGCGGCGCGACGGGCGCAGGCCCGGCTGCGGGTGGCGATCGCGACCTCGCTGCTGTTCGGGATCTCGTGCGGGGCGTCGGCGTTCATGCCCGGGTTCTGGAGCTATGCGGCGGTGTGCGTGATCACCGGGTTCTCCGTGGTCACCATGCTCACCACCGCGAACGGCTACGTCCAGACCACGGCCGAGCCCGTGCTGCGCGGCCGGGTGCTCGCCATCTACATGGCGCTCATGATGGGCGGCACCGTCATCGGCGCGCCGATCGTCGGCTGGGTCGCGGCGGTCGCCGGGCCGCGGGCGGCGATCCTGGTCGGCGGGGCCTCCGGCGTCGTCGCCTTCCTGATCGGGGTGAGCTGGTTCCTCCTCTCCGGTCGGGTGCGGCGCAGCGCCGACGCCCGCCTCGGGATCGAGGTCGTCGAGACCCGGCCGATCGACCTCGTCGTCGCGCCGGAGGAGTTCTCGGACGCCGTCCTCGGCGCCACGCCGATCCGCGAGGAGCCGGAGGACGACCTGCCGGAGGAGCCGGAGGGCGCGGTGGCCGTCCGGCCCACCTGAGCTACGTCCGCGGGACGAGCCGGCGCAGCTGGGTGACGTGCCGCGGGGCGAGCTCCTCGACGGAGGCGACCTGCAGCAGCCGCATGGTCTGGACGATCTGCCGGGTCAGGATCTCCATCGCGCGGTGCGCGCCGTCGACCCCGCCGGCCATCAGGCCGTACATGTAGGCGCGGCCGACGATGGCGCACCGCGCGCCGAGGGCGATGCCCGCGACGATGTCGGCGCCGTGCATGATGCCGGTGTCCACGATGACCTCGGTGTCCCGCCCGACCTCCCGGACCACGTCCGGCAGCAGGTGGAAGGGGATCGGAGCGCGGTCGAGCTGGCGCCCGCCGTGGTTCGACAGGATGATGCCGTCGACGCCGAGGCCGGCGAGCCTCTTCGCGTCGGCGAGGTTCTGCACGCCCTTGACGACGAGCCTGCCCGGCCACATGCCCCGGATCACGTCGAGGTCGGCGAACGAGATCGTCGGGTCCATCGCCGAGGACAGCAGCTCCCCGACGGTGCCGCCGGTCGAGCTCAGCGAGGCGAACTCGAGCTTCGGCGTGGTCAGGAAGTCCCACCACCACCAGGGCCGCGGGATCGCGTTCACGAGCGTGCGCATCGTCAGCTGCGGCGGGATGGAGAAACCGTTGCGGGTGTCGCGGAGGCGGTTGCCGCCGACCGGCGCGTCGACGGTGAACATCAGGGTGTCGAAGCCCGCGGCCGCCGCGCGCTCGACGAGGCCGTACGAGATCTCCCGCTGGCGCATGACGTAGAGCTGGAACCAGTTGCGTCCCGGGTTCAGCTCGGCGACCCGCTCGATCGCGGTGTTCCCGAGGGTGGACAGCGTGAACGGGATGCCGATCCGCGCGGCGGCGGACGCGCCGCCGACCTCGCCCTCGGTGTGCGCGATCCGGCTGAAGCCGATCGGCCCGATCGCGAACGGGTAGGCGCTCGGGCCGCCGAGCACGGTGGTCGAGGTGTCGACCCGGGAGACGTCGTTGAGGATGTCCGGGTGGAACTCGACGTCCTCCCAGGCCTGGCGGGCGCGCGTCAGCGAGATCTCGCCGTCGGCCGCGCCGTCGACGTAGTCGAAGGCGGCGCGCGGCGTCCGGCGCTGCGCGATCGCCCGCAGGTCGTGGATGGTCAGCGCCGACTCGAGGCGGCGCCGCTTCGCGCTCCACACCGGCTTCTTGAACCTCATGAGCTCGAACACGTCGCGCGGGTTCGGGAACTTCCTCGTCACCATGGGGCGGTGGTCCTCACTGTCGGGCGCGGTCTCGGTCGTAGGCGGCGAGCAGCCGGTCGCGCGCGCCGCGGATGTGCTCGCCGGTGAGCCGCCCGGCGAGGTCGGCGTCCCCGGCGACGACGGCGTCGAGGATCGCCTGGTGCTGCGCGGCGATCTCGGCCGGGGTCAGCACGCGCTCGGCCTGCACCTGCGCGATGCACATCTCGATCTCGCCCATCAGCAGCCCGTGCATCCGCACCAGCCGGGCGTTCGGCTGACCGGCGACGAGCTCGCGGTGGAAGGTCGCGTCGATCCGGGCGAACGGCGTGTCCGGGTCGATCGCGAGCAGCTCGCGGTGGGCGCGCAGCGCCGCGGCCGGGATCGAGCCCGACCGGGCGAGCCGCTCGATCGCGGCGCGCTCGACGACCTCTCGGCTCTCGTAGATGTCGGCGATGTCGCCCGCGTCGAGGGACGGCACCCGCGCCGCCTGATGCGGCGCGCGGCGCAGCAGGCCGTCGCCGACCAGCCGCTCGATCGCGAGCCGCGCGGTGGAGCGCGCGACGCCGTGCCGCAGCGCGACCGCCGACTCGGTGACGGCGGTGCCGGGCGGCAGCGCCCGCTCCAGGATGGCGTCGCGGAGGGCCGCGTGCAGCGCCTCGGGGAGGACGCTCGCCTCGTCGAGGGCCGCGTTCGTCACGATCAAAGATTGTCGAACAATCTGGAGGATTGCAAGTCAATTCTTCGCGTCCGGCGGGCGCGCTCCGAAACATCCCCGACACGGCTTCGCTCTACGCTTTCGTCATGGCGGACCTGTTCGAGGGCTACGGCGCCCCGAAGCCGCGGCTCGGCGCGCTGCCGTGGGACGAGATGTTCGCCGGGGACGGGGGCGTCCGCGAGCCCTACGCGGAGATCCATCGCACGCTCGCCTCGATGAGCCCGGAGGAGATCCGCGGTCGCACCGACGCGCTCGCCAAGTCCTATCTCGCCCAGGGCGTCACCTTCGACTTCGCCGGCGAGGAGCGGCCGTTCCCGATCGACCCGGTGCCGCGGGTCATCGCGCAGACCGATTGGGAGCACGTCCGCTCCGGCGTCGCCCAGCGCGTGCGCGCCCTCGAGGCCTTCCTCGCCGACGTGTACGGGCCGCAGCGCGCCGTCCGGGACGGCGTCATCCCGGCGTCGCTGATCACCTCGAGCAGCCACTTCCACCGGGAGGCCGCCGGCGTCGTGCCGGCGAACGGCGTGCGGATCCAGGTCTCCGGCATCGACTGCATCCGCGACGAGCAGGGCGTCTGGCGGGTGCTCGAGGACAACGTGCGCGTCCCCTCCGGCGTCAGCTACGTCATCTCGAACCGACGGGTCATGGCCCAGACACTGCCCGAGCTGTTCGTCAGCATGCGGGTGCGGCCGGTCGGCGAATATCCCGCCCGGCTGCTGGAGGCGCTGCGGGCGAGCGCCCCGGGCGGCATCGAGGACCCGACGGTCGTGGTGCTCACGCCCGGCGTGTTCAACTCCGCGTACTTCGAGCACGCGCTGCTCGCCCGCCTGATGGGGGTCGAGCTCGTCGAGGGCCGGGACCTGTTCTGCTCGGGCGGCCGGGTCTGGATGCGCACGACCGCGGGCCCGACGCGGGTCGACGTGATCTACCGGCGGGTCGACGACGAGTTCCTCGACCCGCTGAAGTTCCGCGCCGACTCGATGCTCGGCAGCCCGGGGCTCATGCTCGCCGCCCGGCTGGGCAACGTGACGATCGCGAACGCCATCGGCAACGGCGTCGCCGACGACAAGCTCGTCTACACCTACGTGCCCGACCTCATCCGCTACTACCTCGCCGAGGAGCCGGTGCTGCCGAACGTGCGGACCTGGCGGCTCGAGGAGCCCGGCGCGCTCGAGGAGGTGCTCGACCGGCTCGACGAGCTCGTCGTCAAGCCCGTCGACGGCTCGGGCGGCAAGGGGCTCGTGGTCGGCCCGGACGCGACCCGCTCGGAGCTCGACGCGCTGCGGGCCCGCCTCGTCGAGGACCCGCGCGGCTGGATCGCGCAGCCGGTCGTGCAGCTCTCCACGATCCCGACGCTGGTCGAGGACGGGATGCGGCCGCGGCACGCGGACCTCCGGCCGTTCGCCGTCAACGACGGGCACGACGTCTGGGTGCTGCCGGGCGGGCTCACCCGCGTCGCGCTCCCCGAGGGCCGCCTGGTCGTCAACTCCTCGCAGGGCGGCGGCTCGAAGGACACCTGGGTCGTCGGCTCCGTCCCGCTGCACGTCGAGCGGCACTCGATCCAGGGGCTCGTCGCCGACCAGGCGTCGATCACCACCTCGATCCCGATCATCGACCTCGACAACCCGCCGCAGCAGCACGACTCGCGCGGCGGTGCGGCGCTGCCGGCGCAGCAGCACGGCCAGCAGGAGTCGCAGGCCCAGCAGCAGCCGCAGCAGCAGGGCGCGCTGCCGGAGCGGTCGCCGCGCCGCGCGGAAGGCGAGGAGTCCCCGTGCTGAGCCGCATCGCCGAGGCGCTGTTCTGGATCGGCCGCTACATCGAGCGGGCCGACGGCACCGCGCGCATCCTCGACGTGCACCTGCAGCTGCTGCTGGAGGACCCGTGGATCGAGGAGGACGCGGCCTGCCGCGCGCTGCTCTCGGTGATGGGGACGCCATCGCCGAGGGGGGACCTCGGCCGCGAGCGCGTGCTCGAGATCCTCGCCGTCGACCGGGGCGAGCCGGCCTCGATCGCCTACTCGCTGAGCGCCGCCAGGGAGAACGCGCGCCGCGCGCGGGAGGTCGTCAACACCGAGCTCTGGGAGTGCCTCAACACGACGCGGGCGATGACGCCGATCGCCGTCCCGACCGAGAAGGTGCACGAGTTCTTCCAGTGGGTGCGGGAGCGCTCGGCGCTCGCCGTCGGCATCATCGAGTCGGCCACCAGCCGCGACGACGCCTGGCTGTTCTTCACCCTCGGGCGCTCGATCGAGCGGGCCGACATGACCGCTCGGCTGCTCGCGACCCGTTCGCTCACCGACGCGTCGGGGCCGAGCTGGACGACCATCCTGCGCTCCGTCGGCGCGAACGAGGCCTACCTGAAGACCTATCGCGGCATGCCCTCCGCCCGCAACGCCGCCGAGTTCCTCATCCTCGACCGGCTCTTCCCGCGCTCGATCCTCTACTCGGTGCTGCGCGCCGAGTCCTGCCTCCGCGAGATCGAGCCGGGCCCGGACGGCCGCGTCGGCTTCTCCGATCAGGCGCAGCGCATCCTCGGCCAGATCCGCAGCGAGCTCGAGTACCGCCCCATCCCCGAGGTCCTGGAGTCGCTGACGAGCTGGATGGAGCGCGTGCAGGTCGCCACCTCGGCGGCGTCCGAGGCGATCCGGGAGCGCTACTTCCCGAGCAACGCGATGCCGATGTGGGTGGGGGAGACGACGTGAAGCGACTGCGCATCCGCCACGTCACCGGCTTCGCGTACGACGGCGACGTGACGGCGAGCTACAACGAGGCCCGGATGCTGCCGCTGAGCCTCGACGGCCAGCTCGTCATCTCCTCGGGCCTCGAGATCGCCCCGGTCGGCGCGCACCACGACTACGTGGACTACTGGGGCACGCGCGTCACGTCGTTCGAGGTGCTCACGCCGCACCGGGAGCTCTCGATCACCGCGACCAGCGTCGTCGAGGTGCGGCCGCGGTCGACGGCCCCCGGCGAGGTCGACTGGGCGACGCTGCGCCGCCGCTGCGCCGAGTCGACGTCGACGGTCGAGCAGCTCGCGCAGACCCGGCTCACCGCGCCGCCCGCCGAGCTCGCCGCGCTCGCCGAGCGGATCGCCGCGTATCACCGCGATCCGTCGGACGCCGCCCTCGCCGTGTGCACCGCCGTCGGCGAGGCGCTCGAGTACGTGTCGGGCGTCACCAGCGTGCACTCCTCGGGCGCCGACGCCTGGGCGCAGCGCAAGGGGGTCTGCCAGGACATCGCGCACGTCGCGCTCGGCGCGCTGCGCGCGGTCGGGATCCCGGCGAGGTACGCCTCCGGCTACCTCCACCCGGTCGCGGAGGCCGAGATCGGCGCGACCGTCGCCGGCGAGTCGCACGCCTGGGTCGAGTGGTTCACCGGATCCGGCTGGCAGGGCTTCGATCCGACCAACGGCATCGGGATCGGCGACCGGCACGTGTGCGTCGGCCGCGGCCGGGACTACGACGACGTGCCCCCGCTGCGCGGCGTCTACGCGGGCTCGGTCGCCTCGTCGCTGTTCGTCGGCGTCGAGATCACCCGCGAGGCGTGAGCCGCGGGCGGCGGCGAGCCGTCCAGACGAGCCCCGCGCCGAGGACGAGGAACGCCGCCGCGATCGCGGCGCCCGCCGGGTCGAAGCCGGTGTCGGGCAGCACGTGCCGGACGAGCCGGTAGAGGTGCTGGCTGTCCGCGTCGGCGCCGAGCGCGGCGAAGGCCGTGACATAGGCGTCGCCGGTCGAGGTCACGAAGGGCGGCACGATCGCGCCCGCAGGACCGATGCGGGCGATGGCGGCGTCCGCCGCGTCGTAGAGGTAGTTCGTCCTGGTCCCGATCGGGTCGCTCGGCGAGACGACGGGGAAGCCGTTGAACAGCAGGACGTCCCCCCAGGCGGCGAGTCCGAGCTCGCCCTCGAGGTCGGTGCCGGCGGAGGTGCCGATGGGCGTCGCGGTGAGGCCGTCGTCGCTGCGGTAGAGGCGGCGCTCCGCGCCGTCCTGCATGAACCAGGTGACCGCGCCCCGGAAGACGGTCGGGCGGCCGGGGTTCAGCCCGCCGAGGTCGCTGGTCGGCTGGGCGAGGTCGCCGGAGACGAAGGAGTACAGGTGCTGCGTCCCCGAGATGGCGCCGGCCGCGAAGTAGGTGCGGCCGCCGTGCTCGAGCACGCCGTACGCCGCGGCGTACGTCGCCGCGGGCGGCGACGCCGGGAACGCGACCGCCTCGGCCGCCGAGGGACCGGCCCGGCGGAAGAGCTGGTCGCTCAGGATGTCGGCGCAGGACTGCACGTAGTAGACGTAACCGCCGGCCGAATGCAGATCGCCGGCGGCGCTCGCCGGATCGGTCGTCCCGTCCGCGCACTTCGGCAGCGGCGTCGTCGCCGTCGGCGCGATGCCGGGCGCCGAGGCGGGGTCGGCCCGCGGGACCGAGTGGAGAAGGCCGTCGCCCTGCATCACGACGTAGACGTCGGCGCCCAGGATGGCGAGCTCGTCGGGGAACGCGTCGTCCGCGGGCCAGTCGTACTGGGCGACGGCGTCGGCGACCGGGTCGTAGACGTGGATCGCGTTGCGACCGCCGGCCGGCGAGAGGAAGTAGAGCATCGCGCCGTCGGTCCGCAGGCCGCTCACCTGCCCGAGGGAGCTCGTCGTGCCGACGGGGCCGACCGCGCCGGTCGCGGGGTCGAAGGCGAACAGCCACGACCCGCCGGGCGAGGACGGGCTCGTCCCCTGGAAGTAGACGACGCCGCCCGCCTCGAGGAGCGGCCCCACGACGCTGTAGACCGAGCCGGGGGCGACCTCGACGAGCTCGTACCCGGCAGCGGACGCCGCCGTCGATGCGGGCAGCGCGCCGCCGAACGCCAACCCTGCCGTCATCACTGCTGCCGCTGCCGCGGCGCGTCCCCGTCGATGCACGTGTCCCGCTCCCCATTCGGTCGACGGGGCAAGCGTAGACCCGGGGAGTAGATTCCCTGCATGGCGGTGACGCGCAAGGATGCGACGTTCAAGGACCCGATGGGGGTCGCGATCCACTATCACGTTTGGTCGCACCCGCAGCCGAAGGCGGTCGTCCAGCTCGTCCACGGCCTCGGCGAGCACGCGCTGCGCTACGAGGCGCTCGCCGGCGAGCTGGTGGCGGCCGGCTACGAGGTGTGGGCGGACGAGCACCGCGGGCACGGCCCGACCGGCCTCGGCCAGTGGGGCGGCGACCGATCGAGGCTCGGCCGGCTCGGCAAGGGCGGCCACGACGCGGCGGTCGACGCGGTCCGCGCGTTCGGCCGGCTCATCCGGGCCGCCCGGCCGAGCGTCCCCTTCGTGCTGCTCGGCCACTCCTGGGGGTCGTTCATCGCGCAGATCCTGCTCGACACGGATCCGCGGCCGTACGACGCCGTGGTGCTCTCGGGCACCGCCTTTCGCACGCTGCGCGACATGAACGGCGGCGATCTCAACGCTCGCTTCAAGCGGCTCGGCACGACCGGCTACGAGTGGCTCAGCCGGGACGCCGCGGTCGTCGCGGCGGCCGCCGCGGACCCCCTCATGTTCAAGGCGAGCGCGATCAGGGTGTTCGGCATCCGGGACGCGCTGAGGCTGCTCGGCAAGCCGCCTCGCGGCCTCGCGGCCGAGCGCGACGTCCCGCTGCTCATGGTCGTCGGCTCCGAGGACCCGCTCGGGGGCGAGCGCTCGGTGCGCAGGCTCGCGGAGGCCTACATCGCCAGGGCCGGCCTCACCGACGTCACGGTGATCGTGTATCCGGGCGCGCAGCACGAGGTGTTCAACGAGACGAACCGCGACGAGGTGGTCCACGACGTCCTCACCTGGATGGACGCGCACATCGGCTGAGCGCGAACATCGCGACCGGGCCCGCGGTCCCCGCTGGTCGTAGGCTCGAAGGATGCACGGCGAGTACAAGGTCCCCGGCGGCAAGCTCGTCGTGGTCGACCTCGACGTCGTCGACGGCCGGTTCGCCGGAACGCGCATCGCCGGCGACTTCTTCCTCGAGCCGGACGCCGCGCTCGAGGCGATGAACGCCGCGGTCGACGGCCTGTCCGCCGACGCCGGCGGCGGGGACATCGCCGGGGCGATCCGCACCGCCCTGCCGGCGGACGCCGAGCTGCTCGGGGTCACCCCGGAGGGCGTCGCGACCGCCGTGCGACGCGCCGTCGCCGGTGCGCGGGAATGGGCCGACTATCCGTGGCGCCTGCTGCGGGGGCCCTCGCTGCCGCCCCGCGTCCAGGTCGCGCTCGACCAGGTGCTCGCCGAGCGCGTCGGCGCGGGACGCCGGGAGCCGACCCTGCGGTTCTGGGAGTGGGACCGCTCCGCGGTGGTCATCGGCTCGTTCCAGTCGGTCATGAACGAGGTGGACGCCGAGGCCGCGCGGCGCCACGACGTCGAGGTGGTCCGCCGGATCTCCGGCGGCGGCGCCATGTACATGGCCGGCGGCCAGGTCATCGTCTACTCGATCACCGCTCCCGCCGACCTGGTGTCCGGCATGAGCTTCGCCGACTCCTACGCCTTCCTCGACGACTGGGCGGTCGCCGGGCTCCGCTCGCTCGGCATCGAGGCCGCCTATCAGCCCCTGAACGACATCACGAGCCCGGTGGGCAAGATCGGCGGCGCCGCGCAGAAGCGCCTGTCCGGCGGCGGCCTGCTGCACCACGTCACCATGGCCTACGACATGGACGGCGAGCGGATGACCGAGATCCTGCGGATCGGGCGGGAGAAGCTGAGCGACAAGGGCATCGCCTCGGCCGCGAAGCGCGTCGACCCGCTGCGGTCGCAGACGGGCATGGAGCGCGAGGCGATCATCGATGCGCTGATCGCCGTATTCCGCGAGCGGTATGGACTGCGCGACGACGTGCTCGCCCCCGAGGAGCTCGCCGAGGCCGAGGCGCTCGCGGCCGCGAAGTTCGCGAGCGAGGCCTGGACCTACCGCGTCCCCTGAGCGTCGCCCGACGACGTCCGGTCCGCCTCGGCCGGGGTGCGGCGGGGGAGCACGACGGGCCGTCCCGTGTCCGGATCGGGGAGGATCCGCACCGGGGTCCGGTAGACCTCCTCGACCCGCTCGGCGCTGAGGACCTCGGCAGGCGAGCCGTCGGCGACGAGCCGCCCGCGATCGAGCATCACGAGATCGTCCGCGTACGCCGCGGCGAGCGAGAGGTCGTGGAGGACCGCGACGACCGCCCGGCCGCGCCCGGCGAGCCGGCGCGCGATGCGGAGCACGTCCTCCTGGTGACCGAGGTCGAGCGCCGCGGTCGGCTCGTCGAGCAGCAGCACCGGGGTCTCCTGCGCGAGCACCCGCGCGAGCGAGATCCGGGCGCGCTCGCCGCCCGAGAGCGTGGGGAAGGGGCGGTCGGCGAACGCGGTCGCGTCGGTCTCCGCGAGCGCCGCCTCGATCGCGCGCTCGTCGTCGTCGGCGCTCGGGGTGCCGAGCCACGGCGCGCGGCCCATCTCGACCACCTGCCGCCCGGTGAACGAGAAGGCGACCGCGTTCTGCTGCAGCAGCACGCCGCGTCGCCGCGCGAGCTCCGCCGGCGACCAGTCGCCGAGCGGGCGCCCGTCGAGCTCGACGCTCCCCCCGGTCGGGGCCGTGTCCCCGGCGAGCACGCCGAGCAGCGTCGACTTGCCCGCGCCGTTCGGGCCGACCAGGGCGAGCACGCGGCCGTAGCCGATCTCGAGCGAGATCCCGTCGAGGATCTCGACGTCGACGATCCGGTGGCCGACGCCGTGCACGCGGTAGGCGATCGTCATGCCCAGCCGCCCGCCTTCGCGCGATTCCGGCGGATCAGCCAGAAGAAGAACGGGCCGCCGATGATCGAGGTGAGCATCCCGATCGGGAGGTCCGAGCCCGGGATCGCCGTGCGCGCCACCAGGTCGGCCCAGACCAGCAGCGCGGCGCCGCCGAGCACCGAGCCGACCAGCAGCGTGCCGTGGCTCGGCCCGAGCAGCATCCGGATGAGGTGCGGGACGACGAGGCCGACGAACGCGATGATGCCGGCGAAGGCGACGGCGACGCCGGTCACCAGCGCGACGACGACGATCGAGACGACGCGCAGCCGCTCGACGCGGACGCCGAGGTGCGCCGCGGTCCGCTCCCCGAGCGCGAGCAGGTCGTAGCGCCGGGCGAGCCGGAGCGCGACGGCGGTCGCCGGGGCGCCGATGGCGACGACGACCAGGACGTCGCTCCAGCGCGAGCCGTTCAGCGAGCCGAGCTGCCAGAACACGATCTGCTCGCGGCTGGCCGAGTGCGACGCGAACAGGATGAGCGCGAGCCCCGCGCTCGCGAAGGCGTTGACGGCGATGCCGGTGAGCAGCAGGGTCACGACCTCGGTGCGGCCGCGCGAGCGCGCGGTCGCGTACACCAGGAGCGTCGCGAGGAACCCGCCGACGAACGCGGCGGCGGCGACCGTCCAGCCGCCGAGGGCCGCCGCCCCGAAGGCGATGGCCGCGGCCGCGCCGAGGGCGGCGCCGGAGGAGACGCCGACGATCCCGGGCTCGGCGAGCGGGTTGCCGAAGACGGCCTGCATCACGACGCCCGCGACCGACAGCAGGGCGCCGACGAGGACGGAGAGCGCCAGCCGCGGCAGGCGGACCTGCCAGATGGTGCCCTCGATGAGGGGGTCGGTCGGCGCCCAGGCGTTGTCGACGCCGACCGCCCGCAGCACCGAGCCGACGAGCTGCGCGGGGGAGATCGGCAGCTGGCCGAGCGCGAAGGAGGCGAGCACGCCGCCGACCAGCAGCACGGCGATCAGCGAGAGGACGAGCGTGCGCCGCGCCGCCGGGGTCCGCGTCCCCGTGCTCATGCGGGGTCCGGGGCGTAGATCGCGCGGGCGAGTGCGTCGAGCACCCCGGCGCTGCGCGGTCCGAAGGAGAGGATCTGCCCGTCGGCCATGTCGACGATGCGCCGCTGCCGGCCGGCCGTGGTGAGCGCGATCGCCGGGATCCGGTCGAGCAGCCCGTCGACGCCGCCGACCGACTCGAGGCCGTCGGTCATGACCAGCAGCAGATCGGGGTTCGCGACGGCGATCGCCTCGTCGGTGATCGGCTGCATGCCGCGCCAGCCGAGCTCCCCCGCGACGTCGACCCCGCCGAGCGCGTGGATCAGGTCGTCGGCGCCGGACTCCTCGCCGAAGAGGTAGTAGACGCCGTTCCCGCCGCGCAGGTAGAGGAACATCATGCGCAGTCCCGGCACGGGCGCGAGGCGGGCGATGGACCGCTCGGTCGCGGCGACGTCGGCGCCGATCCGCTCGGCGAGCAGCTCGCCGGTCTCGGGGGCGCCGTAGACGGCGGCGACGTCGCGGGCGAGCGCCTGGGCGCCGGCGAAGGACGACTCGTGCTCGACGAAGACGACCGTGATGCCGACGTCGCGCAGCTGCTCGACGACGTCGCGCGGGCCCACCGTCCCGTCGGTGATGACGAGCGTCGGGGCGAGCGCGATGATGGACTCGGCGTTGACCGCATGGCCGCCGGAGGTGACCACCGGGAGGTCGACGGCGCCGGGGAACGTCGTGGACTGGTCGCGCCCGATCAGGCTGTCGCCGAATCCGAGGCCCCAGATGGTCGCCGCGAGCGATCCGGCGAGGTCGAGCGCGACGACCCGGGACGTGTCGGTCACCGTGACCCGGACCTTCCCGCCGAGGTCGTCCGAGTCGACGGTGGCCGGCAGGCGCTGGGCGGGGCGGGCCTCGACGGGCTCGATCGCGGCGTCCTGCAGGATCGCGGTCGAGGGCCCCACGTGGCCGAAGGGGTCGGCCGGGGTCGGCAGCTCGTCGAGCGGGACGAGGGGCGCGCCGTCGCCGCTGGGCTCGGCGGGCGTCGTGCCGACGCCGGCGCAGCCGCCGACCGCGAGCAACAGCACGAGCGCGGCGCCGAGACCGCCGCGGCGCAGCCGGGGCACGCTAGGCGACGTCCGCGCGGGCGTCCAGCTCGTCGAACATCGCGGCGTTGTGGTCGAACGCGGCCTGCGCCTCGGCGGCGGCGATCCCGCGCTCGGCCTCGTCGAGCTCGAGGGCGTCGAGCGCCTCGCGGTACGCGCGCTTGTAGACGACCGGCTTCTCGATGCCGTCGAAGCGGTAGAACGACAGCTGCTCCGGGGTCGCGCCGTAGTGGCGGGCGATCATCGCGCCGATCGCCTGACCGCCGGAGAGGTCGCCGAGATAGCGCGTGTAGTGGTGGGCGAGGTACTCCGGGACGCCGCCGGCCGCGACCTCGCGGAGCCGCGCCGCATAGGCGGCGGTCGACGGCAGGGCGGGGTGGCGCTCCCGCCAGTCGGCGACGCCGAGGGCCGCGAGGTCCGACTCGATCGCGGCGAGCCGGGCGAGCCGCGGGTCGCCGAGCGGTGCCGGGTCGTCGGACGCGTCGCGGGACTCGAGCGCCTCGTAGACGTGGGCGAGCTGGGCGAGGTAGCGGACGTAGTCCTCGAGGGCGAGCTCGCCGCCCATCAGCGCGGAGATGAAGGTCCGCGTCTCGGCGCGCCGGTGCTGGTCCGACGTCGAGGCGCGCAGCAGCTCGGAGAGGGCCGGCGGGGCATCGACGACGGGCATGGCGATCGCGTTCGCGGTGGTCATACGGCTGATTCTATCTTGAGGTAAGGCTTGCCTTGCCCATTTTTTGACAGGGCCGGAACCCTATGCATAGGCTTACCTAAGTAAAGCAAGCCTTACCTGGGCTGCCCTCGGCATGCCGTAAGGCGCACATCTCCGGTGCCTCGCACCCCGAATCGGAGGACGACTGCGCGAAATGAGCGATTCGACGCCGACCCCCACCCGCGCCCCGCGCTGGATCGCCGCGCTGACCGGCCTCGCCCTGGCCTTCGGCGGTGCGCTCGTCGCGGTCCCGGCCTACGCCGAAGGGGATGCGCCGGTCGAGGTCGTCGAACCGGCCACGGCGCCCGAGCCCTCCGCGGACGAGGCGACCGCTCCCGAGGAGCTCCCGTCGGAGACGGCCCCGGCGGACGACGAGACGCCCGCCGAGGAGGCCCCGGCCGCCCCCGAGTCGGAAGAGCCGGTCGGCGACGAGCCGGGGCTCGGCGCCCCGTTCATGATGACCATGGACGCCGAGGAGCCGGCGCCGACGGTGACCGTCTCGAAGACGACGGGCCTGGCCTGGGGCGGCGAGACGATCACCGTGTCGGGCACCGGCTTCGTGAACGCCGGCGCCGCGACCACCGGCACCCGCCCGCCGCTGTCCGGCAAGTTCACCGGCGCGTACATCGTCTTCGGCAAGTTCGCGGACACCTGGAAGCCGAGCGACAACGCCGCCTCCTCGGCGCGCTTCGGCATCGAGACCCGCTGGGGCGTGCTCGCCGAGGACCTCGCGACCATCGGCGGCGCCGGTGCCGGCGGGGTCGTCATCGCCGCGGACGGCACGTTCTCCGTCACCATGACCGTGGCGGCGTCCATCGCGAACGACCTCCGAGCCGGCAACTACGGCGTCTACACCTACGCCGGCGGCGGCGCGAAGCACGCCCCGTTCGAGACGTACACCCCGATCGAGTTCGCCGCGCCCGCGCCGCAGGTCCTCGTCTCGAAGACGAGCGGCCTGGCCTGGGACGGCGAGACGATCACCGTCTCCGGCACCGGCTTCGTGAACGCCGGCGCCGCGACCACCGGCACCCGCCCGCCGCTGTCCGGCAAGTTCACCGGCGCCTACGTCGCGTTCGGGAAGTTCCTGGACACCTGGAAGCCGACGGACAACGCCCCGTCGAGCGCCCGGAAGACCCTGGTCACCAAGTGGGCGGTGCTGCCGGAGGACGTCGCGACGATCGGCGGCGAGGCGGCCGGCGCCGTCGCGCTCGGCACGAACGGCTCGTTCAGCTTCACCATCCAGGTCTCGGCCTCGATCGCGAACGACCTGCTCGCCGGCAACTACGGCATCTACAGCTACCCGGGCGGCGGGGCGAAGTACGCGCCGTTCGAGACGTACACCCCGATCGAGTTCGCCGCCCCGGCGCCGCAGGTCTTCGTCTCGAAGACGACCGGCCTCGACCCCGACGGCGAGACGATCACGGTGTCCGGCACGGGCTTCGTGAACGCCGGCGCGGCGACCACCGGCACCCGGCCGCCGCTGTCCGGCAAGTTCACCGGCGCCTACGTCGTGTTCGGGAAGTTCCTCGACGCCTGGAAGCCGACCGACAACGCGCCGTCGAGCGCGCGCAAGACCCTGGTGACGAAGTGGGCCGTGCTCCCCGCCGACCTCGCGACGATCGGCGGCGAGGCCGCCGGCGGCGTCGCGCTCGGCACGAACGGCTCGTTCAGCTTCACGATCGAGGTGTCCGCGACCGAGGAGAGCGACCTGCTCGCCGGGAACTACGGCATCTACAGCTACCCGGGCGGCGGGGCGAAGTACGCGCCGTTCGAGACGTACACCCCGATCGCGTTCACCGGTGCGGAGTCGCCGACGGACCCCGGGACGGGACCGGGCACGCCGACGGACCCGGGCACCCCCGGCACCCCGGGCACGAGCGGCCCGTCGCTGTCGATCAGCCCGACCTCGGTCCCGGCCGGCCAGGCCGCGAGGATCACCGTCTCCGGCTCCGGCTACACCGGCGCCGGCGCCGCGGACGGCGTGTACGTCGTGCTCGGCTCGTCCTCGCTCTGGCAGCCCGGCCAGGCGCTGCCGGCCGACGGCTGGATCGCCCTCGCCTGGGTCACGCCCGGTCAGATCAGCGGCGGCTCCTGGTCGACGACGCTGACCGTCCCGGCGGGCGCGCTCGTCGCCGGCGGCTCCTACGGCATCGGCACCTCCGCCGCGCACGGCCTCTCGCAGACCGACCGGAGCCTGGACCGCTGGGCATCGCTGACGATCGGCACCGGCCAGGCCGCGCCCGTCGCGCTGCTGCAGCCCGGCGAGACCCGGACGCCCGCCGCGGCACCGCCCGCGACCAGCGGCGTCAGCGTCCTCGGGCAGCTTCCGCCGGCGGGCGGCCTCGCCACCTGGACCGCCAGCGGCTTCCAGCCGAACGAGGCCGGCATCATCGTGGTCATCTACTCCGACCCGGTCGTGCTCGGAACGGTCACCGCCGACGCGAACGGCGTCGCCACCTGGACGGGGCGCCTGCCGGCGACGCTGACCGGGACGCACACCTTCACGTTCCAGGGCTCCGTCAGCCGCGGCGCCGTGGTGCACCTCCAGCCGGCCCCGGTGGTCTCGGCCTCGGCCTGCACGGTCGACGACGCGACGCTGACCTGGGGCTTCAAGGAGTCGTTCCGCGCCTACCTGACCAGCTCCATCGCCAACGGCGAGTGGACGCCGGCCGACGGCGCGAGCTACCAGACGCCCTCGTTCTCCTGGTCGGGCACCGGCTCGCTCGACGCCGACGGCGCGACCGGGGACCTCGCGTTCCGGGGCTCGGTCCGGTTCACCGGCCACAGCGGGGCGCTCGACACCACGATCGCCAACCCGCGGATCGTCCTGACGGCGAGCGGCGCCGAGCTGCTGCTCGACGTCAGCGGGACCACCCAGGACGGCACCCCGGTCGACGCGCACGGCGTGGAGTTCGCGACGCTCGACCTCTCGGGGGTCGTCCCGGAGAGCTCCGACGGGACCCTGACCTGGACCGCGGTGCCCGCGGTGCTCACGGCGGCGGGCTCGGCGGCGTTCGGGACCTACGCCGAGGGCGAGGAGCTGGACCCGGTCACGCTCTCCGTGGTGCTGTCCGCGGCCTGCGGACAGGCGGCCGGGGTCGAGGAGACGGCCGCCCCCGAGGTCGCGGCGCTCGGCACGGGCGCGCCCTCCGGAGCGGACCTCGGCTGGATCTGGTGGCTCGTCGGCGGCCTGGTGCTGCTCGCGATCGTCGTCGCGATCGTCGTGACCGTCGTCCGGCGCCGGGGCGCCGCGTAACAGGCACCGGCGGTCGTCGCGGGCGTGATGCGCTGCCCGCGGCGACCGCTCGCCTGCCCGGCCGGGAGAGGGATCGCTACGCGGTCGGCGGCGACGCGACGAGGTCCGCGACCTCGGGGTGGTCGGCGACCCAGCCGGCGACGAAGGGGCAGCTCGGGATGACCCGGGTCCCCTGGGCGCGGGCGTCATCGAAGGCCCGCTCGGCGAGCAGGCCCGCGAGGCCCTGCCCGCGATGGCTCGGCAGGACGACGGTGTGCTGGAGGTCGATGACGCCGTCCGCCGACTCGTAGGAGATGAAGCCCCCGATCTCGCCGTCGACGACGACCTCGTAGCGGGACTCCGAGGGGTTGTTCGCAACGGTCGCGCTCATGCCGAGACCATAGACCCGAAGGCTGTCCGAGGGCCGGGTGCGCCGCCGCTCACCAGATCGGCGGCCGCCGCGCATCCCATCGCAGGACGGCCTCGAGCTGGGCGCCGAGTCCGAGGAGCACCGCCTCGCCCCCGGGCCGGCCGATGAGCTGCACGCCCATCGGCAGCGCGGGGCGCTCCGCGCTCGGCTCGGTCAGCAGCACCGGCAGCTGGATCGCCGGCAGGCCCGCGGCGTTGACGAAGCTCGTCCAGGGGGTCACCTGGCACTGCTGCTCGAAGTTCCGCTCGCCGTCCGCCGCGTCGTAGTGGCCGACGAGCGGCGGCGGCACCGCGAGCGTCGGCGTGAGCACGGCGTCGTAGCCGGAGAACGCGGCGATCGTGTCGCGCTCGAAGCCCGCTAGCCAGCCGGTCGCCGCCGCGAGCTCGCCGACGTGGCGCCTGCGGCCCTCCTCGCGCAGCCAGGCCGTGAGCGGCTCGAGCAGCCCGACCGCCTCGTCGGGGATCGGCAGCGAGGCGGGGCCCGCCTGCCAGATGACCCGGAAGTGGTCCGGATAGGCGGCGCCCGGCGTCCACTCGAGCTCCTCGACGCGGTGGCCGAGGCCGCCGAGCTCCGCGATCGCGGTGTCGAGCGCCGCGCGCGCCTCGGGCGAGACGGCGATCTCGTACCAGGAGGACCAGGGCGACACGGTCGTGACACCGATCCGCAGCGGCGCCGTCGGCTCGGCCCGGCTCGCCGCCGCGAGGAAGGGGCCTCCGCCGGGCGGCGCGGTCGCCCATGTCGGCTCGGCCCCGGCCGGCGCCATCGCGTCGAGCAGGAGCGCGGCGTCGGCGACGGTCCGCGCGAGCGGGCCCGCGGTCACGAGCCCGCCGGGGAACCCGAAGCCGCCGTCCGAGGGCACCCTCCCGCGCGAGGGCTTCAGCCCGACGAGCCCGCAGGCGGCGGCCGGGATGCGGATCGAGCCGCCGCCGTCGGAGCCGGGGGCGAACGGCAGCAGGCCCGCGGCGACGGCGGCCGCCGCGCCGCCCGAGGAGCCGCCGGCGCCGCGCCGGAGGTCCCATGGCGTCCTCGCCGGCACCCCGGCGAGCGGCTCGGTGTAGGACGGGGTCCCGAACTCGGGGGTCGCCGTCTTGCCCAGCGAGACCCCGCCGGCGGCGTCGAGGACGTCGACGAGCGGATCGGAGACCTCCGGGACGTTCGCCGCCATGAGGCGCGAGCCGTAGCGGGTCGGCACCCCCGCCCGCGCGACGAGGTCCTTGTCGGCGAAGGGCAGCCCGAGGATCGGCCGCGTCGCCGCGGCCGCCCGCCCGTCGGCATCGATCGCGGCGGCCGTCTCGAGCGCGCGCGCCGCGGTGACCTCGACGAACGCGCCGACCGTGGCGCCGTGCGACTCGATCCGCCCGAGGTAGTGCGTCACGAGCTCGACCGAGCTCAGCTCGCCGCGGCGCAGCGCGTCGCGCTGCTCGATCGCGGTCAGCTCGTGCAGGTCCGCCATGCCGCCACACTATGCGTTCCGACCATGCGCTCGCCCTGCGCGGCGTCGCCGGTCCGCGCGTCGGTCAGCCGAGTGCGGCGTCGACGATCGCCTTCGCCTCGATCTGCACCTCGGCGAGATGCGCGGGACCGCGGAACGACTCGGCGTAGATCTTGTAGACGTCCTCGGTCCCACTCGGACGGGCCGCGAACCAGGCGCTCTCCGCGACCACCTTGACGCCGCCGATCGCCGCGCCGTTGCCCGGCGCGCGGCTCAGCCTCGCCGTGATCGGTTCGCCCGCGAGCGTCGTCGCCGCGATGTCCTCCGGCGAGAGCCGACCGAGCCGCGCCTTCTGCTCCTTCGACGCCGGCGCGTCGACGCGCGCGTAGGCGGGGTCGCCGAACTCGGCCGCCAGCTCGCGGTAGCGCTCGGACGGCGTCCGTCCCGTCACCGCGGTCAGCTCCGCGGCGAGCAGGGCGAGCAGGATGCCGTCCTTGTCGGTGGTCCACACCGAGCCGTCGCGCTCGAGGAAGCTCGCGCCGGCCGACTCCTCGCCGCCGAAGGCGACGGAGCCGTCCGCGAGGCCCGGCACGAACCACTTGAAGCCGACCGGCACCTCGAGCAGCCGCCGACCGAGGGACGCGGCGACCCGGTCGATCATCGAGGAGGAGACCAGCGTCTTGCCGACCGCCGCGGAGGGCGGCCATGCCGGGCGGTGCCGGAAGAGGTGGTCGATCGCGACCGCGAGGTAGTGGTTCGGGTTCATCAGGCCCGCGTCCGGGGTCACGATGCCGTGCCGGTCGGCGTCCGCGTCGTTGCCGACGATGAGGTCGAACTCGCCGCCGCCGGCCCGGGCCACGAGCGAGGCCATCGCGGACGGGGAGGAGGGGTCCATCCGGATCCGCCCGTCCCAGTCCAGGGTCATGAACGCCCAGCGCGGGTCGACGGAGGGGTTCAGCACCGTGAGGTCGAGCCCGTGGCGGTCCCGGATCGCCGACCAGTAGGCCACCGAGGCGCCGCCGAGCGGGTCCGCGCCGATGCGCACCCCGGCGCGCCGGATCGCGTCGAGGTCGATCGCCTGCGCGAGGTCGTCGACGTAGCCGCCGAGGAAGTCGTAGCCGTCGGCGTCGGCGGCCGCGCGTCGGACGCCCGCGTTCCGCTCGGCGAGCAGCGCGTTCGCGCGCTCGGCGATCCAGGCCGTCGCGTCGGCGTCGGCCGGGCCGCCGTGCGGCGGGTTGTACTTGAAGCCGCCGTCGCGCGGCGGGTTGTGCGACGGCGTGACGACGATGCCGTCGGCCAGCTCGAGCCTCCCGTCGTCGCGGGCGCGCTCGTTGTGCACGACGATCGCCCTGGACAGCGACGGCGTCGGCACCCAGCCGCCGTCCGCATCGGCGAGCACGCGCACGCCGTTGCCCGCGAGCACCCGCAGCGCCGTCTCCTGGGCCGGCAGCGAGAGCGCGTGGGTGTCGGCGCCGATGAACAGCGGCCCCGCGATGCCCTGAGCCGCCCGGTACTCGCAGATCGCCTGGGTGATCGCCGCGATGTGCGCCTCGTTGAACGCGGTGTCCAGGCTCGAGCCGCGGTGCCCGCTGGTGCCGAAGACGACCCGCTGGCTCGGCACGGCGGGGTCGGGGACGCGCTCGTGGTAGGCCTCCAGGAGCTCGTCGAGGTCGACGAGGTCCGCCGGCCGCGCGGGGGTGCCGGCGCGCTCGTGCATACGTCGATTCTCCCCGTTCCACGGGTTCCGGCGCACCCGTCTGCCGGCGGCCTCAGGCGTCGGGCGGCGCGGACGGCTCCGGCGCCCGGACGAGGAGCGCGCCGGGCTCGAGCCGGGCGGCGACCTCGACGGCGTCGCCGAGATGGTCGCCGTCGACCTGCACGCCGATCGGCGCGTCGACGCGCAGCAGCACGCGGTTGCCGCGGTGGTAGATGACGTCGCGGCCCTGCGCCGTCCGCCGGTCGCTGACGCGCCGGCCCCAGGCGAAGCGGCGCAGCAGCGAGTTCTCGATCGCGACGGTCGTCCAGACCTTCGCGACGCCGAACACGCCCCGCGGCCGGAAGCCCGCGAGGTCGAGGACGCCGTCGTCCGGCTGCGAGTCCGGCACGATGCGCAGCCCGCCGGGGAGCGTGTCGCAGTTGGCGAGCACCATCGAGTGGACGCGGGCGCCGCGCAGCGGCCGCTCGTCGACCTGGTAGGCGACGCGGAACGGCTTCGACTTCGGCAGCGTGCGCCAGACCGCGTCGGCGTAGGCCATCCAGCCGATCGTCCGCTTGAGCGCCGGCTTCGTGGCGCGGAGCATCTCGGCGTCGACGCCCATGCCCGCCATCACCAGGAACACCTCCTCGCCGGTCGTCGTGCCGTCCCGTCGGGTCGCCTCCAGCACCCCGACGTCGATCGGCCGGTCGACGCCCTCGAACGCGACCTCGACCGCGCGCTCCAGCGCGAGCGGGAGGCCGAGGTTGCGCGCGAGCAGGTTGCCGGTGCCCTGCGGCACGATCGCCATCGGCACGCCGGTGCCGCGCAGGCCGGCGGCCACCGCGCGCACCGTCCCGTCCCCGCCGACGGCGGCGACCACGTCGGCGCCGTCGGCCGCGGCCCGGGCCGCCAGCCCCGTCCCGAAGTCGTCGGGCGTCGTCTCGAGCCAATCCGGCTCGGCCCAGCCCGCCGCCTCCCGGCCGTGCTCGAAGGCGCGTCGGAGGACATCCGGCTTGATCTTCATCGCATTGAAGACGACCGCCATGCGGGGCACCCTGCCTACGGTAGCCCCGGGCCCCGCCGCCCGGCCAGCCGGCTCGGCCCGGAAGTCTAGACTGACGGCGTGATCGATCCCGTCCTGCTGCGATCGGACCCGGATCGCATCCGCGCCTCCCAGATCGCCCGCGGCGAGGATCCCGACGTCGTCGACCGCGCGATCGCCGCCGACCTCCTCCGGCGCACCGCGCTCGGCGACTTCGAGGGGCTGCGCGCCGAGCAGAACGCGCACTCGAGGACCGTCGCCCAGGCGCCAAAGGAGGAGAAGGCCGCCCTGGTCGCGCAGGCGCAGACGCTCGCGGCGCGGGTGAAGGCCGCCCAGCAGGCCGCGACCGACGCGGAGGCCGCCTTCGACGCGATCGTGTCGGACATCGGCAACGTCGTGATCGACGGCGTGCCGGCCGGCGGCGAGGACGACTGGGCGCTGGTGCGCGAGGTCGGGACGCCGCGGGCCTTCGACTTCGAGCCCCGCGACCACGTCGAGCTCGGCGAGCTGACCGGCGCGATCGACATCCCGCGCGGCACGAAGGTGTCGGGCTCGCGGTTCTACTTCCTGCGGGGCTGGGGCGCGCGGCTGGAGCTCGCGCTCATGCGGCTCGGGCTCGACACCGCGATCGAGGCCGGCTTCGAGCCGCTCATCACCCCCACCCTGGTCAAGCCCGAGATCATGCGGGGCACCGGCTTCCTCGGCGCGCACGCCGACGAGATCTACTACCTGCCCGCAGACGAGCTCTACCTCACCGGCACCAGCGAGGTCGCGCTCGCCGGCTACCACGCGGACGAGATCCTCGATCTGTCGGCCGGCCCGATCCGCTACGCGGGCTGGTCGGCGTGCTACCGCCGCGAGGCCGGTGCGGCGGGCAAGGACAATCGCGGCATCCTGCGGGTCCACCAGTTCCACAAGCTCGAGATGTTCTGCTACACCGCGCAGGAGGACGCCGAGGCGGAGCACCTCCGACTGCTCGGGCTCCAGGAGCGGATGCTGCAGGCCTGCGAGCTGGCCTACCGGGTGATCGACGTCGCCGCGGGCGACCTCGGCTCGAGCGCCGCGCGGAAGTACGACGTCGAGGCGTGGGTGCCCACCCAGGAGACGTATCGCGAGCTCACCTCGACGAGCAACTGCACGACGTTCCAGGCCCGTCGGCTCGGCATCCGCTCCCGCGGCGAGGACGGCCGGACCTCGCCGGTGGCCACCCTGAACGGGACGCTCGCCACCACGAGGTGGATCGTCGCCATCCTGGAGACCCATCAGCGGGCGGACGGCGCGATCTCGGTGCCGGCCGCGCTCGCGCCCTACCTCGGCACCGACGTCATCCCGGTCCGCTGAGCTCGATGGACGACGCTCGCGGATCGCGCGCCGCCGACGGCTGGCTCGTCGCCCTCGATGTCGACGGCACGATCCTGCACGAGGACGAGTCGCTCGACGCGGTCGTCGTCGACGCGGTGCGGTCGGCGCGCGACCGCGGGCACGAGGTCATGCTCGCGACCGGCCGCTCGTGGCACACGACGCAGCCCGTGCTGCTCGCCCTCGGGCTCAGCCCCGACTACGTCGTCTGCGCGAACGGCGCGATCATCATGCGGCGGCAGGGCGAGGTGTTCGGCGACGAGGCCCCCGACTACGTCCGCGCCCACGTCGAGACCTTCGACCCGACCGAGGTGCTCATGCGCATCCGCGACCACCTCCCCGACGGCAGGTTCATGGTCGAGCTCGCGGACGGACGGCGGCTGTTCACGGCGGGGATGTTCGACTGGGACCTCTCGAACGCGGTCGAGGTCGGCTTCGACGAGCTGCTCGGCACGTTCGCGACCCGCGTCGTCGTGGTGTCCCCCGACCACGAGCTCGAGGACTTCCTCGGCGTCGTCGAGCGGATGGGCCTGCATCGCGTCTCCTACGCGGTCGGCTGGACCTCCTGGCTCGACATCGCGCCCGACGGGGTCAACAAGTCGACGGCCATGGAACGCGTCCGCGGCTGGCTCGGGGTGCCGCGCAGCCGCATCCTCGCGGTCGGCGACGGTCGCAACGACATCGAGATGCTGCAGTGGGCCGCGCTCTCCGGCCGCGCCGTCGCGATGGGCCAGGCGCCCGACGAGGTGAGGGCGGCGGCGACGCAGCTCGCGCTCCCGGTCACCGAGGCGGGCCTCGCCCCGGTGCTCGACGCCCTGCCCTGAGCGCCGCGCCGGGTCTCGTGCGCTCGGCGCCCGGCTACGGCTGATGCGCAGGTTCCGTCGCTAGACTCGCGGGGCCAGACAGGGAGGGCTGTCCGAGCGGCCGATGGAGCCGGTCTTGAAAACCGGTGGGCGGAGACGCCTCGTGGGTTCGAATCCCACGCCCTCCGCGCAGGCGGCGATCGGACGGAGCAGAGGAAGGGGATGCGATGAGCGACTCGCTCGAGCGCGGGCCGAAGCAGCTCGTGCCCCGGCACGCGAAGCGCCCCCGGCAGAACCCGGCCGGGCTCGTCGTCGGGATCGTCGCGTCCGTGCTCGCGATCGTGCTGCTCGCCGGCGGCGCCGTGAGCGCGGTGGTCTGGAACACCTTCTCCAAGCAGCTCGCCGGCACGGTCCACCTGATCTCGGAGACCGACGCCCCGCCGCCGGACATCGGCGCGATCGAGGGCGGGTTCAACATCCTGATCGTCGGCTCCGACACCCGCGAGGGCGCCAACAACGTCGACGGCTCCGGCGAGGGCGGCGTGCTCAACGACGTCAACATCCTGCTGCACGTCGCCCACGACCAGCAGAGCGCGGTCGCGATCAGCGTGCCCCGCGACCTCTACGTCGCGGACACCAGCCCCTGCGCCTGGACCAAGATCAACACCAGCCTCGCGGCCGGCGACTTCCCCTGCGCCGTCGACACCATGTCGGCGCTCACCGGGCTGCCGGTCCAGTTCGCCGGCATGATCACGTTCAACGGCGTGATCCAGATGGCGGACGCGATCGGCGGCGTGCAGATCTGCGCCGACGCGCCCATCCTCGACGAGGACACCGGGCTCAACATCCCTGCCGGCTACACCACGGTCACCGGCTTCTACGCGCTCGCGTTCCTGCGCACGCGCGGCGCCGTCGGCGACGGCTCCGACCTCGGCCGGGTGAGCTCGCAGCAGGTCTACCTCTCCTCGCTGATCCGCAAGGTGAAGGCGGACGGGGTGCTCAACGACCCGCTCGCGCTGCTGAAGATCGCGCAGGTCGCCCTGGCGAACATGACGCTCTCCGGCAGCCTCGCGGATCCGTACACGATGGTGCAGATCGCGCTCGTGCTGAAGAACCTGCCGCTCAACCGGGTCACCTTCGTGCAGTGGCCGACGTACTACGGCACGCCGGCCGAGGGCGAGACCAGCGCGCCGGTGATGACGAACTGGGCCGCGGCGGACCAGCTGCTCGCCTACATCAACTCCGACCAGCCCTTCGTCCTCCCGCAGGTCGGCGACGACCGCGGCTCGACGCTCGACCCGAACGGCGCGCTCACCGACGAGGAGCAGGCGCAGCTGGCGGACAACACGGGGCTGCCGGTGCTCGACGGGGTCTCCGGTCAGACCGCCGCGGACTTCTCCTGCTCCGTGGCGAACTGAGCGCCCCGGGCCGGTAAGCTTGCCGGGTACTCGGAGACGTCGCATAGTCCGGTCGAGTGCACCACCCTGCTAAGGTGGAGTCCCCTCCGGGGGACCGAGGGTTCAAATCCCTCCGTCTCCGCTCTGGAAGCTCCTGCTCGGCACCGGATCCCTGCACGTCATCACGATGGCGGGACCCGCGTTCCCGGCGGTGGAAGCCCGTGGTACCGTCGGGGCCATGTGCGGGAGCACTCCACGGCTGGACCTGTCCGGCGTCGGCGTGCTCGGCCCAGCTGGCCATGCCCCGCAGTTCGGTGGACTCGTCCCGGCCCTCGCATGAACGAGACATCCGCCGCCGACCTGGACGAGATCCGCGACCTCAAGTCCAGGTACTTCCGCTACGTCGACGCCAAGCGCTGGAGCGCGCTGCGGGACCTGTTCACCGATACCGCCGAGTTCGCCGGCTTCGCGTTCGTGCGAGAGGGCGAAGGCCCGGACTCCTTCGTGAGCGGCGCGTCGGCGTATCTCGACGGCGTCCAGACCGTGCATCAGGGCTTCATGCCCCAGCTCCGCGCGCTCGCGTCGGACCGGGTGGGGGGATCTGGTCGATGTTCGACCAGCTGGTCTGGGAGCCCGGCTCGCGCGGGTTCAGGGGCATCGACCTTCCCGGGCAGTGGGGCATCCGCGGATACGGGCACTACGAGGAGGAGTACCGCCGCACCGCTGCCGGCTGGCGCATCTCGTTCATGCGTCTGAGCCGACTGCGGATCGAGCCGCTCGTGGGGCCGGGCCATGACATCCCGGCATACGACCTCGTCGGTCTCATGCCGGATTGGCTGGACTGATCGCTCTCGGCTCCCTCGGAGGGCTACCGCCGCTGCGCCGCCCGCGGCGCCGCCGTCGGATCCGGCAGCCCGCCGCCCGTGCCGCGCAGCGCGCGCAGCGCGTAGAGGATGGTGGCGAGGTCGACGAGCTCCTGCCCGAGCGCGCCGGCGATCGCCGGGATGGCGCCGGTCATCGCGATCAGCATGAGGCCGAGGCTCAGCGCGATGCCGATCCAGATCGCGGTTAGGGCGACCCGGAGGGTGTGCCGGCTGATCGCCACGGCGTCCGGCACCCGGGCGAGCGAGTCGACGAGGATCACGACGTCGGCGGCCTCGCCGGCGGCGGTCGCGCCCTTCGCGCCCATCGCGATGCCGATGTCGGAGGCCGCGAGCACGGGGGCGTCGTTGACGCCGTCGCCGACCATGAGGGCCGGCCTCGGCCGCAGCTGCGCGGCGAGCGCCACCTTCTCGGCCGGCAGGAGGTCGGCGTGCACCTCGTCGATGCCGACGGCCGCGGCGACCGACTCGGCCGTGGTGCGGGCATCGCCGGTGAGCATCGCGATGCGCGAGACGCGCTCGCGGCGCAGCCACGCGATCACCGCCGCCGACTCCGGCCGCGGCGCGTCGGCGAGCACGAGGGCGCCGGCGAACCGTTCGTCCGCGGCGACGTAGACCGCGGCCTGACCGGGCTCGAGCCGGACCGGCCGCGTCTCCGGGGCGAGCGCGGCGACGGTCGCCAGCTTGCCGACGACCACGGTGCGGGCCCCGATGCGCGCGGTGACGCCGTTCGTGGCGACCTCGTCGGCCTCCTCCGCGGCGAGCAGCGCGAGACCCCGCGCGGCGGCCGCCTCGCGGATGCCGTCGGCGAGCACGTGCGAGGAGTACTGCTCCGCGGAGGCGGCGAGCTGCAGCAGCTCCGACTCGTCGAAGCCCTCGGCCGCACGCACCTGCACCAGCTCGGGTCGGCCGCGGGTGAGGGTGCCGGTCTTGTCGAAGGCGGCCGAGCGCACCCGCGCGAGCTGCTCGATCACCGCGCCGCCCTTCATGATGATCCCGGCCTTGGCGGCCCGTGACAGGCCGCCGATGAACGCCACCGGGGCCGCGATGAGCAGCGGGCACGGGGTGGCGAGCACCAGCACCTCGGCGAAGCGCACCGCCTCGCCGGAGAGCAGCCACGCGAGGCCGCCGAGGGCGAGCGCCACCGCCGTGAACGGGAGCGCGAAGCGGTCGGCGAGGCGCACCACCGGCGCCCGCGACTCGCCCGCGACCCGCACCAGCGCCACGATCTGCTGGTATTGGCTGTCGGCGCTGCGGCGCGTGGCGCGGAGGCGCACCGCGTGCGTGCCGTTCAGCACGCCGGAGCGCACCTCCTCGCCGGCCGTCCTGGCGACCGGCAGGCTCTCCCCGGTCACCGACGACTCGTCGAAGGAGCCGTCCGCGAGCAGCACGCCGTCGACCGGCACCAGCTCGGAGGGGCGGACCAGCAGCAGGTCCCCGATCCGCACCTCGTCGACCGGCACGTCCCGGATCCGCTCGGCGTCCGGGCCGCCGTCCGAGATCAGGTGCGCGGTCTGCGGGGAGCGGTCGAGCAGCGCAGTCAGCTCGCGCCGGGCCCGGCGCGCGGCGAAGTCCTCGAGCGCCTCGCCGCCGGAGAGCATGAGCACGATGATGAGCGAGGCGAGGTACTCGCCGACGGCGAGCGTGGCGACCATCGCGACGAGCGCGAGGACGTCGAGCCCGAAGTGCCCGCGCAGCAGCTGCCGGAGCATGCGGATCGCGGTCCACACGACGAACGCGCCCACGCAGACGGTCGCCGTCCAGCGCGCGGCCTCGGGCAGCCCGCTCGCGAGCAGGGCGAGCACCACGACGAGCACCAGGATCGCGAGCGCGATGACGGGGTACCGCCGCAGCGGCCGGAGCAGGCGCACGCCCCCAGCATCGCCGCCATCGGCTCGCGCCGCCAGGAAGGTGAGGCGAACCTGGCCCGGCCGACGACCGGGCTCCGCGGCCGTGCGGTCGGCCGCCGCCGCCGCGCCTCCGGCGCTCAGGCGGTCGTGTAGCCGCCGTCGACGGGCAGGATGACGCCGGTGATCGTCCCCGCCGCGGGGGACAGCAGGAACGCGATCGCCGCGGCGACCTCCTCCGGCGTCGACGAGCGGCCGATCGGGTGCGAGTGCCGGATGTCGGTGAGCACGGTGTCGCGCACCTCGCCGGTCGGCGGCAGGAAGTCGTCCATGAAGCCGGTCTCGATGTGGCCGGGGGCGACGGCGTTCACCCGGATGCCCTTCGGGGCCAGCTCGATCGCGGCCATCCGGGTGAGCTGGTGGACGGCGCCCTTGGTCGCCCCGTAGAGGATCTGGTCCGGCATCCCGATCAGGCCGGACATCGAGCCGGTGTTGACGACGGCGCCGCGCGACTCGGCCAGCGCGTCCTCCGCGGCCTTGATGTGCAGGAACGCCCCGCGGACGTTCGTGCGCATCAGCGCGTCCCAGAGGTCGGCCCCGGTCTCGGAGATCGGCGACATGTTGAAGCGCGCGGCGTTGTTGACGAGCCCGGTGAGCGCGCCGAAGCGGCCGACCGCCGTGGCGACCGCGTCCTCGGCGGTCGACTCCTCCGCGACGTCGCCGACGACGACCGCGACGTCGTCCGAGGCGAGCGCTCCCACCGCCGGATCGAGGTCCTCCGCGACCACCTTGCCGCCGGCGGCGACGAGCGCGCGCACGACGGCCGAGCCGACGCCGCCCGCGGCGCCGGTGACGATCGTGACCGCCTGCTGAGCGGGATGCTGCGTCATTCGCGTGCCTCCTTGCACCGGGTCCGACCGGCCGCCGCCTGCTCTGCCGCCGACCGTCATGGCGACGACCGGCGACGGCAGGGCGGTCCGCGCCCTGCGCTATACTCGATGGGCTGGTCTCCGGGCCGGCGGGCGCCCGTAGCTCAACGGATAGAGTATCTGACTACGGATCAGACGGTTGGGGGTTCGAATCCCTCCGGGCGCACCGCATTCGGGCCTCCGCGATCCTTCCCATCTCGTCGACGAGCGACCGCCTGCCGGCGAGGACGCTCACCTGCTGCTCGGACGAGGGATCTCCCGCCTGAAGCGCGTTCGAGTGCCGCCTCCCGCCAGGTGCATGCCCCGTCGCCGCCCGCGTCGTGAAGCCCGACTTCTGCGAATCGAGAAACGCGACTACTATCTTAATAGATACTGTACGAGCGTCGTCGCCGGCCAGAGCCGTCGGGCGTCGTTCATCCGGCTCCGTCCCCGCGACGGAGCCGGTCGGCGCGACCGAGCCGGCTGGAGGCACCGATTAACGAGCAGATCGCCGTGGCGAGCGTCGGGGAGCGGCTGCGCTCTCTCCGTCGCGAGCGACGGATGAGCCTCGCCAGCGTCGCGTCCCAGGTCGGCATCTCGGCGAGCTTCCTCTCGCAGGTCGAGACGGGGAAGGTGTACCCGTCGGTGGCGAGCCTGCTCTCGATCGCGAACGCGTTCGGCGTCTCGCTCGACGACCTGTTCGGCCGCAGCGCGGCGGAGCCGATCGGGCGGACCACCCAGGAGTCGCGGGCGCTTCCGCAGCCGGTCAACGACCGGCTCGCGGACCTCGTCATCCGCGCCGGCGACGAGCAGACGATCGAGCTGGAGACCGGCGTGACCTGGTCGCGGCTCTCCGACGGCGGCGGGGTGCTGGCCAGCTCGCTGCTGTGCACCTACGAGCCGGGGGGTCGCGACACGCTCGACGGGCGCCTCAAGCGCCACGCCGCGTGGGAGTTCGGCTACCTGCTCGAGGGCCGGCTGGCGCTCAAGCTGGAGTTCGACGTGATCGAGCTGCACGCCGGGGACTCCTTCTGCTTCGACTCCGATCGGCCGCATCTCTTCGAGAACGTCTCCGACCAGGTCGCCAGGGGCGTGTGGTTCGTCCTGCACAAGCAGGACGCCGTGGTCGTCGACCGGGACGGGCTCGACCGCCGCGCGGTCTCGACCCAGATCTGAGCCGAACCGGTCCGCGGGAACCGGCCGTCGCGGCTACTGCGTCGTGTACCCGCCGTCGATGACGAGCTCGGCGCCGGTCATGTAGCTGGACTCGTCGCTGGCGAGGAAGAGCGCGCCGTAGGCGAGCTCGCGCGGCCGGCCCAGCCGCTTCATCGGGGTCATCTCGACGACGCCCGCGGTGATCCCGGCGTCCTGCGCGGCGATCAGCGGCGTGTCGATGATCCCCGGGTGCAGCGAGTTGCAGCGGATGCCGTCGCCGACGTAGGAGAGCGCGACGTTCTTGCTGAGCAGTCGCACCGCGCCCTTCGAGGCGGTGTAGGCGGCGACCCCGGCCGCGCCGGCGATGCCCCAGATCGACGAGGTGTTGATGATCGACCCGCCGCCGCCGGCCCTCATGAGCGGGACGGCCGTGCGGCAGCCGAGGAAGACGCCCTGGACGTTGATCGCGAAGATGCGATCCCAGTCCTCGATCGCGATCGAGTCGATCGGCTCGTAGGAGCCGACGATGCCCGCGTTGTTGAAGAGCACGTCCAGACGGCCCGCCGTCTCGTGCACGTGCTCGACCAGGGAGCCCCACGACCCGGCGTCGGTGACGTCGTGCTCGACGAACTCGATGCGGGGGTGCGCCAGCGGCTCGTCGTAGGAGAGGTCCGCGGCGAAGACCCGCGCGCCCTCCTCCGCGAACAGCTCTGCCGAAGCGCGGCCGATCCCGCGCGCTCCACCGGTCACGATCGCGACCTTGCCAGCCAGTCTCATCTTCATCCTCTCTGATGAACCCCGTCGAGTTTAACTAATACCAAATATTATCTTCACGCAGGCGTTGTGTTCTGTAAAGCCGTCATGTACTTTGAAGCAGGCATTCAAAGGAGATGCAAGGAGGGCGACATGACGAAGCCGTTGATCGTGTCCGACACGGGATCGCCGTCGACGATGGTGGGCCTTCACGGCGGCGCCGGCGTCAACCGCTGGAAGCGGTTCGTGACCGGCCTCATGCTGCACGCCGACTGGGACTCGTTCGAGCACAACTCGCTGCAGCCCGGCGGCGTCATCGGCGAGCACGTCCACACCCGCACGGAGGAGATCTACTTCGTCGTCAGCGGTCGCGGCGAGATGACGTTCGACGGCGAGACCTTCGAGGTGGAGCCGGGCGACCTGATCATGACGCCGCTGAACGGACGGCACGGCATCCGGAACCTGGGCGATGAGCCGCTCGAGTTCGTGGTCGCCGAGGCGCTCCCCCCGGAGATCGTCAAGCTCCTGCCCGAGTACTCGCCCTCCGCGAACTGAGGTCCACGATGCCCTTCAAAGTCAATCTCCTCCGCGGCGAGCCCTCCCGGATCGACGAGGTCATGGCCGGGCCCTGGCGCGACATCCGCGTCGAGACGATCGGCGCCGAGCCGCTCCGGCTCGCCTCGGTCGACGTCGAGTACGCCGGCTTCGTCATCGACGGCGTCTGCATGATCGCGCCGGAAGACGGCGAGCCCATCGAGCTGGTCCGCGGCGGCGCCTTCGCCATCCCGCGCGGCGGCGAGATCTCGGTGTCCGCGGCCGATCCGTGCCGGCTGCTGCTCATCGAGATGGCGCTCTCCGCTGGAGGGGATCACTGAGGTGACCGGTCGGGTCAGGATGCGGCTCCGGGGGATCTCGAAGTCGTTCGACGGGACGACCGTCTTCAGCGGCCTCGACCTGGACCTGCGCGCCGGCGAGGTGCTCGTGCTGCTCGGCGAGAACGGCGCCGGGAAGTCGACGATCAAGAACATCCTGTCCGGCATCGTGGCCCCCGACGCGGGCACCATCGAGTTCGACGGCCAGGCCGAGGCCTCCTGGTCGCAGTCGCGGGCCGCCGAGCTCGGCGTCGCCGCGATCCACCAGGAGCTCAGCCTCTTCCCGAACCTCTCCGTCGCCGAGAACGTCCTCATCCGCGAGCTCAGCCGGTCCTCCGTCGGTCCGGTCTCCCGTCGCCGGCTCGTCCGGGAGGCGGCGGCGCTGTTCCGCGACCTCCTCGGCGTCGACCTCGACGTGACCCGGCCGGTCGAGTCGCTCTCGCTCGGGCAGCGGCAGGTCGTCGAGATCGTCAAGGCGGTGCGGATGGCCTCGTCCGTCCTCATCCTCGACGAGCCGACCACCTCGCTCAGCATGCACGACCGCGAGCAGCTGTTCCGCGTGATCGGACGGCTGCGCGCCGAGGGCTTCGCCATCGTCCACGTCACGCACTTCCTCGACGAGGTCGCCGCGGTCGGCGACCGGGTGGCGATCATGCGCGACGGCGCGATCGTGGCGCAGGCCGCCGCCGGGGAGCTCTCGGCGGCGCAGATCGAGCAGCACATGATCGGGCGCGAGGTCGCGGCCGTCGCGCGGGAGCGGGCGAACGACCGGCCCGCTGAAGGCCCGGTCGCGCTCGAGGTCGCCGGCCTCGACGACGGCGAGCGGGTGCGGGACGTGTCCTTCTCCGTGCGCCGCGGCGAGATCCTCGGTCTCGCCGGCCTCACCGGCGCCGGGCGGACCGAGGTGCTGCACGCGATCGTGGGCCTGCGGCCCGCCCTCGGCGACGTGGCCGTCGCCGGCGTCCCCTACCGCGCGCGCCGGCTCGCGGAGTCCAAGCGCCGCGGCCTGGTCCTGGTCTCCGAGGACCGGCGCCTCGAGCAGGCCTTCCTGCAGCGGCCGATCGCGGAGAACGTCACCGCGCCCTGGCTGTCGAGGGTGTTCCGCCGCGGCGGCTGGCTCGACCGGAGGCGGGAGCGGGCGTTCGCCGGCGCGCTGGTCGACGAGTTCGACGTGCGCTACGACTCGCTCGACTCGCCGATCGCCTCGCTCTCCGGCGGCAACCAGCAGAAGGTGATCCTCGCGCGCTGGATCTCCTCCGATCCCGAGGTCGTGCTCCTCGACGAGCCGACGAAGGGCATCGACGTCGGCGCCAGGGCGCAGATCCAGGAGCGCGTGTTCCGGCTCGCCGCGCGCGGGGCCGCGATCGTCGTCGTCTCCTCGGACCTGCCGGAGCTGATGTCCCTGAGCGACCGGATCCTCGTCATGCAGCGCGGTCGCGTCACCGCGGCGTTCGCCCGCGAGGAGTTCGACCCGGCCGCGATCCTCCGCGCGGCCTCCGGCGCCGGCGAGTCGGGGGCGGCGGCATGATGGCTCGCCTGACCCCCGGGAATCGGCAGCTGATCGCGCTCGTGGTGCTGCTGGTCGTCGTCGCGGCCGGCTTCACGATCGCGTCGCCCACGTTCCTCAGCCCGGGGAACGTCGTCAACATCCTCGTGCAGGCGGCCCCGACGATCATCGCCGCCGTCGGCATGACGTTCGTGCTCGCCGCCGGGTGGATCGACCTCTCCGTCGGGTCCGTCCTCTACCTCTCCGTCGTGTTCGCGCTGGTGGCGTCCGGGACGAGCAGCGGGATCAACGGCGCGTCCAGCGTGTGGACCTACTTCATGGCGCTCGGACTGGCCCTCGGGCTCGGCGCGGTGAACGCGCTGCTGATCCAGCTCTTCCGCGTGTACCCGCTGCTCATCACCCTCGGCACGCTGACGCTGTACCGCGGCATCGGCCTGCGGATGACCGACTCCGGCAACCTGGCCGCAGACGGCCCGATCCAGGCGATCGGCCGCGGGAGCGTCGCGGGCATACCGCTGCCCCTGATCATCGCCGTGGCGGTCGTGGTGCTCGGCATCCTGGTCCTGCGGTACACGAGGTACGGCCGATACGTCCTCGCGATCGGCGGCGCCCCCCGATCGGCGATGGAGACCGGCCTGCCGGTGAACCGGGTCCGGCTGCTCGTCTTCGCCGGCAGCGCGCTGTGCGCCGCCGTGGCGGGCCTCATCATCGCCGGCCGGACCGGCACCGCGCAGACCTCGCTCGGCGACGGCTTCGAGTTCACCGTCATCACCGCGGTGATCGTCGGCGGCACCTCGCTGTTCGGCGGCCGCGGCTCGGTGCTCGGCAGCGCGCTCGGCGCGCTGCTGCTCTCGCTCATCTCGAACGGCCTGAACCGGATCGACGCGTCGATCTACGTCTACGACGTCGCGGTCGGGATCGTGCTGTTCGCCGCCGTCCTCACCGACGCGGTCGCCTCCGGCCGCCTCCGGCCGAGCCGGCTCCGAGTTTCTCGCAACCGCGAGAAACAGCCCCAGAGCATGCCAGTGCCCTAGGGCTGCATTCCCGCAATCCATCATTCCGGAAGAGGTATGACATGAAGAAAGCTAGGGTGCTGCACGCGGCCATCGCAAGCGGCGCGCTCACGGCCCTCGCGCTGACCGGCTGCGCCGCCGGGGGCGGCGGCGGGTCGACCGGGGGCTCCACCGGGGGCACGGGCGACGAGACGATCACGGTCGGCGTCTCGTGGGACAAGATGATCGGGTTCCGCGAGGGCGAGAAGGCCTACCTCGAGCAGGCCGCCAAGGAGCTCGGCGTCGAGCTCGTCTTCCAGGACGCCGACAGCGACGCGCAGCGTCAGTCCAGCCAGATCGAGACGATGATCTCGCAGGGCGCGAAGGGCATCCTGGTGATCCCCTACGACCTGGAGGCGATCAAGGCCGACATCGACGCCGCGAACGCGGCGGGCGTGCCCGTGGTCAGCTTCGACCAGGCGCCCGCCGACGTCTCGTGGGTCGCCTACCACGTCGGCGGCGATCCCTACGCGGACGGCAAGGCCGCGGGCGAGGCGTTCGTCAAGATCGCCGACGGGAAGCCGTTCCAGCTCGTGGAGCTGCAGGGCGCGCTGAACAACGACAACGGCATCCAGCGCTCGAAGGGTCTCAATGACGCCGTCGCGAGCGCGTCGAACATCGAGATCATCTCGCAGGTGCCGACCGACTGGACGCCGGAGAAGGCGCTCGCCGGCGTCGAGAACGCGCTCCAGTCGCACCCGGACCTCAACGGCATCTACGTGCCGACCGAGGGCCAGCTCTCCGCGGTGTTCTCCGCGCTCCAGGCGGTCGACCGGCTGAAGACGGTCGACGAGCCGGGCCACGTCGCGATCGTCTCGATCGACGGCGACCCCTCCGGCTGCCAGGCGCTGAAGGACCGGCTCATCAACCTGAGCCTCGCCACCGACGTGCCGACGATGACGAAGAACGCGCTCACGCAGCTCCTCAACGCCATCAAGGGCCAGCCGGTCGCGAAGCCGGAGCTGCTGCCGGGCATCCCGGTCACCCCCGACACGATCGCCGAGAAGGCCCCGCTCGTCTGGGGCTGCCAGTCCTGACCCGAACCGGTTGGGGCGGCCGGTCGGCCGCCCCAACCGTCCGGACCGAATGAGAGACCAGAGGGACATGCTCCGCCCCATCCTCCGCACGCTGAATGCGGCGCCGATGCTGCCGGTCCTCGTCGTCGTGATCGTCGTCTTCTCGCTCGTCGCCCCCGGCTACCTGAACCCCGCGAACATCCAGAACCTGCTCCGGGACTCCTCGGTGCTGATCATCGCGTCGATGGGGGCGACGCTGGTCTTCCTGGTCTCCGGCCTCGACCTGTCCGTCGGGTCCGTCGTGGCCGCGTCCTCGGTCACCGCGGCGATCGTCGCGGGGCAGTCGGGGGACCTCGCGCTGGGCCTGGTCGCCGGGGTGGTCGTCGGCCTCCTGGTCGGCGTGCTCAACGGCGTGCTGATCGGCCCGCTGGGCCTCAACCCGTTCGTGACGACGCTCGCGAGCCTGCTCGTGGTCCGAGCGCTCGCCTATGTCTCCGCCGCCATCGCGAGCGGCCAGGGAGGCACCGCGGGGGCGGTGGCGATGCCGGACGGCGTCGCGGGCTTCGGGCGGGGCGTGGTCCTCGGCATCCCGAACGTGTTCATCGTGGCGATCGCGATCGTGGTCCTCTCGGTGCTGCTGCTCGAGAAGACCACGTTCGGCCGCCGCGTCCGGCTGGTGGGGCAGAACGACGTCGCCGCGGCGTTCGCCGGGATCTCGGTCGCCCGGGTGCGCCTCCTCGTCTACGCGATCGCCGGCCTGCTCGCCGGCGTCGCCGGGATCATCCTCGCGCTGCGGCTCGGCTCGGGGAGCCCCGCAGCGGGCGACGACATGCTGCTGCAGGTGATCACCGCCGTGATCATCGGCGGGACCGCCGTCTCCGGCGGCTCGGGCGGCATGGTCCGCACCGTGTGGGGCGCGCTGACGATCGTCGCGATCGAGCGCGGCATGAGCGTGCTCGGGCTGAAGTTCTACGACAACCTCATCGTGCTCGGGGTCGTGATCCTGCTCGGCACCCTGTTCCACCGGGTCAAGTCCGGCCGGATGGGGTAGGTCGCCCGCTGCCCCGCCAGCGGTGGTAGTAAGGGACTCTCGAGGAGAGGAGCCGCCGATGAGCGAGGCCGAGGAGCCGAGCCCGATCCAGCGCCTGCTGGGCGATTTCGCACCGAAGTTCGCGGACCTGACCGACGAGGTGCTGTTCGGCGACGTCTGGAGGCGTCCCGAGCTGTCCCCGCGGGACCGCAGCCTGATCACGATCACGAGCCTGGTGAGCACGGGCAGCATCGCGCAGCTCGAGATGCACATCCCGTTCGCCCTGGCCAACGGCGTGACCGAGGAGGAGATCAAGGAGGCGATCGTGCACGTCGCGTTCTACGCCGGCTGGCCGCCCGCGCTCTCGGCGCTCACGCTCGCGAAGCGCATCCTGGCCTCCTAGTCCGATTTCCCCGGTGGATCGCTTTGGCACTCCACCTGAACGAGTGCTAGCCTGACTGTTGGCACTCGACGGGCTCGGGTGCTAATCCGCAGTCGTTCAAGAAGAAGAGGTCTCAACCGTGTCGGTTTCCATCAAGCCGCTCGAGGATCGCATCGTCGTCCAGCAGGTCGAGGCGGAGAACACCACCGCGTCCGGTCTCGTCATCCCCGACACCGCCAAGGAGAAGCCGCAGGAGGGCGAGGTCGTCGCCGTCGG
>ERZ778028.584-NODE-584-length-67761-cov-8.619989_pt1 | contig 67761 bp, 55 predicted proteins | sample MGYA00375758_ERZ778028 | MGnify/ENA primary metagenome ERZ778028 (study PRJEB29350, sample SAMN05389828) | bioreactor metagenome | isolation source: Thiocyanate bioreactor | place: South Africa: University of Cape Town | collected 2014-03-17 ...
CCCAACGTCGACCCGACCGACGCCACCAACGCCTGAATCTGCGCCGCCCCGAACGCGCCCCCGGCAGAGTTCGTCACCGTGCCCGTCGCAACGGTATAGACGAGCGTGCCGTGCTCGAACGGCTGCGTGCACACCCCCGAACCGCACGCATCCCCCGCCGTCGGCCACCCCAACGTCCCACCCGGACCACCCAGCTCCGCATACTTCGACTGGATCGCCCCATAGACCGCGAACGTGCCCACCGACGACGAATACACCGTCGCGAACTGATACGGCTGCGAGAACCCACCCGCGACCGCACCCACCCCGGACAACGACCCACCCAACGTCGACCCGACCGACGCCACCAACGCCTGAATCTGCGCCGCCCCGAACGATGCTCCGGCGACCGAGACGCTGATCTTCTCCGTGGCGGCAACATACTCCACCGAGCCGTGCTCGAAGGGCTGCGTGCACACGCCGGACACGCACGAGTCCCGCGCCGTCGGCCACCCCAACGTCCCACCCGGACCACCCAGCCCGGCGTAGAAGCTCTCGATCGCGCCATAGACGGGGAATGTGCCCACCGACGACGAATAGATCGAGCCGAAGGAGAACGTCTGCCGCAGCCCGCTCGCAGCGGGCGCGCTATCGGAGGTAGGCCATCCTAGAGAGCCCGTCAAACCGCCGGTGGAGATGAACAGGGTCCTGATCGGGCCTGCCACAGCGACTACGGTTCCTCCGCTCGAGGTGTAGATCGTCCCGCCCGCGAACTCCTGTGCGACTCCGCCCGTCACCGATGCACTCGACCCGGTCGGCCACCCGAGGAGTCCCTCGGGACCGGCGAGGCTCTCGTACTTCGATGCGATGGCGGGCGAGAGCAGGAACGTGCCTGCCGACGAGGCGTAGAGCACGCCGCCATCGAATGCCTGGCTGATGCCTCCGGCGATCTGCCTGGGATCGCCAGCAGGCCAGCCGAGCGTTCCGCTCTCTCCGCCGGCCGAGAGGTAGAACGTCTGCACCGCTCCCGATACCGGGTAGGCCTTCCCTGCCACTCCGAAGATGCGAGCGCCTTCGAATTGCTGCGAGCAGGACCACCCGGACTGTCCACAGGCGTCGGCGGCGACCGGCCAGCCGACGGCGCTCCCAGGACCGCCGAGTGCCGAGAACTTGCTCTGGATCGCACCGAACACCGGGTAGGTGCCGTGGCTGCTGGAGTAGATCGCGCCATTCGTGAACTGCTGGATCTGACCCCCCGTCACCGAGGCCGCCTCCGCCTTCGGCCAGCCCAGCGATCCCGCGATCCCGCCCGAGGCCGAATACGCCTCGGCGATGTTCCCGGCGAGCAGGAACGTTCCCGCCGCACCTGCATACGCGATCGAGCCGTGCTCGAAGGACTGGACGCAACGCCCCGAGACGCAGACGTCACCGGCAGTGGGCCACCCCAGCGACCCCGCGGGTCCACCCGCCTGCGCATAGCGCGCCTGGATCGCCCCGTACACCGCATAGGTCCCGGCCGACGACGAATAGATCCACCCGTTCACGAACGCCTGAGCAGCACCACCCGACACCGACACCGGCACCGAGGTCGCAGCCCCGAGCGTGCCGCTGCCGCTGCCGGTAGCCGCATACAGCCACTGGATCGCGTTGGCGGAAAGGGTGCCGTGCTCGAACGTCTGCGAGCAGGTTCCCGCCGCGCACGAGGAGTAGGCGATCGGCCAGCCCAGCGAGCCCGTCTGCCGACCCGAGGCGGCGTATGCGTCCGAGATGCCCATGCTCACCGGGTAGGTGCCGTGGCTGCTGGAGTAGATCGCGCCATTCGTGAACTGCTGGATCTGACCCCCCGTCACCGAGGCCGCCTCCGCCTTCGGCCAGCCCAGCGATCCCGCGATCCCGCCCGAGGCCGAATACGCCTCGGCGATGTTCCCGGCGAGCAGGAACGTTCCCGCCGCACCTGCATACGCGATCGAGCCGTGCTCGAAGGACTGGACGCAACGCCCCGAGACGCAGACGTCACCGGCAGTGGGCCACCCCAGCGACCCCGCGGGTCCACCCGCCTGCGCATAGCGCGCCTGGATCGCCCCGTACACCGCATAGGTCCCGGCCGACGACGAATAGATCCACCCGTTCACGAACGCCTGAGCAGCACCACCCGACACCGACACCGGCACTCCGTTGCCATTGCCCAGCGTTCCTGTGGGACCCCCGGTGGAACGGTAGAGATCACGCGTTGCGCCGAGGGCGTACCAGGCGGCACTGCCGGTGGCCCAGTAGATCGATCCGAGCTGATAGTCGGAGATGCAGACGCTCGAGCCGAGCACGCAGCTCGACTGCCCGACCGACTTGCCGAACGGGCCCGCCGAGCCGCCGAGACTCTCATAGAGCGAGACCATCGCCGACTCGCCCTTTCCGCCGCTCGGCGGTCCGAACCATTCGTTGTAGTAGACCCAGAAATTGCGGTTGCCGTATGCCGAACAGGCGTCGCCGAGACCATAGAGGCTTGCGAGCGCCGCCGCGTTCGGCTGATACGGGGTATAGCTGTACAGGGCCGCAGTGGCGTAATTCCGCACGTTGATGGTCGTGCCGCCGCACGCCGCGTTCGGCGAGTACTGGATGAACTGAACACCGGGCTGCTTCGCGAAGCGCGCCGCCTTGTACGTCTTCAGCTGCTTCACCCCGGCATAGATCTGCGTGGCCAACCCGGAGAAGGCGGTGTCGCATGGCGCCGTGTCCGGACAGGCCATCCCCATCGCGTAGCGCAGCGACACGTCGCTCGGGGCTCGGCTCGTGGTGAGGCCCTGCTCCTTCTGCAAGGTGACCAGGATGACCTTCGCGGAGATGCCGCACGCGACCTGGACGCGATAGATCCATTCCGAGACCGGCATGGTCCCGCCGGTCACCGCTTCGCAGATCACGTTCCCCGTCGAGACGGAGGTGCTGCGGGCATAGCTCTGCGAGGAGACGGTCGCGACGTTCAGGCACAGGCCGTTGCTGCACGAGCCGATCTGCGCCTGCAGGAAATCCTGGATCTGCTGGGTCGTCATCGCGGCCGAGTCGTAGAACAGCTCGTCGGAGATGATCAGCTCAGGGTCGAAGTCGCTGCCGCTATAGGCCTGGGCTGTACCCACCGCTGGACCGCCGACGACGCCGCCGACGGCCACCAGTGCGCCTACCGCGAGCGGTACGACGAGGCGCCGGCGAATCACGGAAAGAGCAGCGCCGAGCCGCCGACCGCCGACCGCCATTCCCTCACCTCCTCGCCGAGCCAGCTTCAAGTCTAACTTGAAGGTCACGCGGGAGCCCGGGAATGCGGTCTGATCCCGTCCCCTAGGCCAAGCCCGCGATCCAGGCATCCTCGAGCTCGTACGGGAACCATCCGCCGCGACCGTGACGCTCGATCACGCTCGGGAAGAGCTCGCCCCAGTCGCGCCCGCCCGCGATCTCGGCCAGCACCCAGTCCCGCTCGCGAAGCACCGATTCCGCATAGTCCACGATCGGCGCATACCCGAGCTCGGTTCTCGCTCGGTCCGCGGCCTGGACGAACGGATGCGCCGCGTCCCAGGGGTTGTTGCCCAGCAGCCCTCGCTTCGGGCCCTCGAAATGGAGGATCCGGACGTCCGTCTCGAGCGCCTGGAACGCGATGGTCGCCATCTCCGAGATGGTGAGCGGCGCATCCGCGGCGTTCAGCACGCGATGCCCGGGCTGCTCGGCGGCGAGCGCGACGAGCTCGGCGAGATTGTCGGCGGCGATGGTCGAGAACACGCTTCGACCTCCGCGCGCGAACACGACATGCGGTCTGCGGTCGAGCGAGCGCTTGATGAAGTACCACTCGCGCAGCCGCGTCGCGTACGGTCCGTGCACCGCTGCCGCTCGGAGGATCGTCACCGGTGCAGCCGTGATCGAGGATACGACGCGCTCCAGCGCGGCCTTGCGCGCCCCATAGCCATCGCCGGCCGCGATCATGGGCTGAGACTCGTCGATCGGGACCGGGAACGACGGATAGTCGTGGTCCCCGGTCGTGACGTCGAAGGAGCGCCCCTGACCGTCCGCGTAGACCGAGCCCGTCGAGATCACGACGATGCCGCCGACATCCGAGGCGAGCTCAGCCAGCTGACGTCCATGCGACGCGTCGTAGGCGACGACGTCGACGAGGACATCCGCTCCGGCGCTGAAGGCGCGGAGCGAGGCGGTGTCCTCGCGATCCAGCGACGCGGTCACGAGGCCTTGGATCGGTGCAGCCCGCCGCTGCGCGCCGCGAACCGAATAGCCGTGAGCCTCCAGGGCTCGAGCTACGGCGCGGCCCACCATGCCCCCGACCCCGATGACGGCGGCGGTCTTCAAGGGCGCTCCGGACGCGATGGGGTCTCCAGCGCTGCAACCAGTATCGCGTTCAAGGCGGGACCCGCCTGGGACATCGAATAGTGGCGCCATGCCCACTCCCAGCCGCGTTCGGCTTGATCGCGCCATCGCGAGGGCTCGTCGAGCAGGCCGCGCAGGTGATCCGCGATCTCCTCCGGTCCGGTCACGAGCCAGGCCTCGTTGGCCCCTGCCGGCAGAGTGCGCTCGACGGTCTCGTCTGCGCTCTGCAGCAGCACACACCGGGATGCGAGCGACTCGAAGCCGAGCTGCCCCGGCATGGACGCATAGAACTGGTTGAGGACGATGTGGGCACGCCTCAGGGTGCGCAGCACCTCATCGTTGCGGACGCCTTCGAGCTGAAGGTACTCGAAGTCATAACCCTCGTCGCGGAGCTGCTGGACCGCGGCCCGCACTCGGTCGGTGCCCTTGATCGCCGGCGCCGTCGGAGCGTGGACGACGAGCGGTCTGGTCACATCCGAGAACTTGTCCGTCGTGCTCTCGAAGAGCACGTCGGGGAACAGGAAGGGGACGCGATGCGTGGGACGCCGCAGATAGGAGAGCTGATCCGTCGGGGAGTTGAATATCAGGTCGGAGAACTCGTCGGCCACCCGGGCGACTTCGCGCTTCAGGTCGTCATATCGGTCTGTCTCGAACTCGGGCGATAGCTCGCTCACTCGACTCGAGACGTTCGGGCGTCCTGTGCGCCGTTCCATCTCGTGCATGAGCCGCGGAGCCCGGATGTCGTCTCCTACGAAGCAGCAAGCGATCCGAATGCCTCGCCGCGAGAGGAACGCGAACTCCGTCTGGCGGGAGTCGACCGTGTCGAGGAGGAAGCCGGTCGCGCCCAGATACAGGAAGCCGCGAGCACGGGACGCGAGACGACCGAGCAGCCAGGGACCCGCGATCAGCCGTCGGAGCAGTCGCAGGCGTGCCGAGCGCACCGGACGCAGTTCGACGTCGTAGTGGTGATCGTAGAACCGGTGCTCCGCCAGCGAGACTGTCAATGAGCCGTCGACGGCGGGCGCGACGTACTTGATCACCGATGCGATGTCCTCCGGGCCGAAGACCCAGGAGACCGCAGAGCCGGGGGATCGACGACGATGGACCGCTCCGCTGGTCGCGAGGATCGCCCGCTGCAGGAGGAACGCGACACGATGGCTCGCAGGCGCACGAGTCAAGTCAACTGCGTCCGGTACCACTCGACCGTCTCGGCGAGCGCATCGTCGCTGAGCACCGCGGGCTGACGGCCGACGAGGGACACGAGCCGGCCGGCGTCCGCCTGGTGACGACGGACGTCACCCGGGCGCGCGGGCGCGTGCTCGATCGGATGATCCGGGACATCCATGATCTCGAGGATGCGCGCGACCAGGCGGTTGATCGATGTACCGACACCGGTGGCGACGTTGATCTCCAGACCGCGGGCTGCGGACGTCTCATGTATGGCGACGGTGAGGTCGGCGGTGTCGCGCACGAACGTGAAATCCCTCGTCTGCTCGCCGTCCCCGTGGATCTCGATGGGAAGGCCTCGCACGACCCGTTCGATCACGATCGGGATGATCCCCGCGTACGAACCGCGATTCTGACGGGGGCCGTAGTTGTTGAACGGGCGGACGACCGTCGCGTCGATGCCGAACGTGCGGACGTAGGAGCGGATGATGTGGTCCTCGGCGGCCTTGGCGGCGGCATACGGTGTGATGGCATCGTCGGGATGGTCCTCGTCCATCGGCACGTACTTGCCGGAGCCGTATGCCTCGGAACTCGACATGTGCACGAGGCGCTCGATCAGACCGCGCCGAGCGATCTCGCAGAACGTCGCAGTTATGCCGATGTTCGTCTGCATCGTCCAATGCGGATAGGTGAGCGACGTCGGCAGCGGCACGACCGCGAGATCGAACACGGTCTCGATGCCGTGAGCCATGACGACGTCCTGCATCGCGGCGAGATCGGAAGCGTCGAGACGGAGCACCTCGAGGTCATCCCTTCGCCCCCGGGCGGCCGCCAGGTTCGCCTCGTTGCCGAGGAAGAAATTGTCGACGACGACGAGCCGTCGCGGCGACTCCAAGAGGAGCCGGTCGACGAGGTGGCTCCCGATGAACCCGGCACCGCCGGTGACGAGGACGGATCGATCTCGCAGGCTCACCCGGGGATTCTAGCCCAGGCCTCGTGGGGCCCGGATGAACCATCGCCCCGAACGCGCTGACCTAGAATCCTCAGGGAGGACTCATGAAGATCGCGGTCATCGCCCTCGGGAAGATCGGTCTACCGCTCGCTGTCCAGTTCGCCCGAAAAGGGCACGAGGTGGTGGGCGTCGACGTGAATCCGTCGACCGTCGACCTCGTCAATCGAGGCATTGAGCCCTTCCCCGGAGAGGCCGGTCTGCAGGATCTGCTTAGCGAGCTCATCCCCGCCGGCCGGCTCCGGGCGACGACCGACTACGCGGATGCGGTGCCCGGCGCCGACGTCGTCGTCGTCGTCGTGCCGCTCTTCGTCGACGAGGTCACGGCAGAGCCGGACTTCGGCTGGATGGACGCCGCCACGGAATCCCTCGGACGCACCCTGACGGAGGGCACGCTCGTCGCGTACGAGACCACGCTGCCGGTCGGCACGACGCGCACTCGCTGGAAGCCCGCCCTCGAGCGCGCTTCGGGCCTTGTCGAAGGCAGAGACTTCCACCTGGTCTTCTCTCCGGAGCGCGTGCTGACCGGGCGGGTCTTCGCCGACCTCCGCAGGTACCCGAAGCTGATCGGCGGCATCTCGGCGGAAGGCGCTCGACGCGCGATGAACTTCTATGCCTCCGTCCTCGACTTCGATGAACGACCCGATCTGCCGCGACCGAACGGTGTATGGGATCTGGGCTCCGCCGAAGCCGCGGAGCTGGCGAAGCTCGCCGAGACGACGTATCGCGACGTCAATATCGGCCTCGCGAACCAGTTCGCCCGTTATGCCGCGACCGCGGGGATCGACGTCTACCGTGTGATCGAGGCCGCGAACTCACAGCCCTACTCGCACATCCATCAGCCGGGCATCGCTGTCGGGGGTCACTGCATCCCCGTCTATCCGCGGCTCTACCTCTGGAATGACCCCGAGGCCTCGGTGGTCCGAGCGGCTCGAGCGGCGAACGCCGGGATGCCGGACTACGCCATCGGACTGCTCGAGGGCGCATTCGGAGATCTGGCCGGCGCAAGGGTCGCGGTCCTCGGCGCGGCGTATCGAGGCGGCGTCAAGGAGACCGCGTTCTCCGGAGTGTTCGGGACCGTGGATGCCGTTCGCCTGCGGGGCGGCGTCCCGCTCGTGCATGATCCGCTCTACAGCGACGAGGAACTGCTGAGGCTCGGCTTCACGCCGTACCATCTCGGCGACCCGGTCGACGCCGCCGTCGTGCAGTCGGATCACGCGGAGTACCGTGCTCTCTCGCCGTCCGACCTTCCCGGGATCAAGGTCTTCGTCGACGGCCGACGAGTCTCGTCTCCCGAAGCCTGGGATGGCGTCGCCTATCGTCTGATCGGACGAGCCGCTGCGTCCGCCTGAGCAGTTCGGCTGCGCTCGGTCATTACGCTGAACTGATGTGCGGGATCGCCGGAAGCTGGTCGCGCGTCGGCGCGACGACCGATGCTGACCTCCTCCGGAGAGGCCTCGACGCGATCCGTCACCGCGGGCCGGACGATCTCGGCGTGTTCTCCTGGACCGATCCGTCGTCCGACGCTCGGGTGGATCTCGGACTCGTCCGTCTGGCGATTCTCGACCTGAGCCCGGCGGGACATCAGCCGATGACGATCGCCGGCGGGCGTTACACCATCAGCTACAACGGCGAGATCACCAACTACGTCGAGATCCGCGAGGACCTGCTCGAGCTCGGCGAGACCTTCGTGTCCGACAGCGACACCGAGGTGCTCCTCAAGGCCTGGTCTCATTGGGGCACCGGCGCCCTCGACCGGTTGGAGGGCATGTTCGGGATCGCGATCCTCGATCGCGAGCGCCGGACGCTGACGCTCGCCCGGGATCCGTGGGGCATCAAGCCCCTCTTCTATTTCGCCCGACCGGACAGGATCGCTTTCTCGAGTGAGCTTCGCGGCCTGCTGCCTGCCATGGCCTCCCGGGCAGGACTCGACTGGCAGACCGCCGCCGACTATCTCCTGTGGGGTGCGTATGACGGGACGACCAGGACGTTCATCGATGGCGTGAGCAGCCTGGCCCCGGGTCACTATCTGACGATCGACGTCAGCAGCGGTCGGATGGACGCCCCAGTGAGGTACTGGTGGCCCGACGTGAGGACCGCATTCCGCGGCACCTATCAGGATGCGGTCGAGGCGGTGCGGTCGCGCTTCCTCGACTCGGTGAAGCGGAACCTTCGAAGCGACGTCCCCGTGGGCGTCGCGCTCTCGGGTGGAGTCGACTCCTCGGCGATCGTCGGAGCGGTGCGGAGCCTGGAGCCGGACATGCCCATCCAGACGTTCAGCTTCGTGGCGCCGGGATTCGGCCAATCCGAGGACGAGTGGATCGATCGGGTGGTCGCTGAGACGGGGGCGATCTCCCACCTCGTCGAGACCGGCCCCGGCGAGCTCGAACGGGACCTCGACGACCTGATCGTCTGCCAGGGGGAGCCGTTCGGCTCGACGAGCATCTACGCGCAGTACCGGGTGTTCAAGCTCGCGCGCGAACAGGGCGTCGTCGTCACGCTGGACGGGCAGGGGGGCGACGAGATGTTCGCCGGCTATTTCGGCTACGGACCGCAGCGGATGCACAGCCTGCTGGAGACCGGGCATCTCGCTCAGGCCGCTCGGTTCGGCGGGAGCTGGTCGGCATGGCCCGGACGCGACACGGAGCCCCTGCTGTACGCGAAGTCCCTGGGGCAATTCGCCGGTCCCTGGCTCAAGAGCCTCCGGCGACGATCGCGCTCCCCACTCCTGAACCGGGATGCGGCGCGAGATCGCGGGATCCGCCTCACCTATCCGCCGGGCCGTCTCGATGCGGTTCGCGGTGCGAGGGTGAAGACCGTCCTGAGGCACGCCCAGCATGTCGATGGGCTGCCGGCGCTGCTGCGGCACGGCGACCGGAACTCGATGCGATTCTCGATCGAAAGCCGAGTGCCGTTCCTGGACAGGGAACTCGAGGAACTCACGCTGAGCCTTCCGGAGGACTTCCTCGTCGGATCCGACGGCACGTCCAAGCGGATTCTGCGCGACGCCGTTCGCGGACTGGTGCCCGACTCGGTCATCGACCGCCGCGACAAGATCGGATTCGCCACGCCCGAGCACGCCTGGCTGGCCCGTGTGAGCGCGCGCGACGCGGATCCCGACCATCCGATCGGGCTCCTCGATCTCGATGCCGGAAAGGACAGGTCCTTCACCTGCGGGCTGACGGAGCAGGAGATCGGCTGGGGCGACGGCGCTCATTGGCGACTCGTCAACCTTCGGCGATGGGTCGAGCTGTACGACGTGGATGCGACCTAGCGAGTATCCCCAGCTCTCGCGTGCGGACTCATAGGCCGCTAGCGCAGCCGCCCTCCTCGGGGACGGTGGCCGAGGTCGATGCGCCCTGGATGAGCGCCAGGAAAGCCGCCCCTTCGCGCTCGTCGGAGTACCGCCCGGCAGCACGATGCGACGCGGCCTTCAGCTCGCGGACCTGGTCGCCTCCAAGGCCGTTCAGCGTCGCCGCGAGCGAGTCCTCGGTCCAGTCGGGAACGACGACTCCGTTGCCGATCTCGTCGACGATCCGAAGCATCTCAGGACTCCGGCCGATGACCAGGCCGAGCCGGCCCTGAAGCGCCTCGAAGAACTTGTTCGGCAGGGCGTGGAGCAGGTTCTCGGTCTTCGGCGGGAAGAAGATGATCTCGACGTCGCAGTCGTTGATCGCCCCGGGGACGTCGACCATCGTCACCGGCGGACGGAATTCCACTCGGCCGGACGCCACAGCGGGATGGCCCCGGAGGATCGAGATCTCTCGATCCGATCCGACGAGCATGAGCACGAGACGAAATCGATCGTCGAGCCGATGGAACGCGTCCAGGAGCAGCTTCTGTCCCCGCCCCAGATCAGCCTTGCCGTGGTGGAGCAGCATGATCCGCGCATCGTCCACAGGGCTTGGCTCGAGATCGGCATAGCGAGCCGCGCTCCTGATGACGACTGGGCGTGGGACGCCTAGACGGTCGGCATAGAGGTCCGCGATCCCGTCGGCGACCGTGGTGCGGATCGTGATCGCCGGGTCCTTGATGAACCCGAGCAGCCATCGACCGTAGCGTGCGAAGAGCAGTCGGTACACGAAGCCGATCCCCTGGCTCGCGAAGTACTCGTGTAGATCGACCAGCACCGGACCATCGGTGAGCTCTCCTCGACGCTTGCTCACCCAGGGGAGGAAGTCGAGGTCGTGCAGCACCACGACGTCGTACTTCGCCTCCAGCGGCGGAACGACCCCGTCGGGGATCCTCGACTCGAGCAGGTAGCGATGCCTGAGCCGGCTCGGGAGCATCGCGTAGGCGGCGAGCCGAAGCGGGAGCGCGGGAGCACCGATGCGGAAGGCGGTGCCGGTGGCGTCGGGGTGATCGGGCTCGCGACTGAGGACATCCACCTGATAGCCCGCCGCCTCGAGCCACCTGACCTGTCGACTCGGTCTCGAGTAGGTCACCGGGACATACGTCGCGACGAGCGCGCGCTTTCGCGCGCTGGAGGCAGGCACCAGATAAACCTACTTCCGATCCCGGGTGAGCCGGGCCTCGAACATCTCGTCCAACTATTCGGCACGCCGGTCGTAGGTATGGTCGCGCAGCGTCCGTGCCTGACCGGCGGCCGCCAGCGCATCCAGTCGGGGTGGATCCCTGATGAGCTCGGCGGCGATCTCGGCCGCACGCTCGACCGAGTCATAGGCTGCGACCTCGACGTGCGGCTCGAACAGGTCCGCCAGGTTCTTGCGCGCCTCGGTGACCAGCCCCGCACCGCTGCCCGTGGCCTCGTACATTCGCATGTTCACAGCGAAGCCCCCGGCGATCGCACCATGACGGTTGATGACGAGCTTGCTTCGCCCCAGGAGCTCGAACATGTCGCCGCCCCAGGCGGGCCCGCGATAGTGGTCGACGAGCCCGTACTCCTCGAGCACGCGCTCATCGGCCTGGCCGTGGATCCGGAGGCCTGGCACCTGTTGCGCCACCGCTCGCAGAAGCGGCGCGGTGCTGGGCTGCAGGTGACTGAACGACCCGACGAAGATCGCGTCGATGGGACGCTGCGACGCCGGGGTGGTGTTCGTCCATCGCGCATCGAATCCCAAGGGAACCCATTCGGCCGCGATGCCCCAGGCCCGCAGCCGATCGACCAGAGGCGGCAACGCGGAGACGATGAGATCGTAGCCCGCGAAGAAGGCTCGCGGGGGCGGCGGCGACGCATGCTCGCCGACCAGCAGGCCGACGTGGCCTCGGAGCCGTCGCACCAGCGCCGGGGGCACGAGATTGAGGTCCTGCACATACAGGACGTCCGGGCGCAGTTCGCGCACCTGGTCGAACAACGTGCCGTGGATATGCGGCAGCGACCCAAGCACCCCGCCGACGAGCGGGAGTCGCGCGAGATGGTTCCCGTACTGCCACCCGCGGGACCATCGGGGCGGCTTGCCGTGCTCCTGCGCCCAGAGCGACTGCAACGCGAACGCGTTGGGGACGATGATCTCGGCTTCCCAGCCCCGCGCTCGGAGGGCCCGCGCGAGCGCGGCGCTCGTGCCGAACCCGATGTCGCCCGCCCTCACGCGCGTCTCGTCGTAAGTCGTGTTCTCAGCAGGAGGCCCGGATAGTCCGTGCGTCCGGAGCAGCCCGTGATAGTACGGATCGACCAGCACGATCGAACGAGCCACCATGGAATCCTACTCAGGGGCCCGGCGCAGCTCTCGGTACACTCGGCCAGTGGCGTCCGCGTACTGCACTTACTTCGACAGCGGATACCTCAGCCGAGGTCTGACTCTCATCGAGTCCCTGCGTCGGCACGGCGACGAGTCGCCGGTCTGGATCCTCGCCCTCGACGAGGAGGTCGCGGGCCGCATCGATGCGCTCGATCTACCCGGAGTCCGTCTCGTCGGCATCTCCGCGATCGAGGCGATGTTCCCCGAGCTCCCCGGCCTCAAGGCGCAGCGAACCCGGATGGAGTACTACTTCACGATGACGCCGCTGCTGATCCAGTACGTCATGGCCGCCGCTCCGGGCAGCGACGTCGCCTATCTCGACGCCGACCTGTGCTATTTCGCTGATCCGAGTCTGGTCTGGTCGGCCATGGGCGGGGGGTCGATCGGGATCATCGAGCACCGTTACCAGCCGGCCTTCGCGAAGCGCTTGGCGAAATACGGGACCTATAACGTCGGCTGGGTCGGCTTCCGGGACGATGCGCGTGGACGAGCCTGCCTGAGATGGTGGGGCGAGCGCACGGTCGAGTGGTGCTCGGACACCCCGTCGGAGGGCAGGTACGCCGACCAGGGATACCTCGACTGGTTCCCCCGGGACTTCGAGGGCGTCACGGTCCTGCCCCACGTCGGCATGGATGCCGCCCCGTGGAACTCGGCTCGCTACACCTGGACCTCGGCCGATGACCGGGTCGCGGTCGACGGCGAGCCGCTGGTGTTCTTCCACGCGCACGGAGTGCGGCGGGTCGGTCACTGGTGGGTCACGGCTCAGCTCCAGTACCGCGCGCCGATGGGTCGCGTGCTCCGCGATCGCGTCTACGAGCCGTACGTCCGCGGCCTGGAGCGATGGGAGGCTCGCATACCGGCACCGCCGCGAACAGCTCCTCGTGGTACCGGCCTGCGGGGTCTGGCGTTCCGGATCACGAAGACCATGCTCAACGCCGTGAGCATCCTGACCGGCAACGCGGTTCGCGCCGCCTGAGCCGATCCCCGCTCGGTCCCCGACCGTAGCCCGGCGCCGCACCGCGGGTAGGCTGAGTCGGTGCTCTCATCAGTTCGCGCCGCGATGGAGTTCATGACTCGGCGGCAGCGGATGATCTACGTCGTGCTCGTCTCCGCCCGAGCGGTCGCGGGTCTGCTCGACATCATCGGCGTCATCCTCGTCGGGTTCCTGGCGGGCATCGGCGCGAGCCAGTTCGCGACCTCCGGCGAGCCGGTGGTGCTCCTCGGATTCACCCTGCCCACGTTCTCAGAGGTCGATCTGCTCATCCTCGTGCTCGTGGTCCTGCTGGTATTCGTTGTGAAGGCGATCATCGGCCTCGGCCTCTCGCGGACGATCGCCCTGTTCGCCGCTCGGATCGAGGCGGAGAACGCGCAACGGATCGCGGACTTCGTCCTGCGCGGCACGCTGTCGCTGGCACATCGCCGGTCGAAGGCAGAACTCCAGTACGCCGCCACGGCCTCGGCGAGCAACGCCTTCACGAACATCCTCAACTCCTTTGCGACGATCGTGTCGGAGGGCGTGCTGCTCGTCCTCATCGCCGGCACGTTCATCACGATCGATCCGCTGATCGCAGTCATCGTGATGGCCTACTTCGGACTCGTCATCGCCGCCATCCACTTCGTCATCAGCAATCGGCTGAAGCGCGTCGGCGAGGAGCTCGTGGCCGGGAGCATCGGCAGCACCAACATCCTCAACGACAGCCTCGACACCTTCCGCGAGATCTCAGTCCTGAACAAGCAGGAGTACTTCCTGGAGCGCTTCGCCTCCGAACGCGTGCGGCTCGCCCGCTCTACGGGCCTGCTCTCGTTCCTCGGAGGGGTGCCGCGCTACATCGTGGAGACGGCACTCATGCTCGGGGTGGTGGTCTTCGTCGGGTGGCTGTTCCTGACGGGATCGATCGCCAGCGGACTCGCGACGCTCGGAGTCTTCCTCACCGGCGGCGTTCGGATCATGAGCTCGCTCCTTCCGCTGCAGAATGCCCTCGCGCAGATGAGATCGAGTTCCGAGCAGGCAAGACCCGCGATCCAGATGCTCCATGAACGCGAAGAGCTCGGCGACGCCTCCTCGACGGCAGCGGACACCGCGACCCGACCGGACGGTGACGTCTCGATTCCGGCGGAGGCGCTCGATGTGGTGCTCTCGGGGGTGGACTTCACCCACCTGGGCAACGACGAGCCCACGCTCCGAGGCATTTCGCTCACGATCGCCGCCGGCAGTCACGTCGCGTTCATCGGCCCGTCCGGCGCGGGCAAGACCACGCTGGTCGACGTCATCCTCGGTCTCACGACGCCCGATGCGGGCACGGTACGCATCGGCGGACAGGAGCCTCGGCTGCTGCGCGAGCTGAGACCCGGCCTCATCGCCTATGTGCCGCAGCGGCCCGGTCTCATGTCGGGCTCGATCGCGGAGAACATCGCGCTCGGCATCCCGCCGGACGAGATCGATCAAGAGCGCGTGGCCGAGGTGATCAGAGCGGCGCACCTCGGCGAATTCATCGCCTCGTTGCCCGAGGGCACCGCGACCTCCGTCGGCAAGCAGGCGAATGCGCTGAGCGGTGGTCAGATCCAGCGCCTGGGCCTCGCCCGAGCGCTGTACGGCCGGCCGCGGCTGCTCATCCTCGACGAGGCGACGAGCGCGCTCGATGCCGGATCGGAGGCGTTCATCTCGGCGTCACTGAGCGAGCTCGGGTCCGAGACGACGGTGATCGTCGTGGCGCATCGGCTCTCGACGGTGCAGCATTCCGACGTCGTGCATGTCGTCGAGGCCGGACGCATCACCTCGTCCGCCACCTTCGCGGAACTCCGGCGCGACGTCCCCATGGTCGCCGAGTACGTCAAGCTCATGTCCTTCGACGAGGGATGAGCCTCGGAGACCGCCCTCGGCGAGTCCGCGGCCAGCGGTACCTAGGTCCGTGAGAGCACCCAGGTCTCGGAGACGCTCGGGATCCCGAGGAACGGCTCGAGGTCGTAATCCTCAGCCGGAAGCGTGCGCACGAGACGCAGCCCCGCGTCCGCGACGGCCTGCTCGATGTCGACGCGCGCCACCACGAACTCGGTCGTCGGCTGACCGTAGGCGTACTTCGCGAATCGCGTCGTCGGCGCGGAGTCCGTCACGGTGACCCCGTGCAGCACGATCGCCCCGCGCGAGACGCGGGCGTACTCGGCGACGGCCCTGGCCCATTCCGTCATATGGATCAAGGCCACTCCATCGAGGACGACGTCGAAGGCGCCGTCCTCGAAGGGCAGCTCGTAGGCGCTCCCCACGACGACCTCGTGGCGGGGATAGCGTGTCCGGCAGCGCGCGACCATCGCCGGCGAGACGCCCAGCCCCGTGTAGCGCTGACCGGGCGAGGTGAGCGCGACGATCTCCGAGTTGTACCCTCCGCCGCAGCCGACCTCGAGGAGCGTCCCGTCGCGCGGCAGCCCCGAGAGCGCGCTCTGCAGCGCCGCGATGTCCTCGCGCGGATGGCCGGCCTTCGCCTGCTCGATCAGCGGGAGCCAAGCCCGGTCCTGGCGCTCGGCGGTCCGCCGCGACCACACGTCGGTTTCCCCGTAGCGGGACACGTCCAGCGTGTACCCGGCGGAGGCGAGCAGCCGCCGCGACAGACCAGGCATCCGCTGGGAGAGGAGCACCAGCAGCCGCTTGCGCCAGTCCTGCGTCACCGACCGCTCCGGACCATCCGCAGGAACTCCTCGTAGTCCTCGATGTAGTCGGAACGGTCGTACGGATGCGACGCGAATACGAGCAGCACCGCGCCCGGCGAGTAGTCCAGCTGACCGCCCCAGATGAGCGGCGGCAGGTAGAGCCCGAGCTCCGGGCGGTCGAGCACCGTCTCGGCTGTGCGCGCCCCGTCGTCGACGCGAGCGGTGACCGAGCCGTGCACGGCCACGAGGAACTGGTGGCACTCCCGATGAGCGTGCGTGCCGCGCAGCTCGCCGGCCGGCACGTCGAAGACGGTGAAGAAGCGGCGGACGGGGAAGGGCAGCTGACTCCCGACCTCGGCGACCGTGAGCGAGCCGTTGCCGGCGTCGACCCGACCGATCCGGACGAGCCGGACGTCGCGGACCTCGCCGAGCGGATCCCCGAGGACGTCGGTCATCCCGAGACCTCCGCGAGCACGGCGACCACGCGCTCCACCTCGTCGTCGCGCAGCCCAGGGAAGATCGGCAGCGACAGGATGCGCTCGGCGGCCCGCTCGGTGACCGGGAGCCGCACGGTCTCCGGCGGAGACGGGAACGCCTGGAGGTGGTCGGGCACCGGATAGTGCACGTCCGTGACGATCCCGGCGGCCGCGAACGTCTCGCGGACGCGCTCCCGCTCGTCCCAGGCGCCGACGGCGAGGTGGCCGATGTACGGCCGGGCGACGGTCGTGACCATCGCGTCGGTGACGGCCTCGTAGGCCGCATGGATCTCGCGGCGCCTCGCGTTGTGGGCGTCGAGGAGCGGGAGGCGTGCGCGCAGGACGGCGGCCTGCAGCTCGTCGAGGCGGGAGTTGCGGCCGCGCTCGTCGCCGACGCGGTACTTCGCGACCCAGCCGTACTGCCGACGACGGCGGACGACCTCGGCGAGGTCGGGGTCGCGCGTGACGATCGCGCCGCCGTCGCCGATGGCGCCGAGATTCTTCGTCGGATAGAAGCTCATCGTCGCGATGTCGCCGTACGCGCCGGCCTTCACGCCGTCGGCGCCCGTCGCGCCGAGCGCCTGCGCGCAGTCCTCGAGGACGGCGATGCCGCGCGCGTTCGCGATCTCGAGGATCGGAGCCATCTCGACGACCTGGCCGAACAGGTGCGTCACGACGAGGGCCTTCGGCAGGATGTCCTCTCCCGCCAGGCGCGACAGCGCGGCCTCGAGCGTCGCACGGCTGAGCAGCAGGTCGACGGGGTGGACCTCCGCGTACACCGGGGTCGCGCCGAGGAGCCGAACCGCGGTGGTCGCGTAGGCGCCCGCATTCGCCACGGTCAGGACATGGTCGCCGACGCCGACGCCGAGCGCCCCGAGCCCGAGCTCGAGCGCATCCGTCCCGTTGCCGAGGCCGACCGCATGCTCGACCCCGACGTATTCCGCGAGCTCGCGCTCGAAGGCGTCGTGCTCGGGACCCATCACGTACCAGCCGCTGGCGATCACGCGAAGGGCGGCGGCCTCGATCGCCGAGCGCTCCTCGAGGCTCATCCGGCCGAGGTCGTTGAGCGGGATGCGCGGGGGCGTCGCGACCGCCTCGAACTCCACGGCGGCAGGCATGCCCGTCAGTCTATCCGCGAGGCCCGGGCGCCTCCGGCCGGCGGTCGAGCCTCAACGCCCCTTCACGAGCCCGGCGGCCCGGAGCGTCGCCCACCGCACCGGCGCCTCCCAGACCGCTGATACGGGCCGCAGCCATGCCGGGAGATGCGACACGCGCACCGCGGAGGCTTCGCGCACCGACTCCCGTCGGGCGCGGACCGTGAGCGAGTCGGCATGCCAGCGGAAGTCGGCGACCGTCCTGGGCAGGTAGACCAGCCGACCGACCTTGGAGAGCCGGATGAAGAGGTCGAAGTCCATGGCCCAGCCCAGGTCCTCCCGCAGCGGGCCGACCTCCTCGATCGCGCTGCGGCGGAACAGCGATCCCGGCTGCGGCACCAGGTTCGGCCCGAGGCGCAGCAGCGGCGCCGCCCACCAGCCCGAGCGGTTGCGCCAGACCTGACGGCCCTCGCCGTCGATGTAGTCGCACGCGCCGTAGGCTCCCGAGGCCCTCGGCCGCCGGTCGAGCGCCTCGACCGCGTCCTCCAGCGCGCCGGGGTGCAGTCGATCGTCGTCGCCGAGCCAGGCGAGGTACTCGATCTCGTCCCCTGCCTCGGCGAACCCCTGGTTGATCGCCGCGGTGAGGCCCGGCCGTCGCTCATCGGACTTGGCATCGGCCAGCCCCTCCGCGATGAGCTCGTCGGCGACGAACGCCGCCGGCGCGACGAGCAGGATCCGAGCGTCGCCCGCGGCCCGGATCGAGCCGAGCGACTCGCGGAGGTAGTCGAGCCGGCGGCCGAGCGTCGGGACGACGACGAGGGTTCGCGGCACGGCATGCCACACTACCGCGCTGGGCCCCGCGTGCCCGGTGCACCGCGCTACGGCGGTTCCCGGCCGGTTGGCTACGCTGGACTCGGCGAGCCGGGCGGCCCCGGAGGCCGAGAAGGGATGTGCTGGTGGCCAAGCGGGCGCTGATCACCGGGATCACGGGCCAGGACGGGTCGTATCTCGCGGAGCTGCTCCTCGGCAAGGGGTACGAGGTGCACGGCGTCATCCGCCGCGCCTCGACCTTCAACACCGCTCGGATCGACCACCTCTACGTCGACCCTCATGATCCGGCGGCGAGGCTCTTCCTCCACTACGGCGATCTCTCCGACGGGTCCCGGCTCGTGACGTTGCTCCAGGAGGTGCAGCCCGACGAGGTCTACAACCTGGCCGCGCAGTCGCATGTGCGAGTGAGCTTCGACGAGCCCGAGCACACGGCCGACACGACCGGGACCGGCACCATCCGGCTCCTCGAGGCGGTGCGCGCCGCTGGCATCTCGCCGCGCTTCTACCAGGCCTCCTCCTCGGAGCTGTACGGCGCGACCCCGCCGCCGCAGTCGGAGACGACGCCGTTCCACCCGCGCTCGCCCTATGCGGCGGCGAAGCTCTACAGCTTCTGGATCACTCGGAACTACCGTGAGGCATACGGGCTGTTCGCGGTGAACGGCATCCTGTTCAACCACGAGTCGCCCCGCCGCGGCGAGACCTTCGTGACCAGGAAGATCACCCGAGCGGTCGCGCGGATCAGAGCCGGCGTGCAGCACGACCTCTATCTCGGCAATCTGGACGCGATCCGGGACTGGGGATACGCACCCGAGTACGTCGACGGCATGTGGCGGATGCTGCAGGCGGACGAGCCGGAGGACTTCGTGCTGGCGACCGGCGTCGGCTATTCGATCCGGGACTTCCTGGAAGCCGCGTTCGGCCACGTCGGGCTCGACTGGCAGGAGTTCGTCCGCTTCGACGAGAAGTACCTGCGGCCGACCGAGGTCGACGCCCTGATCGGCGACGCGTCGAAGGCCGAGCGGCTGCTCGGCTGGAAGCCCACGATCGACGGGCTCGAGCTCGCCCGGATCATGGTCGACGCCGACGTCACGGCGTTCGAGCACGAGGGCCGGCACTGGATCGACCGGCCGACGCTCGCCGGCTGGGGCGGCGCCGCGTGACCTCCGACGGCCCCGAGGACGGTCCTCGCCGCCACGACGACGTCGGATACGTTCCGGTCCCGCTCGATCGCGGCGCGACGTTCTACGTCGCGGGGCACCGCGGCCTGGTCGGGTCGGCCCTCGTCCGCCGGCTCGAGAGGGCGGGGTTCGCCGACATCGTCGGCCGTACCTCCGGCGAGCTGGACCTGAGGGACCGCGAGGCCGTCTTCGCGTTCTTCCGCGAGACCGAGCCCAGATACGTCGCGCTCGCGGCGGCGAAGGTCGGCGGTATCGTCGCGAACAGCACCTATCCCGTCGAGTTCCTGTCGGAGAACATCCGGATCCAGAGCAATGTGCTCGACGCGGCGCTGGAGACCGGCGTCGAGCGCCTGCTGTTCCTCGGCTCGTCGTGCATCTACCCGAAGCACGCCCCGCAGCCGATCACCGAGGACGCGCTGCACACCGGCTACCTGGAGCCCACCAACGACGCGTACGCGATCGCGAAGATCGCCGGCATCATGCACGTCCAGGCCGCGCGCCGGGAGTACGGGAAGGCCTGGATCTCGGCGATGCCCACCAACCTCTACGGACCGAACGACAACTTCGACCCGCAGGGTTCGCACGTGCTGCCCGCGCTCATCCGTCGGTACTCCGAGGCGGTCGAGGCCGGGGCGAGGACCGTCACGAACTGGGGCACCGGGTCGCCGCGACGCGAGTTCCTCCACGTCGACGACATGGCCGACGCCTGCCTGCACCTCCTCGAGCAGTACGACGGGCCCCAGCAGGTCAACGTCGGGACCGGCTCGGACGTCACCATCCGCGAGATCGCCGAGACGATCGCGCAGGTCGTCGGCTTCGAGGGCGAGACGGTCTGGGACACCACGAAGCCCGACGGAACGCCGCAGAAGCTCCTCGACGTCTCGAAGCTCGCGAACGCCGGGTGGCGTGCGCGGATCGGACTCGAGGACGGCCTCCGCTCGACGATCGAGTGGTTCCACGGGCACGGCGGCGCGCTGCGCGGGCAGCCGTGAGAGAGGAGCAGCCATCCCATGACGACGCATGATGCGCCCGAGGGGCGTCGGGCCCCGCTCGCGGCGTCGTCGTTCGCCCGCCGGGTCCTCGGCAGCCCGATCGCACCGCTCGCCGTCTTCCCGTGGCGGTTCGCCGCCGCCGCCCGATGGAGCCTGCGCACCTTCGGCGCAACGACCCGATGGCTCTTCGGCTCGCGCGAGAACACCAATTACACGTACGATCTCACGCCCCGCAATCGCGAGCACCTCGCGTGGTTCGTCGCGCACGTCGCCGGCATCCCGCTCGCCGAGGCGCGCGGCTACATCCAGGAGGTCCTCGACGACCAGGCGCTGACCGCGCACGTCATGGGAGAGACCGCGAGGAGCCGCTATCGCTGGCTCGCCGATCGGGTACCGCGCTATGGGCGCCGGATCGGGTGGTACGCCTTCGTCCGCGCGCTCAAGCCCGACGTGCTCGTCGAGACCGGCACGGACAAGGGCCTCGGGAGCGTCGTGCTCGCCGCCGCGCTGCTGCGCAATGGCAAGGGCCGGCTCATCTCGATCGACATCAACCCCGCCGCGGGCTATCTCATCTCCGGGCGCTACGCCGAGGTCACCGAGCTCGTCATCTCGGACAGCATCGCCGCGCTCGCGGCGCTGGAGGACGTCGACCTCTTCATCCACGACTCGGATCACACGGCCGAGCACGAGTACGCGGAGTTCACCGCGATCGCGCCGAATCTCCGGCCCGACGCGCTCTCGCTCAGCGACAACGCCCACGCGACCGACTCGATGACGCGCTGGGCGGAGGAGACCGGACGCGAGTTCCTGTTCTTCGACGAGCGTCCGGCGCGCCACTGGTATCCGGGTGCCGGCATCGGCACGGCCCTGCCGCCTCGCTGAACGGGTACCGGACAGGGAGCCGCGCAGGCCTCAGCGCGGGTCCGCGACCGACGGCTGCGAACCGACCGGCAGCAACGTGCCGCGGCGGTGTCCGGACCACTTCGCGACCTGGTAGAGCGGGTTCACGAAGAGCCACCTGAGGCGTCCGAGGACCCCCCACTGCCGGTCACGGACGATGCGCATGCCGTCGACGAGGCTGCCGCGCAGGATGAGACGGAGCATCCCCGCGCGGCCGAGCGGCGCGACCTGCGTGCCGATGCCGCGCAGTGCCAGGATCTCCTCCGTCGCCCGCCGGCCAGCCTCGCGGATGCTCAGGTCGTTCGAGTGGACGACGGCAGCACGCGGCGCGTAGGCCTTCCGCAGCCCGGCGGCGAGCAGATCGCGACCGAAGAGCTGATCCTCCGCGTAGGAGACGTCCCGGTAGGGCACCGGGCCGACGAGGACCGACCGACGAGCCGCGCTGTTGACGTCGGAGTAGAAGCCGGCGGCCTCGATCTCCGCCCGCGAGCCGAGCCGGTCGCCGCGGAACACCGTGACGCCCGCATCCGGGCCCAGCGCCGCGAAGGTGGTCTGGATCTCGTACTTGAGCATCGGGTGGCAATGCGGGCGCGGCAGCTGCTTGCCGAGGACCGCCACGATCCGATCGTCGTCGAGCATCGGCGCGACGAGCTCGGCGAGCCACTGCGGGCTCGCCGGCGTCGCGTCATGAGTGAGGTACGCGACAAATTCCCCGGAGGCCAGGTGCGCCGCGAGGTCTCTTGTCCGACCGTGCCCGAAATCGGAGTTGGGGATCTCGTGCAACCGCGCTCGGGGATGCGCTGCGACGATGTCGAGCGTCCGGTCGCTCGAGCCCGAGTCGATGACCAGCACCTCCAGCTCGCCATCCCAGTCTTGTCCCTCGATCGCCGTGAGGATCTCGTCCAGGTAGCGCTCGCCGTTGTAGGTGAGGATCACGACGGTGGCGCTGCTCGCCGAGCTCATGACGCACCCCCCGCGAGCATGTCCTCCCAGGTTGCCGCGATGCCGTCGTCGAGGCTCACCAGCTCCGGCTCGCCGAACTCCGCCCGGAACCGTGCGGTGTCGAGCACGACGCGGTCGACGAAGGTCGGCGGCACGGGCCGATGCTCGACGGCGACGGCTCGACCGGTGACCCGACCGATCACGTCGACGAGCTCGGAGACGGCAACGCCCCGGCCGCTGCCGATGTTGTAGATCGGATGTCGCGGCGCGCCCTCGGCGACGTCGACCAGCATCCTCGCGACGTCGCCGACGGCGATGAAGTCCCGCACCATCGATCCGTCCCCGAACACGGTGAGCGGGCGTCCTCCGGCGAGCTCGTTCAGGAAGATCGGGATCACGCCCTGCCGTCTGCCGACGCCCTGACGCGGCCCGTAGGGGTTCGAGATCCGGAAGGCGACGGAGTCGAGCCCGAACCGGCGCTGGAAGTAGCGGAGGTAGCCCTCGATCGCGAGCTTGCCGATGGCATACGGCGAGATCGGCTGCGGAGCGAGCTCCTCGTGCATCGAGAGGACGTCCTGGTCCCCGTAGATCGCACCGCCGGTGGATGCGAAGAGCATCCGCCGCACCCCGGACTCCGCCGCCACGCGGAACAGCTCGACGCTGGCCGGCACGTTCGTGCTCAGCTCGAGGGTCGGAGCGCTCTCGGCCGTCGCAGGGCTCGTCGTCGAGACGAAGTGGAAGACGAACTCGTGCCCCGGGACGGCGGCCGCGACGTCGGCGGCGTTGAGCACGTCGCCGACGATGCGATCGACGCCGAGCGCGCGGTACCTCGGTCGGGTGCCGGAGAACCGGTCGAACACGGCGACCGCGTGACCGCGTGCCGCGAGCTCGTCGACGACATGGGATCCGATGAAGCCGTTCCCGCCGACGACGAGGAACCGGCTCACCGCATCGCCCGTTCGAACGCGGCGAGGAACTGGGCCCGGGCGACGTCCCAGCCCGCCATCCGGGCGCTCGAGGCCGCTGCAGCCGCATGCTCGGCACGCGCCGGGTCGTCGAGCACGGCGAGCAGTTCGTCCGCGAGCGCCCGCGGCAGCGGCGGGGCGTAGCGGATGTGCGGGTTGTCGACGACGAGACGATTGTTCGGCGCGTCGTTGACGACGGGGATCGCACCGGCGGAGAGCAGCTCCAACGGCATCAGCGACATGTTGCTGAACGAGAGGACAAGCCCGGCCGCGCAGCGGTTGAAGACCTCGCCGAGCTGATCCGCGCCGAGCCCGTGCAGGCTGCGGTACGGGAAGGGGAGCTTGCGGTGGATTCGCGTGCCGACCAGGTTGATCACCGTGCCGGGACGCTCGCGGGCCACGATGTCGAGGGCGAGCAGGCCGAGCTCGAAGCCCCGGCGCTGGGTGGCGGGACGCGCGTAGAACATGATCTCGTCGTGCGCGGCGGTCGGGTCGTAGGCGTAGTGCCCGGGGTCGGCGCCGAAGTCGAAGGCGTCCGTCGACATCCCGTACTCATCGTGGAGCCTGGTCGCGAGCCAGCGCCCGGCGGTGATCCCGTGGAATCCGAACCGGTAGGTCGACTCGGCCAGCGTCGACTCCGACCCGGCCGGCGAGAACCACGGCTCGAAGTCCTGCACGAAGTAGAACCGGCGCGCCATCGCCTCGGAGCGGAACGACGGGTAGGCCGTCTCCCAGCCGGTCGAGAACACGGCGTCGACGTCCTCGGGGAGCCGTCCCGGCCAGGGCAGCAGCTCGGCCGCGACCCGTTCGAAGGACCGGGAGGCGGCCATCACTCGCCGGCTCTCCGAGACGCTGATCGGCCGCTCGTTCGAATAGAGGTAGATGCGGCAGACATGCCCGGCGTCCTCGAGCGCCTTGACCATGCGCAGCGCGGTCTGATGCCCACCCGAATTGATGCCGGGCGGCGACATGATCCAGGCGACCTTCCAGGGCCCCTGCCCTCGGTCGGACGGCGAGACCACCGCCGGATGCGGTCGGCGCCAGTCGGACGCTTCGACGTCCTCCGGGCGGGCCAGCAGGACGTCACGGCCGTCCTCGCCGATCAGGCGTGAGCGCATCCTCCGGAGCATCTCGCGCGGCCCCTGCTCCCGGAGCACGCGGAGCGCCTTGCCGACCAGACTCATCGGATCGAGCATACCGGCGGCCCCGTACCGCCCGGAGGGACCGCCTCAGCGGGTCCCGGCGACCGCGACGACGACATCGAGCACCGCGATGACGCCGCTCCAGCCGATCACCACCCATGCCATGGCGCGATTCATGATCACGGTGCCGGTCACGAGCAGGAAGGCGGGGAGCATCGCGGCGGCGCTCGCTCGGGGGACGAGCCACTCTCCGGCCAACGCGAACAGCACGAGCACGAGGAAGGGCCCTGCGAGCAGCGTCGTCGATGCCACCGCGACCGTCAGCGGCGCGTCGTGGCGGCTACGGCGTGCACGGAAGAAGGCGACGATGACGCCGGCGATCAGCACCCAGCCGAGCGGCTGGTAGAGATATCCCGGGACTCCGGGGAGACCGGTGGTCGCGGTGGCAGCGGCGTTCAGCCCCGTCTCGACCATCGCGTCAAAGATCTGCCGCAACGGGCGCAGGATCCCGATGGTCGTGCCCGGGGCGATCGGCACGGAGCCCGGCGCGGCGCCGACCCCGAGTACGATGCCGAGCAGCGGCAGGACGAGCGCGGCGAGCACGGCGAGCGACCCGAAGCCGACGAGTCGCGCGCCGGCGCCCCGAACGACGGCAGTGCCGATGAGCAGCAGCAGCACGACGACCGAGATGAGCGCTGCGGGCAGCCCGAATGCCCCTGCGACCAGTGCGCCGAAGACCAACCACCAGCCGGAGCCGCTGCCGTCGGCGAGGCGCGAGCCGAGCCAGAGCGCGAGCGCCCCGAAGAAGATGAGCGGCCCATCGGTGCTCGCCCAGCCGAAGGCCCAGAACGACATGGGCGACGCGATGAGCACGGCGCCGAGCGCCACGATGGTGAGGTCGGCGAGACGGTACCGGCGCCCGAGCGCCTCGAGCAGGACGAGCGCGCCGGCGAGCCAGAGCCACCAGAGCATCCGCCAGGCCGGCGAGAGGGCCAACGCGGTGAAGGCGTCGGCGAGGATCCCCTGGTTGTCGGCGGGGGCCGGCAGCGCATCCCCGTGGCCCAAGGCCAGCGTCCAGGCGACGACGAGGGATACGGGCAGCAGCACCGCGAGCGGCCGGTGTCGCGCGAGCAGGCCGCGTCGAGGCACGGTCGGGACGCGGCTCATGCGAACCACCTGGCGAACACGACGCTGAGGCCGAGCCACAAGACGAGCAGCAGGGCGACGTACACGAGGAGCGCGCGGATCGCCCAGCGATTCTTCAACAGCGGGACCGTGACGGCGAGCATGCCGGGCAGGAGCGCGATGCCGTAGCGCGGGGGCAGCGGGAAGATCGAGCCGGTGGTGAGCACGATCGCCAGCGTCAGAGCGGGCGCGGCGACGATGAACGCGATGAGCACCGAGATCGAGAGCGCTCGGTCCGACGAGGCGCTCGGCAGCAGCAGGACGGCGCCGACGACTCCGGCGATCAGGAGCCAGCCGAGCGGCAGGAAGGCGCGACTCAGGGTATCCACCTCGGGCACGACGACGTGCATCGTGCCGCCGAGGAAGTTCGTGAACTGCGTCGCGACCAGGTCGAAGGAGAGCGGGACCTCGACTCCCTGGCCGGGGCTCGTCGTCGGGCTCGGCACCCAGATGGCCGCCGCGATCCGCGCCCAGGCGTACTGGACCACGAGTGTCGCGACGATCGCCGCCAGCGGGGGCCACATCCGCGACGCGAGCGACCGCAGCATGGCCGCGCCCCGCGGCGCCCCGGATGCGCCACGACGAGCGATCGCCCAGTGGAGGAGGAGGTAGAGGGAGACCAGTCCCACCGCGACGATGATGGTCGGCTTGAACGCGGCGCCGATCGCTGCGACCAGCACGAGCCACCAACCCGAGCCGACCCCGCGAGCCCGCCGCATCGCGAGCCAGAGCAGGATCGCGCCCAGACCGAACATCGGGGCATCGGTCGACACGAAGGAGAAGCTCCAGTAGCCGATCGGCGAGGCGACGATCGCGAGGGAGACGGCGACGAACGCCCAGCCGGTCACCCGCAGCCGCCGCAGGCAGAGGTAGCTGAAGACCAGGCCGACGACGAGCCAGAGCACGCTGACCAGGCGCCAGCCGGCGAGCTGACCGACCCCGGGAATCAGTCCGAGCACATCGCCGACGACGCGAGTGATCCAGAACTGGACCGGCGGGTACCCGCCGCCGCTGGAGAATCCGCCGTACGGGAACGCGCTCGGGTCGCTCAGATCGACGCCGCACTCGGGCCCCATCCGCCCGAACGGGATCACGCCATGACAGGCGTACAGGCTCCTCGCCAGCTCGCCGAGGTACTCGCCGTTGTGGATCACCCCCTGGCGCCAGAGCTTCTCGAGGTAGTCGATGTAGACGACCTCGTCGATCGGCGACACGGCGGCGCTGTGCAGCAGGACCACGGTCGTGAGATAGACGACCGCGACGGCCAGGGTGACCACCAACGGCCAGTGCCTGGCGATGAACCCCCGGATTCCCGGGTCCGCGATCCGGGGAACGTCCAGCACGCCCGTCATGGCGCGATCGCGACCGGGGAGGGCGTATTCATCGCCGGAAGCCTACCCAATGCGTCCGCGATAGCGTGGTCCCGTGCCGCCCGATGTCGTGGACGATCAGCTCGACGCGACCGTCGTGATCGTGGACTGGAACGAGCCTGAGGTCACCCTCGAGGCGGCTCGCTCCGCCCTCGGCCAGGAGCCGCCTCCGCGCGAGGTCCTCGTCGTCGACAACGGCTCGGAGCGCACCGCCGGCGGCCACCCGGCCGCCGCGCTGCCGGGCGTCCGAGTCGTCCGGCTGCCGACGAACGTCGGCTTCGCGGGCGGGGCGAACGCCGGCATGGCCGCCGCCGCCGGCGACGCGATCGTGCTGCTGAACAACGACGCGCGCCTGGAGCCCGGTGCGCTCGCCGCCCTCGTCGCCCCGCTCGCCGAGCCGCGGGTGGGCGCGGTCACGGCGCTCATCCTGCTCGACGGCACCGACCCGGTGCTCGTGAACTCGACCGGCGGCGAGGTCACCCGTTCGGCGAACGGGCGCGATCGCGACTGGCGTCGTCCGCTGGCGGCGCTCGATCGCCCTGCCGGCCCCGCGCCGGCGTTCTCCGGCGGCGCCGTCGTGCTCTCCCGGCAGGCGGTCGAGGACGCCGGCGGGCCCTTCGACGAGCTCCTCTTCATGTACTACGAGGACACCGAGCTCTCCTGGCGACTGCGTCGACGAGGCTGGGAGATCCGGTATGAGCCGCGCGCCGTCGTCCGGCACCGCCACGCGCACTCCTCGCATGCGGGCTCCGACTTCTTCCTTCGGCTCAACGAGCGCAATCGCCTGCGATTCGCCGTGACGCATGGAAGCACCGGAGTGATCCTCCGCGCGTTCTGGCGGACGTTCGGCGGTGCGATCTCCCGGCTCCTGCGCGGGGATCCGAAGGGGGCGAGTCGCCGACTCGGCGCGCTCGCCCACGCGATATCCCACCTGCGCGAGCTGTCCCGCGCTCGTCGAGCCGTCGCGAGGCGCGCGACGGTGCCGCTGCGGCGCGTATGGTCCGGCGCACCGCGGGACTGAGCCTCCGGCATCGCCCTCGATCGGCCGCTGTTCGAGCTTCAGTCCCGTGGAAGCAGTGCGAGGAGGTACTCGCCGTAGCCGGACTTCACGAGCGAGGCGCCGAGCGCGCGCAGCTGCGCGTCGTCGATCCAGCCCTGGCGCCAGGCGACCTCCTCGATGCAGCCGATCTTGAAGCCCTGCCGATCCTCGATGACGCGGACGTACTCCGCAGCCTGCATCATCGACTCGAAGGTGCCGGTGTCGAGCCAGGCGGTGCCGCGGTCGAGGACCTGCACGTGCAGGCGATCGGCGCGCAGATACGCCTCGTTGACCGCCGTGATCTCGAGCTCGCCGCGCTCGCTCGGCAGGATCGACTTGGCGATGCCGACCACCTCGTTGTCGTAGAAGTAGAGGCCGGGCACCGCGTAGCTGCTCTTCGGCCTCGCCGGCTTCTCCTCGATCGAGATCGCATTCCCCTGGCCGTCGAACTCCACCACGCCGTAGGCCGAGGGGTTCGACACGTGATAGGCGAAGATGAGGCCGCCCTCGACGTCGACGCGCCCCCCGAGCGCGGTGCCGAGACCGCTGCCGTGGAAGATGTTGTCGCCGAGGATGAGCGCGACCGAGCCGCCCCCGATGAACTCCTCGCCGATCAGGAACGCCTGCGCGAGCCCGTCGGGCGAGGGCTGGACGGCGTAGGACAGCTCGATGCCGAGATCGCGTCCGTCGCCGAGCAGGCTGCGGAACGCGTCGTGATGCTCGGGCGTGGTGATGATGAGGATCTCGCGGATGCCGGCGGCCATCAGCGTCGACAGCGGGTAGTAGACCATCGGCTTGTCGTAGATCGGCATCAGCTGCTTCGAGATCCCCTTGGTGATCGGATGCAGCCGGGTGCCCGAGCCACCCGCCAGGATGATGCCGCGCATAGGCGTCGAGTCTATCGACCGGCGAGCCGGCCGATGTGGGCTCGGACGACCTCGTAGTCGGGAAGGGCGCCCCGCCTCAGCGCCTCGGCGAGCGTCGGGGCGTCCCGGTCCTTGTCCGAGAGCACGAGCTCGCCGGGCGGGAGACCGAAATCGATGGCCAGCTGCGCGTCCAGCGGCGAGACGCCGTGCTCGCGCTCCGGGTGGTACGCCTCGGACACCAGGTAGGCGACGGTCGTGTCGTCCTCGAGCGCGACGAAGGCATGGCCCAGCCCCTCGGAGACGTAGACCGCCGAGCGGCGCACGTCGTCGAGGCGGACGCCGTCCCAGGCGCCGAACGTCGGCGACCCGACCCGGAGGTCGACCACGACGTCGAGGATCGACCCCCGCAGGCACTGGACGTACTTCGCCTGCCCCGGCGGCACGTCGGCGTAGTGCACGCCGCGCACGACGCCTCGACGGGACGCGGAGACGTTCATCTGCGCGAGGTCGAAGCGGTGCCCGATCGCCTCGGCGAGCGCGTCGGAGCGATACGACTCGAGGAAGGCGCCGCGGCCGTCGGAGTGGATCGTCGGCACGGCCTCCCAGGCGCCGGCGATCGACAGCTCACGGAGTCGCATCGCCGTCCTCCTCGAACGCCGCCGCCGGGTCGTCGACGACGACGTAGAGCGGTCGCCCCATGGCGACGTTGAGCGTCACGCCGATGTACTCGGCGATGATCCCGAGCGAGACGAGCAGGGCGCCGGAGCAGAGCAGGGTGATCACCGCGAGGCTCGTCCACCCCTGCGCGTCGACGTGACCGGTGAGGCGCTCGACGATGATGTAGATCGCGAGCGCGACGCCGAGCAGGGCGAGGAGCACTCCGAGCACCGAGACGATGCGCAGGCCTCTCGTCCCGCTGGAGAGCACCATCCGCCAGAAGTGGGCGAACAGCGTCCGGGTCGAGTAGCCGGACGGTCGATCGCCTTCGGCCCGGAGCGTCACCGGGGCCAGCGCGACGCGGTCGTTGACCCAGCCGAGCGCCACGTCGAGATAGACCCCGCTGGCGGCGAACTCGGCGAGTCGGCGCCCGATGTCGCCGCGCACCAGCCGGAAGCTCTGGTACTCGCGGAACCCCTTGCTGCCGAGCGCGACGCCCATCAGCCGCTTGGCGCCGCGCGACGCGGTGTTCCGGAACGCGCCGTGGGGCGGGGCGTTCTGCGGCTTCCCGTAGACGACGCCGGCGCGGTCGTCGATCGCGGCGTCGAGGAACGCGGGCAGGTCGGCGGGGTCGTGCTGCCCGTCCTCGTCGAGGGTCGCGATCCATTCGCCGACCGAGGCCTGCATGCCCGCGATGGTCGCCGCATGCTGCCCGAAGTTCCGGCTCAGCCAGATCCCGCGGACCTCGGGGTGCGCTCGTGCCAGCTCGCGGATCACCCGGTCGCTGTCGTCGGGGCCGTTGTCATGGACCAGCAGGACCTCTGCCACCCGGAACCGCCGACCGCCCGGCGTCGAGGACTCGGACACGTATCGGACGAGCTCGCCGACGAGCCCGGAGAGGGTCGCGGCCCCGCGGTAGACGGGGACCACCACGCTGATCAGATGCACGCGGTCACCGGCCTCGGCCACGGCAGCCAAGCTATCACGGACGCGATCGACGGCTCCCGGCCTCCGCGATCGCGCCAACTACACTGGCTTCCGACGACGAGCGGGCTCGCGGCACGGCGTCCGGGCGGCCGAGCGGGAGGAGTTCATTGAGCGACTATCGCGACACCTGGCTCGTCATCCCGCTGTACAACGAGGCCTCCGTCATCCGGGACGTGCTCGAGCACGCCGGCCAGGTGTTCCCCAACATCGTCTGCGTCGACGACGACTCCTCGGATGCGTCGGCTTCGATCGCGGCGGAGGCCGGAGCCGTGGTGCTGCGCCACCCGATCAACCTCGGGCAGGGCGCCGCGCTGCAGACCGGCTTCGACTACGTGCTGCAGGACCCGGGGATGCGGTACGCGGTCACCTTCGACTCGGACGGACAGCATCGCATCGAGGACGCCCGGGCGATGGTCGACCGGCTGCGGAGCGAGCCGCTCGACGTCGTCCTCGGGTCGCGGTTCCTCGACGCGCGCACCAGGCCGGGCAGGCTGAAGCGCGCGGTGCTGCGGATGGCGATCTGGTTCACGAACATGACCTCGCGGGTGAAGCTCACCGACGCGCACAACGGGCTGCGCGCGTTCACGCGACCCGCGCTGGAGGTGATCGAGATCCGGCAGAACCGCATGGCGCACGCCTCGGAGATCGTCGCGCTGATCGGGCGCCACCGGCTGCGATACGCCGAGGAGCCGGTGCACATCATCTACACCGACTACAGCCGGTCGAAGGGCCAGTCGCTGTGGAACAGCGTGAACATCCTGGTCGAGCTGTTCTTCAAGTGAGGAGCTGAGACGTGGACGGCCAATTGGGCATCAAGATCCTGCTCATCGCGGGCGTGCTCGCGGTGGCGCTGTTCATCCTGTGGCCGGGTCGCGGCGCTCGGCGGCTCGCGCTGCGACGGATCGGGACGCTCCTGCTCGTCCTGGTCGCGATCGCCGCGATCGTCTTCCCCCAGTTCCTCAGCGTCGTCGCCGAGTGGCTCGGCGTCGGCCGCGGCGCCGACCTGCTGCTCTACGGCACGGTGATCGTCTTCCTCGGCTGGGCCTTCCTGTCGCGCGTCGAACGGCGACGGATGGAGCGCCAGATCACCCGGCTGGCCCGAGCGCAGGCGCTGGCCGGCGCGGACCGGCCCTGGGAGCAGCGTTGACAGCACTGGTGACGGGGGGCGCCGGCTACATCGGGGCGCATGTGCGCCGCGCCCTGCAGGCGGCCGGACATCAGGTGGTCGTCGTCGACGACCTGTCGACCGGGTTCGTCGACCGGGTGCCCGACGACGTGCCGCTGCTGACGGCGGACCTCGTCGACCCCGGCACGACCTCGGTGCTCGCCGACTTCATGGCGGCGCACGGTGTCGACTCGATCGTGCACCTCGCGGCCCGCAAGCTCGTCGAGGAGTCGGTCCGCCTGCCGGAGCGCTACCTCGGAGACAACCTCGCCTCCCTCGCGACGGTGGTCGGCGCGATGCGGCGGAATCGGGTCCGGGTCCTGCTCTTCTCCTCGTCGGCGTCGGTCTACGGCGCACCGGAGGCGGAGTTCGTGCGCGAGGACGATCCGACGGTGCCGGTGAACCCCTATGGCGCGTCGAAGCTTGCCGGCGAATGGCTGACCGCCGCGGCGGTCGCGCTCGGCGGCCGCGCCGCGAGCCTGCGCTACTTCAACGTGGCCGGCGCCGCCGAGCCGCACCTCGGCGACCGGGCGGTGCTCAACCTGGTCCCGATGATCTTCGAGCGGCTGGACGCCGGACTGCCGCCGCGGATCTTCGGTGCGGACTATCCGACGCCGGACGGGACCTGCGTGCGGGACTACGTGCACGTCGCCGATCTCGCCGAGGCCCACGTCGCGGTGCTCGACCGCCTCCTCCGCCCGGGGGACGACGGGACGCACGAGGTGTACAACGTGGGCACGGGGACCGGTGCGAGCGTCGCCGAGATCATGTCCGCCGTCGCGGCGGCATCGGGGATCGCGTTCACGCCCGTGATCGAGCCCCGTCGCGCCGGCGACCCGCCGCGCGTCGTCGCCGACCCCTCGCGCATCCGGCAGGAGCTCGGCTGGAGAGCCGTCCGCGGCCTGACCGAGACCGTCGAGAGCGCCTGGCGGGCGTGGGTGCACGCCCGTTCGACGCGCTGAGGGTCGCGGCGCCTCAGCCGAACGGGAAGTACGCGAACCGCCCGTCGGGCGCCACGATCGTCGGGGCCCCGAGCAGGCCCTCGAGCCCGGCCTCGAGCTCCCCGCCCGGATCCCCGACCCGGTCGACCGCGACGCCGACGAAGCCGAGCGCCGAGGCCTCCCGCGCGAACGCCGCCGGCGGCAGCGCCGCGATCTCGCCGAGCCGGTCGATCTCCTCGCGCCCGCGGATCCCGGCGCCCGAGAACCGCAGCCCGGTCGAGTGCAGGTAGATCCGGAGCTGGTCCGCGTCGTGCGCGCCGCCGACTGGCGGCGACTCCGGGAAGTCGAGGTACGGCAGCTGGAACACCGCGGCGCCGGGCGGCAGGCGGGCCTCGAGCTCCGCCGCGAAGGCGGCGTCGGAGTCGAAGGACGCGACGGTCGCCGCACGAGCGGCCGGGTCCGACGCCGGGACCTGGTCCCAGTACGCCAGCCCGATCAGCAGCAGCCCGACGATCGCCCCCGTGCCCGCGCGCACGACCGCCGTGCGGTGCCGGGTCGCGCGCTCGACGACGGCGCCGACGAGCAGCCCGATCGCCGCGAGCGCGAGCGCGGCGATGACGATCGACATCCGGTTCCAGCCGCGCACCACCTGGGTCACGAAGCCGACGAGCGTCGCGACCCCGCCCACCCAGGAGAAGAGGAGCGCGACGAAGGTCAGGAACGCCAGCCCGACGAGCGCGCGCCACCGCGCCGTGCCCGGAGCGCGGCCGGCCGTCGCCCGCACCAGCACGAGGGCGACGACGACGATCAGCGCGACGAGCCCGGCGGCGCCGATGAGCCCGAGCGCCGGCGACTCGCTCGGGAGCGGGTAGTGCGCGTCGTACAGCTCGCGCAGCTGCTGGAACGGTCCGAAGCGATGCAGCGGCGACGGCAGCAGGAGCTGGACGAGCTTCAGCGCGTAGACCTCCGACTCGACCGGGGTGCGCACCAGCGCACCCGGGTTCGACCCCCGCAGCAGCGCGTCGATCCAGTCGGGCAGCATGTTCAGCGCGATCACCACGACGATCACCGCCCCGGCGCCGACGGCCCCCCAGAACGCCCGCCAGCGCCGCCGGACGAGGAGCGCCCCGATCGCGGCGCAGACTCCGAGGATCGCGATGAACAGGGCGTAGTAGGCGGAGATCGAGGCGGTGAGCCCCAGGATCGCGATCGTGCTGCCGGTGCGGCCGAGCGCGTGGCCGAGGCCGCGCGGCGCGCCGGGTCGCGCACCCCAGAGCGGCTCGCCGACGAGGACGCGCCAGACCACGACGAGGCCGAGCGGGACGACCCAGTACCACCCGAGCAGGAGATGTCCCTCGGCGCGCTGGAAGTGGTATGGCGCGATCGCGTAGACGACGCCGAGCGCGCCGGCGAGCCAGGCGCCGAGGCCGATCCGCCGGCCGAACCAGGTCATCGCCGCCGCGGCGAGCGGGAAGCCGATCAGGAAGAACGCGTTCATGACGGCGCCCCAGGTCGGCAGGACGAGGCCGAGGAGCAGGATGACGACGTAGTTCAGGTCGTCGCCGGTCGCGTAGTCGTGGTAGTTCTGGCCGGCGGGCGCGCCCAGTGCGGGCTGCCACTCGTACCAGCCGGTCTCCATGACCGTCTTGACGTGCGCGGCGATGGAGAGGCCGTCGCCCGAGTAGGTCAGCGGCACGTCCCAGCGCCCGGTGAGCAGGCCGGTCGCCGGCAGCGCCAGCAGCAGTGCCCCGATGGCGGAGCCGCCGACCGCGAGCACGCCGGGCCGACGGATCCAGGCGCGGAACCCCATCAGCCCTCCCCGATCACAGGCAGCCGGAGCCGGCGGCGATGCAGCACGTAGAACGCCCGTCGGGCGAGCGCCGCTCGCCGCGCCCGCCGGTCGCCGACCCGGAGATCTGCCGGATCGAGCACGCCGGGGTGCTCCGCGGCGAACGCGTGATGGAACGCGATGGCCTGCGCGGCCTGCTCGCGGGACAGCGCCATGCTCCACTGGCCGGCGTTGACCCGGAATCCGGCGACGGTCGCGTCGAGGCCGATCATGTCGCCGGCGAGCAGCGCCCGCGCGTAGCTCGCCTGGTCGATGAGGTACGCGTGGCGGCCGTCCCAGCCGCCAGCCGCCGCGAGCGCCCCGCGGCGCAGCAGGACGGCGCCCGGCTCGCCGAGGAGGTTGGTGCCGGCGCGCACGCTGGCCCGGATCGCCTCGCGGCCGTCGTGCCGCCCGACGAGCGGGCCGAGTCCCCGCCCCGAGACGAGCACGGCCCCGCGGGCGTCGAGGATGTCTCGGCGGCCCGCGACGAGCACGGCATCCGGCTGCGCGTCGAGGGCCGCGGCCTGGGCGGCGATGGCGCCCGGATGGAGCAGGTCGTCGCCCGGCACGAGCTTGAGGTACTCCCCGGTCGCGGCGTCGGTGACCCGCTGCCAGTTGCGCACGGCGCCGCCGCCGGCCGGGGTCGCATCGAGGATCCGCACCCGCGGGTCGTCGGCGAACGGCTCGATCGCCGCCGCCGTCCCGTCGTCGGACGAGTGGTCGGCGACAACGACCTCGAGGTCGGCATGATCCTGGTCGAGGATCGAGCGCATCGTCTCGGCGATCGTCGCGGCGTTCCGGAACGCCGGCACGACGACCGACACGCGCGTCACAGCACGCCCCGCTCGACGTCGTCGACCTCGCCGGCGGCCGGCCGCGGCCGACGGAACGAGAAGTATCGGTGCCCGAACCAGCTGACGACGACCGTGACCACCGTGATGAGCAGCTGCGCGACGATCCGGTGCAGGCCCGCGAAGACGAGCAGCGGCAGCGCGACGAGGTTGATCCCGAACGTCACGAGGTAGACCGCCTGGAACCGCGCGAAGTCGAGCCAGAGGTGGCCGCGCACCCGGAAGACCACGGTGCGGTGCAGCACGAAGGCGATGCAGGTCGCGACCACGTGCGCGCAGACCAGCGTGACGACCGACGCCGCCTCCTTCCCCCAGGCCTGCTCGGCGACGTGCCCGATCGTCACCGAGGAGACGATGAAGAGCAGGAACCCGATCCCGGTGTTCACCGCGCCGACCAGCAGGAACGCGACGCGCTGGTCCCGGATCAGCCGCAGCAGCGGCCCGGGCGGCGCGGCGGGCGGGCTGGGAGCCCCGGAGCCGGGCGTCTCGCCGGAGACGGTCATCGCCCGATCCCCGAGGTCGCGCCCGGTCGCACGTCGCAGACGACGAAGCCGTTCTGCTCGAAGCGGACGTCGGCGCAGAGCGCGAGCGCCTCCTGGTACGCCTCGGCGGACTGCTCCCGGAGGATCGGCTCGATGACGAGCGGCCCCGTGCCGTGGCCGAGCGGGCGCGAGACGACGCCGGAGAGCAGTCGCACGTCGGGCGCGGCGAACCAGCCGAGCCCCTGCACGTCGGCGACGCCGAGCGATCGGACGAAGTCCGCGGTCGCCTGCTGGTCGGCGCGCGACCAGAGCGGCGACTGCGTGGCCTGCACGACGGCGACCGCCCCGCCGTAGACCGCGAGGCCGGCGGCGACGACGCCGGCGCCGACCGCCGGGATCCGCCAGGCGAGGCCCCGGTCCGCGAGCCGCCGCAGCCCGGCGACGGCGAGCGCGGCGAGGACCGGGACGCCGACCATCAGCACGGGGAACCCGTGCCGGATGAACTGGCTCGAGGACACCAGGATCCACCAGGCCGCGAACAGCGCGAGCAGCACGCCGACGGCCGCCGTGTCGACGCCTGGGCGGCGGCCCCAGACGGCGACGATCGCGAGCGCGACGACGAGCAGCCCGAGCACGACGGCGATGGCGGTCGGCAGGTGCCAGGCCTGGAAGAGGAGTCCGGTCCGCGCGAGCGGCCCGAGCGAGTTGGAGCCGTCGGCGCCCGAGCCGCTGTGGAACACGAAGACCGCGTTGCTGCGCAGCGCCACGAGGTACCCGGACGACCCGAGCGAGAGCAGCTTGACGAGCTCCCAGGCGACGCTCGGGATCGCGGCGAAGCCGACGAACGCGGCGGCCTCGCCGATCCGCCGCCCCCAGCGCCGTCCCCGGACGGCGGGGATCAGCAGCAGCGCGACGACGAGGGCCGGGACGGCGATCGCCGCGATGAACTTCGCGAGCACCGCGAAGCCGACCGCGAGCCCGGCGAGCATCCGGCGACGCGGCAGCAGCACCAGCCCGAGCGCGACGAGCGAGGCCGCGGCGACCTCGCCGAGGGCGTCGGAGGTGCCGTAGAGCACGCTGCGCGGGAAGTCGGCGCGCCCGTCGAGCAGCAGCAGCGCGCCGAGCGCCGCCGCGGCGCCCCACCATCCGGCGGCGCGCCGGCCGAGCACGACGAGGCAGGCGAGCAGCAGCAGGAAGAAGGGCAGCGTGACGATCCGCGCGGCGGTGACCGAGACGCCGAACAGCCAGAACGAGAGCGCGATCGGCGCGCCGAGCACCGGGCCGGTCGTCACGGTCGCGTCGAACGCGATGTTCGCCCCGCCGCCGAGCCAGTCCTCGGTCGAGTAGCCGTCGCCGGCGACGAGATTGAGCGGTGCCTGCAGGATGAACGCCTCGTCGAAGCCGATCGGCGAGAGGAACAGGGAGAGGAAGTAGGCCGTGAGGTGCGCCGCCCCCAGCACCGCGACCGCGACGAGGGCGATGCGGGCGCTGAGGCCGGCCCGACCGGGCCCCGCGACGGGCGGCGGTGCGACGCGCTGGGCGGTGCTCATCGCTTCCCGAGTGTACGGCCAGCGAGCCCCGGGACCCCGGCAGCGGGCGTCCCTAGACTGGTGGCCTGATGCGCATCCTCGTCACCGGCGGCGCCGGCTTCATCGGCTCGAACTTCGTGCACTTCCTGCTCGACGAGACCGAGCACGAGGTCACGGTGCTCGACAAGCTGACCTACGCCGGCAACCTCGCGAGCCTCGCCGGACTGCCCGAGGACCGGTTCTCGTTCGTCAAGGGCGACATCGCCGACGCGGAGCTGGTCGACCGGCTGATCGCCGATCACGACGCCGTCGTGCACTACGCGGCGGAGAGCCACAACGACAACTCGCTCGACGACCCGCGCCCCTTTCTCGACACGAACGTCGTCGGCACCTTCACGCTGATCGAGGCGGCCAGGCGGCACGGCAGCCGCTTCCACCACATCTCGACCGACGAGGTCTACGGCGATCTCGAGCTCGACGACCCGGAGCGCTTCACCGAGCGCACGCCGTACAACCCGTCGAGCCCGTACTCGAGCACGAAGGCCGGCAGCGACCTGCTGGTGCGCGCCTGGGTGCGCTCCTTCGGCCTGCGGGCGACCATCTCGAACTGCTCGAACAACTACGGTCCGTACCAGCACGTCGAGAAGTTCATCCCCCGCCAGATCACGAACGTGCTCCGCGGCGTCCGGCCGAGGCTCTACGGCAGCGGGCAGAACGTCCGGGACTGGATCCACGCGGACGACCACTCGCGGGCGGTGCTGACGATCCTCGAGCGCGGGCGCATCGGCGAGACCTACCTCATCGGCGCGGACGGCGAGCGGAGCAACAGGACGGTCGTCGAGGACATCCTGCGCCTCATGGGCCAGCCGGCGGACGCCTACGACCACGTCGTCGACCGCCCCGGCCACGACCTGCGCTACGCGATCGACTCGACGAGGCTGCGCGACGAGCTCGGCTGGCGGCCGCGCTTCCAGGACTTCGAGGCGGGCCTCGCCGCGACGATCGACTGGTATCGGGAGCACGAGGACTGGTGGGCGCCGGCGAAGGACGCCACCGAGGCGAAGTACCGGGCGCAGGGGCGGTAGCCGTGCTCCGCATCGCCGTCGTCGGCGCGAACGGCATGCTCGGCCGCGACCTCGTCGCCGCGCTCGCCACCCCGGGCCCAGGCGGCCCGGGGAGTCGATTCGCGACCGTCCCCTTCACCCGCGCCGAGCTCGACATCACGGACCCGGAGCTGGCACTGGTGACGCTCGACGGCTTCGACGTCATCGTGAACTGCGCCGCCTACAACCGCGTCGACGACGCGGAGTCCTCCGAGGCCGCCGCCGCGGAGGCCCATGCGGTCAACGCGCTCGGCCCCGAGCATCTCGCGCTCGCGGCTCGTGCGACCGGCGCCCGCCTGGTGCACCTCAGCACGGACTACGTCTTCTCCGGCAACGAGGTCGCGCCCTACCGCGAGGGCTTCCCGCGGAACCCGAAGAGCGTCTACGGCGCGACCAAGGCGGCCGGCGAGGAGCGCGCCCTCGGCGCCCACCGCGCGGGCACCGCGATCGTGCGCACCGCCTGGCTGTACGGCGAGCACGGCCCGAGCTTCCCGCGGACGATGCTGCGCCTCGCCGCCGAGCGCGAGACGGTCTCGGTCGTCACGGACCAGGTCGGCCAGCCCACCTGGACGGGCGACCTCGCGTCGCAGCTGGTGCGCCTGATCGACGCCGGCGTCCCCGCCGGGATCTACCACGGCACGAACTCCGGCGAGACGAGCTGGTACGGCTTCGCCCGCGAGGTGTTCCGGCTCGCCGGCCTCGACCCCGAGCGGGTGCGACCGACCGACTCGGCCGCGTTCGTCCGCCCGGCCCCGCGGCCCGCTTACTCGGTCCTCGGCCACGACGGCTGGGCCGCGGTCGGCGTGCCGGCGATGCGCCCGTGGCGGGACGCGATCGCCGCCGCGATCCGTTCCGGGACCTTCTCAGACGCGCGTCGTCACTGACCTCTCAACGCGAGCGGGCACGGATAAACCGATAGCTTGTCGCGATTCCCCTCACAAGAGCCAGCTCCCCAGAAGTGTCCACAATCTGCGCGACCTGGACGGTCCCTTCCCGGGACCGTATGGGACGCTGACCCCTCCGCACGCATACTGAGAGGGTGATCACGGTGGACCTCGTCGAGCAGATCCCGCTCATCTCCAGCGTGGTCGTCATCCTCGGCGCTCTGTTCGGTGCCACGGTCCGCCAGGAGCGCCGATTCGATGCCAGACTCGCACGTCTGGCCGACCAGATAGGCGACCTGCGCGGCGAGCTCGTCGAACTGCGCATCGAGACGCGCGTCGGCTTCGCGCGCATGGATGAGCGCCTGAAGCACTTCAAGGCGCCGCCCCGGCCCCGTCGAGTACCGCCGCATCCGTGACTGAATCGCCGCCCCGGGGTTGGTGGAGGGCAAGCTCTCCCTGCACCGGCTGACACCGGGTCCACCGACAGGAACCGACCTAGACCCGGGACATACTGGCGGACACCCATCTCCAGCGTGTGCACACTGCCCTGATGCTCGGTCAGGACCCCATACCCACCGACCATCCCCTGATCGAACTCCCCCGGCAACGTCTCCGGCAACCGATCCTCCACCGTCGTGGTCCCGATCGACCCACCCGGATCCCGCACATACTCGATGCTGGTGGCATCATCTCCGAGCACGACGAGCTGCACGTATCCGTGCATTGAATTCCCCGCGCGTTGGGGGCTCACTGCCCGCAGTCACGATGACTGCACCGGTCTTCCAATCAATGATGTCGACCTCGCGAACCAGGCGAGAATAAAGGGTCGTATAACCTCTATTCAGTTCTCGCTTCGAAAGCGGCCAGGCCCTGACTGAGAAAATCCAAAAAAACCCAAAAAGACCTATACCGGAGGCGAAGAGAAATAGGACATATGCAATTATACGCAATATTTCAAACGAATTCTTGCCGACCGCTAGTATTATGAAAATAAATACAAAACAGGGTGCCGAGAAGCCTAATATCCAACCGATCCTCCGAACTATCGAATCTAGCCGTCCCAGAGATAGCCCCTTGACTGGCTGATGATAGAGGTCGGGGAAGTCGGGCAGTCTACTTGATCCGCTCATCGATCTCCCTCCTTAGTACTCGCGTTCCGCCGCTTGCATAAAGCGAATATTATAGTAATTAGTATGGGGATTCACCGTAATGATAATAGGTTGTATTTAGCCACGAACAGCCGGCGAATAGTCCCGGTGCGTATCCGGCAGACATTCCACCCGCGCTCCCATCAAAGTCACCATGCACCGACAGCCCATATCCTCCGAACGACGCGCTGCAATTACCGGAGTGGTGTCCACCGCCATACGACCCAATATTGACTACGCCGACTTCCAGTGAAATACCGGCAGCGATCCCAAGTCCACCTCCGAACGACCAACCGCTCTCGCTCCAGCCCAACGCAAGGCACCCAAACAGGCAGAGGGTCAAAGAGGCACCCAGCTCGGTCTGCCCCGATGACGAATTAGGTGAGGACAATGGTTGCGGACTAAACGTGCGCTGTGGTGCGGGAGTAGCCGGCACCCGCAAACTCATTGACGGTGACCTCACAAGGTCTTTGGCTTTGCAAGGGCCTGCATAGTCGCACGCGCCTAGAGTGCGTAGTCCGGTGAGGTCGATCTGGTTGATCGGGTCGGCGGGGTAGTCGTAACTGTTGGTGACCCCGCCCTCGACCGGGTCCACTGACAGGAACCGACCCAGACCCGGGACATACTGGCGGACGCCCATCTCCAGCGTGTGCACACCGCCCTGATGCTCGGTCAGGACCCCATGCCCACCGACCATCCCCTGATCGAACTCCCCCGGCAACGTCTCCGGCAACCGATCCTCCGCCGTGACCGTCCCGATCGACCCGTCCGCATCGATCGGCTGCCCGAACGGGTCATACCGGAACAGACCCCCAACCCGCACCCCGTCCCCATCGGCCTGCACGACCAGATCCCCCCGCAGATCCGGATACGACCACACCTGACTGCTATCAGCCCCCAGGGACACCACCACGCCGCCGGGCAGCGCGACCCGCCGCTGCAGCACCTGGCCGCTGCCGTCCAGCACGAACCCGACCACACCACCGGAGAACCGAACCACCTCCACCGGCCCCGACACCGGCGTCACGGTCCGCTCGATGATGCCCCCACCCGCATCCCGCACATACTCCACCTCGGTGCCGTCATCCAGCACCGTCCCGACATGCCGATCCGACCCGTCGTAGACCAGCTCCTGATCCGCCAGCCGCACCGTGTTCCCATGCCCGTCATACCCCAACGACGCACCCGGACCCGACACCGACAGATCCCCGCCGACCACCGGAGACGCACCCACCAGCGCACCCGTCACCGTGGTGCCCACCAGCCGATCCGCATGGTCATAGCAATACCCGACGCTCGTCGTCACCGGGCCCATGCCGTCATCGAACGTGTCCGAATAGCCGGTGCGATTCCCGTTCAACCCCGCCTTCGCATTCGGCCCGCACCCGCCCGAGGCCGCGAACGCGTACTCCAGCTCATGCGACCAACCCGCATCCGACACCAGCAGTGCCTCGACCAGCCGACCGGCCGCATCGAACCCATACGTGGCCGTGTCCACCACCGACCCGTCGGTCGTGGTGGCCCGCACGATCCGACCCGACTGCGAGCGCACCACCCCGATGCCCACGTCGTCCTGCGCGCCCGGGAAGTCCCAATCCACGCCGACCGTCGCGCCCGCGGCGGAGCGAGCGATCCCCGCCAGCGCCGTGTCATTGGCGTAGTCGACCGAGTCCAGCAGCTGCGTCACCGGGTCATACGCCGGCTCCGCCAGCAGCACCCCGTCCAGACGCACCTCCAGCACCTTGCCCTCGACGTCATAGGCGTACTCCAGCACCGACGCACTCGCCCCCGGCGGGGTCACCGTCATCGACAGCAGCCGACCCGTCTGCGGCTCGTACACGGGCTCGGTCGTCGTGCCCCATGGATCCGTGGCGACCACCTGCCGCCCCAGCAGGTCCGTCGTCGACATCGACAGGCCCAGGCCCGGCAGTGCGACGAGACCGCTGTCGAGCACCCCGACGACGAGGCCGTCGACGGTCGTCTGATAGCTGGTCACGACCGTGCGTCCGGAAGTGTCCGCGAACTCGACCACCCGACCGCGATGGTCGAACGTGCTGCACGACCAGCCCCCGTCCCCACTGCGCCGCGAGCCGACCGGACGACCCAGCGCGTCGTAGCGGTACTGCGTCATCACCGGCGCACCGGCCGACGGCGACGGACCCGTCGTCGTTCGCAGGAAGCCGTGCTGAGAGGCGGTCGCCGGCACGCCGCCGCCGCCGCGCCCGAGCCGCTGATCGCGCCGACCGCGTCGCCGAGCAGCGCGAAGCCGCCCAGGCCGCCGGTCCATGCGGTCGGAGCGCCCAGGCCCGAGCCGGTGCCGGGGAACAGGGTCGCCTGACCGGCGGCGGTCACCCCGATCAGGTCGGGCCAGCCGTCGCCGTCGAAGTCGCCGCCGCCGATCACGCGGGTGTAGGCGCTCCAGCTCGTCGACAGCAGCACGCTGGTCGGGCTCGCCCAGCCGCCGGCGCCGTCGCCGCGGTACAGCCACAGTGTGCCGCCCGACTTCGCGAAGATGTCCGGGTGGCCGTCGCCGTCGAAGTCGCCGGCCGGGCCGATCAGCAGACCCGCCCAGTTCCAGCCGAACACCTGCCCATAGCCGGCCTGCCAGGATCCGGTGCCGTCGCCGCCGTAGAGCCGCAGGTCGTTGTTCCAGTCGCGCACGATCAGGTCGACATGGCCGTCGCCGTCCCAGTCGCCCGGGGAGAAGATCGCGCTGAAGCCGTCCCAGCCCGAGCCGATCACGCTGCTGGTGCCGCTGCCGCGGTGCAGCACCAGACCGCCGGCGGCGACGCGCTGACCGTAGTCGTTCAGCGTGTCGCCGTCGAAGTCCCCGAAGTCGAAGATCGCGGTGCTGCCCTGCCAGCCCGAGCCCACCGAGACCGGGGCGTCCGGGACGCCGTCCATCGAGCCGGGCAGCAGCCAGGCCTGACCCGTGGCGTCGACCCCGAGCACGTCGGCGTGGCCGTCGCCGGTGTGATCGAGCCGCGACTGCCGCTGGGGGTACGCGTAGTAGGCGCTGGTGACCGCGCCGGGGTCGCCGGCCGCGCCCGGGCCCGCGCCCGACGGGAGCGTGCGGGTCAGCCGCCGCAGCCAGGAGCCGGCGGCGTCCGGCGACTCGTAGGTCGTGGTCGTGGTCAGCGCGAGACCGGCGGGATCCAGCGTCGAGGTGACCACCTGGCCGAGCCAGGGACGCTCCCCGTAGCCGGTGGTGATCGCGGTCGACGGCGCCGCGGCGCCGCTGACCGCCGTGGCGTCGTCGGCGACCGCACTGGTCGGCAGCCGGTAGTCGGGCGCGGTCGCGGCGACCGGGATGCCCGCCGCGGTGCCGCTCGGGCCGTCGCGCCAGAGCAGGCTCAGCTGCGCCAGTCCACCCGCCTCCACGTAGTCGATGCGGATCCGGTGGCGCTCGTCCGGCGCGGAGGGGATCGGCGCGGACACCCGGGAGTCGAGCCCGACGCTCCAGCTGTCGAGCACCAGTCGATCGTCGACCCAGACCCGCACGCCGTCGTCGCTGTTCACCACGAGCTGGTAGCCGTCGTCCGGCAGCACGATGCTGCCGGTCAGCCGGATCGAGAACTGGTCGCCGGCGATCCCCGGCGGCGCGCCGCTGCCCCAGTTCTTCCCCATCGGCGTGCCGCCGGAGCCGGCCAGGCCGAGGCTGAACGCCTTCGGCTCGCCGCTGCGCGCGACGTTCGGCCAGTAGGCGGCATGCAGCCCGACCAGGTCGGCGTCGTAGCCCGTGGAGCTGTGCGCGACCGCGTCGACCGCGCAGCCGGGCGCCTGCTCGTCGGGCGCGCCGAGCCCGCCGGGGAAGCACGCGGACGGCGCCGGGCCGTACACGTCGGTCGGCAGGTCGCCGAAGGCGTCGTAGCGGGTCGTGGTACGGAGGCCCTGGGCGTCCTCCGTGGCCAGCACCAGGTCCTTGGCGGCATCCCACACCGTCGTGGCGGTCAGGCCCGTCGGGGTGGTGGCGCTCGTGGTCCGCCACCGCTCGTCGTAGGCGACCCGCCCGGCGTGCCCGAGCGCGCTGCCGGTGGCGTCGAGCCCCGCGACGTCCACCAGCGTCTCGCCGGCCTGATAGGTGTAGGTCTTCATCGGCCGCGCGGTCGCCGCCTGGCCGTCGGCCGCGGACAGGGTGACCGTCGCCACCCGCCCCTCCGCGTCGTAGCCGAGCTCGGTGCCGACGACCGCCCACTCGGGATCCCCGTAGCCGATCGCGTTCGCGGCGAGCCAGTCGTTGTCGAGCGCGCCGCGGATCCTGGAGAGCAGCCCGTCGGCGTACTCGAACGTCGCCAGGGCCTCGCCCGGATCCTGGATCGCCGCGAGCTGACCGCCCGCGTCGTAGTACAGCCGGGTCGTGTCGTCGGCCGAGCCGGAGGCGCCGGGGACGTGTCCGGGGTAGACGATCCGGCAGAGCATCCCGACCGGCGCCGCCGCGTAGCCGGGAGGCGCCGGGCAGGCGTCGGCGCTCGAGCCGCCGTCCGCCGGGTCGGTGAGACCCGCCGCCTGGTTCATGTCGCCGCCGTAGGCGAAGACGACCCGGCGCCCGTCCACCGGATCGGTCAGCCGCGACACCAGCCCGTTCGCCCGATAGGTCGGCGTCGGCGTCGCCGGCTTCAGGGCATCGCCCGGCGTCGTCACCGAGGCGACCTGCCCGGCCGCGTCGAACGTCGTCACCGTGCCGTCGACGGTCGTCGCCGACACCAGGCCGGCCGCGTCCAGCGCCACCAGGGTCGGGACCCCGTCCGGCGCCCGGTAGCCGCCGTCGCTGACCCGGGTGAACGCGGTCGTGCCGCCGCCGACGTCGGTCAGACTCACGCCGGCCTCGGTGACCTCGGCGCGCAGGAACGGACTCGCGGCGCCGGACAGCGGCGCGGAGCTGCTCCATCCGCCCGGCAGCACCGTCAGGGTGCGGGTGAACCAGTCCGCCGGCACGATGAAGCCGTCACCGCCCCCGCCGGCCGGCCGGGCCCGCAGCGTCACGTCCGCGGCGCCCGCGCCGGCGTAGGCCTCCACCTTGAACGGCTTCGGGGTCGTGCCGAGGCCGGTCGCCGTCGTCGCCCAGACGATGCCCGGCGCGAGCCCGGACCACGCGTCGAGCACCGTCGTGCCGTCCACCACGATCCGCGCTCCCCCCGAGCCGGCGCCGGTCTCGATCCCCAGCTCATAGCTCCCCGCCGCGACCCCGGACAGCGTGGCATAGCCCTGCCAGCGGGCGAGGAAGAAGTCCGCCGGCACGGCGGGGGCGGGGGCGGCCTCGCCCCAGTCGAAGTGGATCGAGGCGTCGGTGCGGGTGAGCACCGGTGTGCGGCCGGTGAAGTCGAAGCTCGTCGTGGAGGACTGGTTCGGGTTCAGCGCGTCGTAGTACGTGCCCACCAGGCCGCGGTTCGCATCCGGGTCGGCCAGCGAGTTGTAGCTGAAGACCATGCCCATCGGGCCGCCGAGCGTGCTGACGGTCGGCGACGCGAAGGCCAGCGCCGCGTTCCCGTTCGCCAGGTTCACCGTGACCGGTCCGACCGTGTCCACCGGCGCCGGTCCGCCCACGCCCAGGCGCCGGTTCACCGTGAAGCGGCCGATCCAGTCCTGCCGCCAGGCGGTGTCCACCCCGTCGTCGGTCAGCACCGTCCAGGTGTAGGGGATGCCGTCGCGCAGCGCACCCGGCTCCGGCGTCCACGTGACCGGGTCGCCCGGCGCGGGGGTGCCCGGCGGGGTGATCCAGCCGCTGTCGGCGATCAGGCCGGTGAGGGCGTCCGAGCCGGTGACGACCTGGAACCGGTAGAGCACGGTCCCCGTGCCGCCGCCGGTCGCATAGGGCGCCGTGAAGGTCGGCGTCAGCGACGTCACCATCGTCGGCGTCCCCGAGCCCGACACTGCCGGCGACACCGCCGGGTCGTCGACGGCGTCGATCACCGGCGGCGTGTTCGTCACGAAGTGGAAGCCTGCGGCCGACTCCACCGACTCGTGCGCGTCGCCGAAGCGCTGATTCCGGTCGCGGACCGTCACGCGGTAGCGATAGTGCGTGTCGGGCTGGAGGACACCGGACGGGACCGTGTATGCCCCGTCGGGCACCCACGGCGACGTGAACGCGATCTGGGTGAAGGCGCCGAGCCCGTCCCCCGCGCCGACGACCTCCTCGAGCTCGTACCGCACCTCGGGGGTGACCACCGGGTCGGCGGACACCGTCGTGGTGAAGGTCGGCGCCCTGGGGCCGACCGCTCCGGCCGACGGGCCGGCCACCGAGGCGATCGTCGGATAGGCGTAGTAGACCACCAGCAGCGCCGTGGTCACCTCCTTGTAGGTGTAGGCGTCGATCTCCTCGCCGCGCACCCCCAGCCAGAGGTGTGTCGACCCGACGCGCACGGTCTGCGCCACCGCCGCGTCCAGCACGTCGATCATCGCGTTCGACGCATAGGCGTCGCCCGTGCACAGCCCCGAGAAGGACGACAGATCGGCGTAGTAGTCGCCCACGGACACCGGCGGCCAGTGGTCCACCGCCCCGACATTCCCGGAGCGACAAGTCGTCGTGCCGTACCCGCTGTAGGCGATCTGCATCACCGTGTCGTAGACCGCCATCCCGGCGAAGGCCTGCAGGCTGACATCGGCGAAGCCGCGCCAGATGCGACTGGGGGTCTGCCCCGTGTTCCCGATGTGCTGAGAGTCCGTGTAGACCGTGCCGTCGGACTTCCATGAGATCTCCTGGAAGGGGGAGACCCACAGCTGGGACGGGTCGAGCACGACGGGATACACCCGCTCCTCGTCGAGCAGCCATCCGGGGTCGGGGGTCAGCGAGACCACCCATCCCTGCTCGGTCCGCTCCACCGAGACCGACGCGTTCGCCGACGCCGGTTCGCGCCGCTCGGGGACACCGGACGAGTCCCACATCACGGGCACCGGCACCACGAAGACCCCGGCGCCGGAGTCGTCCAGGAACACCACCTCGCCGAGGTCGGTCGTCGTCGGCGTCAGGCCGGACGACTCCACCAGGAACCGGAACTCCGGCGCGTCGGCGGCCGGGTCCGGCCGCTCCCGCAGCACCAGCTCCTCCTTCACCTGCGCGCCCCGGAGCCGGTAGCGCAGGTCCACGCCCGGAAGCACGTCCGGATAGTCCACCTCATCCGCGGGACCCGGCGGCGGCAGCACCGCGTCCAGCGCGGACGGCTCGCGGTGCAGCGCCGCGACCTCGGTCACCGCGCCCTCCGATCTGGCCGCGCCGATCAGGGACCATGCCAGCGACCATCGATCGCGTGCAACGGTGAGGATCGGACCGTCTCCGGCCGCAGCGGCGAACACCGGCGCAAGCGGATGCGCCACCCCCGTCCAGCCGCCCGATGCCCCGCCGGCCTCCTGGCCGCGGCTCGGCGTCAGCCGGTTGCTGATCGGCGACCAGCCCGCCTCGGTCCGCACGTTGACCGGCTGGTCGGCGACCACGGCAGCCCGCAGACCGTTCGACAGCTCCAGATACGTCGTGCGCTCGTCCCGATCGACCACCTTCGCCGACGACAGCAGGCGCTCGTCCAGCGCCACCGGCTCGGATACGGATGCCAGCGTCGGCCGCGAGCCGTCGGACGCGGTCAGCGGTGCGAAATCGCCCTCCGGGATCGAGCCGCCGCCGCCCTCGCGCGAGGTGCTCGCCGGCGCGTCGAGCGCCGACACCGCGATCGGCGTCCGCGCAGCCCGCGCATCGGACGCCGGGGCGGCGAGGGCCCCGGCCGGGACGATCGACGACAGCACGAGGCCCGCGATCGCCGGCCCTGCGGTCCAGACACCTCGTCGCATTCGGACCCCCCGAGTCGGGCGGCCCGGAAGCCGCCCTGATGCCGACGCTATCGGCTCGCGGATTCGAGGCGCAAGGAACCCGGCCGACGTCGTCGATCGCGACGAAGAACTCGGAGCAGGGCGTCCGCTAGCCCGCGACCTCGGGCATGCTCGCCAGGAGATGGAACTCGTTGTAGACGAAGGGCCGGCCCGCCCACCTCGGGAACGGGAACGACCACTCCCGCTCGACCGACAGGGCGAGATCGGCGCAGAGCCGGCGCAGCACGTCGAAGTCGGCGAAGGCGAGGTGGGTCGGGTCCGAGTCGAAGCCGCGCTCCTGCGGCGTGATGAGCATGACCCGGCCGCCGGGTCGCAGGTACGGCAGATACCCGCGCATCAGCTCGAGCGCGACCGGGTACTCCAGATGCTCGACGAGGTGCGCGACGAGCAGCGTGTCGTAGCGCGCCGGACGCGCCAGCTCGGGGCTCGCGGCGAACTCCTCGACCGTGTAGGCCGGCAGACCGCGCTCCCGAGCGATGCGGACGAGGTGCGGGTTGTGGTCCACGCCGACCGAGCGCGGCGGGAGCGCCTGGAGCAGCCGGCCCGGGCCGCAGCCGATGTCGAGGGTCGCACCGAGGCGCAGCCGGCGGACGTCCGCGTGATAGGGCGCCTGAGCGCGGATCAGCCGCTTCCACCAGGCGCTCTGCAGCCGGTGCAGCCGGTGGGCGTAGTCCGCGCCGGAGGTGCCGGTGATCTCCGCCCCCGTCGACATGCGCCAAGTCTGGCAGACGGCGGGCTCGGCGCGACCCCGCTCGGTAGCCTGGAGCGGTGGCAGTGCCGAGCGTCGCACCCGACGTCCTCGTCGACGCGACGGCGATCCCGCCGGACCGCGGCGGGGTCGGGCGGTACGTCGACGAGCTGGTGCGGGCGCTGGACACGGCCGGGACGCCGGTGACGATCGCGTGCCAGGCGCGGGACGCCGAGCGGTTCCGCCGGTCCTGCCCCGGCTCGCCCGTGGTGCCGGTCGCCGGCATCGAGTCCCGGGCGCGCCGGCTGCTCTGGGAGCAGCTGCGCCTGCCCGCTCTCGCCCGCCGCAGCGGCGCCCGGCTCGTCCACTCCCCGCACTACACGATCCCGCTCGCGACCCGGCGCAAGCGGACGGTCGTCTTCCACGACGCGACGTTCTGGAGCGACCCGGGCGTGCACACCTCCGCCAAGCGCCGCTTCTTCCCCGCCTGGATGCGCCTCTCGCGGCGCCGCGCCGACGTGATCGTCGTGCCGAGCGCGGCGACCGCGCGCGAGCTCGGCGCCCATCTCGGCGGCGGCACCGAGTACGCCGTGATCCATCACGGCGTCGACCACGAGCGCTTCCGCCCGCCGTCGGCCGAGGCGATCGCCGCGACGCGGCAGCGGCTCGGGCTGCCGGAGCGCTGGATCGCGTTCCTCGGGAACATCGAGCCGAGGAAGAACATCGTCGCGCTCGTCGAGGCCTACGGCGAGGTCGCGGCCGGCTGGAACGGCGCGGCCGGGGAGCTCCCGGTGCTGGCGATCGCCGGCGCGAACGGCTGGGACGTCGACCTCGCGCCCTCGATCGCGCGCGTCCCCGCCCCCGGCCGAGTGCTCGAGCTCGGCTACCTGCCGCTGGAGGACGTGCCCGCCTACCTCGGCGGCGCCGTGCTCGTCGCCTATCCGAGCCTCGCCGAGGGCTTCGGCCTGCCGGTCCTGGAGGCGATGGCGTGCGGGGCGCCGGTGCTGACGACCCGGCGCGCGGCGATTCCCGAGGTCGCCGGCGACGCCGCCGAGTACACCGAGCCCGATGCCCCGTCGATCGCGGCGGCCCTGCGCCGCCTGCTCGCCGACCCGGCCCGTCGGGCGGAGCTCGGCCGGCGCGGCGTCGAGCGGGCCGCCGGGTTCACCTGGGCCGCGACCGCCGCGGCGCATCGCGCGCTCTGGGACCGGGTCCTGGCATGAGCGCCGTCGTCGTCCTGCTCGCGACCTACAACGGGATCGCGCACCTCGACGAGCAGGTCGAGTCGATCCTGCGGCAGACCGGCGTCGACGTCCGCGTCGTCGTCAGCGACGACGGCTCGACGGACGGCACCGCGCAGCGCCTCGCAGCGCTCGCCGCGGGCGAGCCGCGGGTCGCGCTGCTGCCGCCGGCCCCGCCGACCGGCCGCGCCGCAGCGAACTTCTACCGCCTGATCCGCGACGTCGCGCCGCGCGAGGGCGAGCTCGTCGCCTTCGCCGACCAGGACGACGTCTGGGAGGACCGCAAGCTGGAGACCCAGGTCCGCCTCCTGCACGAGCTCGGCGCCGACGTCGTCTCCGGCAGCGTGCTCGCCTTCGACGAGCACGGACGCGAGCGCCTGGTCAAGAAGGACTACCCGCAGCGCCGCCTCGACTGGCTGACGGAGAGCCCCGGACCGGGCTGCTCCTTCCTGATGACGCCGCGGTTCGTCGCGCTCGCGCGCCGCGTGCTCGCCGAGGTGCCGGAGGCCGCCGAGGCGGACTTCCACGACTCGCTGCTCTACGCGCTCGGGCGGGCCCGCGGCTGGCGGTGGCACATCGAGGGCGAGCCCCTGGTGCGCTATCGGCAGCACGGCGGCAACGTGCTCGGCGCGAACCAGGGCGCCGGCGGCGCCGCCCGCCGCCTCGGCATGATCCGCTCGCACTGGCACCGCCGCCAGGCGGTCCTGCACGCGATCGCCGGGCTGCATGTCGCCCCCGAGGCCGCCCGCGGCGAGCTCGAGCGCGTCCTCGGCCTGCTGCGCTCGACGCGGCTGCGCGACCGCTGGGCGCTCGCCCGGCTCGCGCCCCAGCTGCGCCGCCGGCCGCGCGACCGCTTCGTCATCGGCGCGCTGATCCGGCTGGGGGTCTGGTGAGCGAGCTGCGCGTCGTCCTCGCCCAGCTGCTCGCCGAGGTGCCGGGCGGGATCGGCCGATACGCGGCCGAGCTCGCGGCCGCGCTCGTCGAGACCGCGCCGGAGGGCCGGGAGGTGGTCGGCGTCGTCCCGGCGGCGACGGCCGAGGCGCTCGATCGGGTGCGCGCCGCCGTGCCCGGGCTCGAGCGGATCGCGGCGCTGCCCCGGTCGGGACGCGCGCTCGCGCTCGCCTGGCAGCTGGGCTCCGTCTCCCGTGCCGCGCTGCCCCCCGGCTCGGCGACGCACGGCACCAGCCTGCTGACGCCGTTGGCCCGGCGGCGGGGCGGCAGCGTCGTCGTCACGACCATCCACGACGCGGTGCCCTGGACCCACCCCGAGACGCTCACGAGGTTCGGCGCCCAGTGGCACCGGACGATGGGCCGCCGCGCGCAGCGCTTCGCCGACGCAGTCGTCGTCCCGAGCCGGGCGGTCGCCGACGAGCTCGCCGAGCGGCTGGACCTCGGGGACCGGGTGCACGTGATCGGCGGCGCGCCCTCCGCGCGCCTCGCCGTCCGCGCCGACGCCGAGGCCAGGGCGCGGCGACTCGGCCTGCCATCCGGCTACGTGCTCGCGGTCGGCACGCTCGAGCCGCGGAAGGGGCTCGACGCGCTGATCGCCGCGATGGCGCACCCCGAGGCGCCGGACCTCCCGCTCGTGGTCGCCGGTCCGCGCGGCTGGGGCGACGTCGACCTGGACTCGCTCGCCGCCGCCGCGGGACTGCCCGCCGGACGGCTCCTGGCCACCGGCCGGATCGACGACGAGGACCTCGCCGTCGTCTACGACCGGGCGACGGCGTTCGCGATGCCGAGCCGCGCGGAGGGCTTCGGGCTGCCGGTCGTCGAGGCGATGCGGCTCGGCGTCCCCGTCGTGCACTCCGACGCGCCCGCGCTCGTCGAGGTCGCCGGCGCGGCCGGGGTCGCGGTGCCGCTCGCCCCGGCGGACGGCTACCCGGCGCGCCTCGCCGCCGCACTCGCGGAGGCCGTCGAGCCCGCCCGCGCCGCCGAGCTGCGCGCCGCCGGGCTCGCGCGCGCGGCCGACTTCTCCTGGCGCCGCAGCGCGCAGGCCGTCTGGGCGCTGCACGCCGGGCTGCGCTGAGGCCGGACGGCCCGCTCAGGCGATCGACGCCGCTCAGCCGGCCCCGCTCAGCCCGCGACGGCCCCGCTCAGCCGGTCGGCGTCGGCGTCGGCTGCACCCGGCTGCCGGCGACCAGCGTGTGGATGTAGGCGAAGTCCGGGTCCTCCGGGTCGATCGTCGGGGGGGTCAGCTCGATCTTGTCGACGTCCTGGTCGCGCGCCTTCGTCGCGAGGTCGACGAGGGTGGAGAACATGCCGCGCGGGATGTCGGTGCGCACCGCCTGCGCCCCCGCCTCCATGATCGCGGCGAACTTCGAGAGCACCGTGCCGGGGTCGAACTGGCGCAGGATCGCCTCCTGCACCTCGCGCTGCCGGTTCATCCGGTCGTAGTCGGAGGTGGTGTACCGGCTGCGGGCGTACCAGAGCGCGTTGTAGCCGTCGAGCACCTGGACGCCCGGCTCGAGCCAGTAGTCCGCGGGGACGATGTTCTCCCCATCCTCCCACTCGCCGCCGACCGGCAGCGACTCCTGGACGTTCACGGTGATCCCGCCGAGCGCGTCGACGAGCTGCGCGAAGCCCTGCATGTCGATCAGCACGTAGTACTGGATCGGGATCCCGAGCGCGCCGGAGGCCGCGTCGACCATCGCCTGGATGCCGGGGCTGGAGCCCTGCGCGACCGCGTCCGGGTAGAGCTCCGGGCGGAACAGCTCCACCTCGGTGTAGATCGAGTTGAGCTGGCAGACGTCGACCGCGCAGCCGTCCCGGCCGTAGCCGTCCGGGTAGATCGGCTGCATCGGGCTGTCGGCGGAGAACGGCACGTTGTGCAGGTCGCGCGGCAGGCCGTACATGATCGCGTGCCCGGTGGCGACCTCGACGCTGAGCACCGAGGTCGAGTCCGGGCGGAGGCCGTCGCGGTCGTCGCCCGAGTCGGCGCCGATCAGCAGGATGTTGTAGTACCCGTCGACCGGCGGTGCGACCTCGGTGCCGACGAACACCGCGTCCAGCGTCGCGTTCGTCGAGCCGGCCGCGACGAACGCGTAGGCGCCGGCCCCGCCGAACAGCACCAGCAGCGCCGCCGTGACGACGCCGACCCCCGCGCGCGCCGCCCCGCCGAGGCGGACCAGGCGGGTGAGCCGCAGCGTGTCGAGCGCGAGCACGATCCAGAGCACCGGGTAGACCACGACGAGGATCTGGAACACGACGAGCACGGCCGGCATGGTGGCGAACGCGACGAACGCCGTCCGGTTCGCGAGCAGGAACACCAGCAGCACGAGCGCGATGACCCACCCGATGATCGTCATCGCGAGCCCGAACCGGCCGAGCCGCCGGTTGCCGGCGAGCACCTGGGCGGAGCCGGGGATCAGGAAGCCGAGCACCAGCAGCCACCAGGCGCGCCGGTCCATCACCTGCCGCGACTCGACGTCCGGATAGCGCACGGGCAGCGCGACCCGCTCCGCGACCGGGGCCTCCCGCGAGCTCACCGCGACTCCGCGAGCGCCCTGTTCTTCTCCTCGACCATCGCGGCGAGCGCCGCGGCGTGCTCGGAGAGCCGGGCGGCGAGACCCGGGTCGTGCGTCGCGAGGATGCGGGCGGCGAGCAGGCCGGCGTTCCGCGCGCCGCCGATCGCGACCGTGGCGACGGGGATGCCGGCGGGCATCTGCACGATCGACAGCAGCGAGTCGAGCCCGTCGAGCGTCTTCAGCGGCACCGGGACGCCGATGACCGGCAGCGTCGTCACCGAGGCGAGCATGCCGGGCAGATGGGCCGCGCCGCCCGCGCCGGCGATGATGACGCGGTACCCGGCGGCGGCGGCGGCCTTGCCGAAGGCGATCATCCGCTCCGGCGTGCGGTGCGCCGAGACCACCTCGACGTGGTGCGGGATGCCGAACTCGGTCAGCGCCTCGGCGGCGGCCGACATGACGCCCCAGTCGGAGTCGGAGCCCATGACGACGGCGACGAGCCCGTCTCGGGCCCCGTCGGATGGCGGCTTCTCGGTCACGCCAGCACGCTACCCGCGCTCGCTGCGGAACCGCCGATGCCGCGCCGCGCCGTCCGCGCGGCGCCTCAGTCGAAGGCGGCGGCCGCGGCGCGCGCGACGAACGCCGCGTCGTCGAGATCCGGGCCGCAGGCCGTCACGTGCCCGATCTTCCGGCCCGGGCGCGGGTCCTTGCCGTAGAGGTGCAGCGCCGCCGTCGGCTGGTCGGCGAGCGCGAGCCGACGGCACCGGTCGAGGTCGCCGTCGGCGGGGCCGCCGAGCACGTTGACCATGACGGTCCACGGCGCGCGCAGCTCGGTCGAGCCGAGCGGCAGGTCCAGGACGGCGCGCAGATGCTGCTCGAACTGGTCCGTCACGGCGCCCTCGATGCTCCAGTGCCCGGAGTTGTGCGGTCGCATCGCGAGCTCGTTGACGAGCACCCGCTCGTCGTCGGTCTCGAACAGCTCGACGGCGAGCATCCCGGTGACCCCCAGCCCGTCGGCGATCGACGTCGCGATGCGGGCGGCGGCCTGCGCGACGCGGCCGCCGTGCGGGGCGGGCGCGATGACCTCCGCGCACACCCCGTCGCGCTGCGTCGACTCGACGAGCGGGTAGAGCGCGGACTCGCCGCCGGGCCGCCGCGCGATCTGCTGCGCGAGCTCCCGCACGAAGCCGACGCGCTCCTCGACGAGCAGCGGCGGGCCGGCCGCGAGCCAGTCGGCCGCCTCGCCGGCGTCCCGCACCACGCGCACGCCCTTGCCGTCGTAGCCGCCGCGCGGGGTCTTGACCACCGCGACGCCGCCGTGCTCGGCGAGGAACGCCGCGAGCTCGGCGGCCGAGGAGACCGCCGCCCACTCCGGCTGCGGCACCCCGAGCTCCTCGAGCCGGGCGCGCATCTCGAGCTTGTCCTGCGCGTGGCGCAGCGCGTCCGGTCCCGGACGCACCGTCGCGCCGGCCGCGACGAGCGCGGCGAGCACCGGCTGCGGGACGTGCTCGTGGTCGAAGGTGACGACGTCGACGCCGCGCGCGAAGCCGAGCACCGTCTCCGCGTCGCGATGGTCGCCGACCGCGGTGGCGGCGAGCCCGGCCGAGGCGTGCTCCGACTCCGCGAGCACGCGCAGCTCCACGCCGAGCCGGATCGCCGCGGGGATCATCATCCTGGCGAGCTGACCGCCCCCGATGACGCCGACCGCGAGACCCACCCGACCACCCTAACGAGGCTCAGCTTGCCCACATGCTCGGTCAATAGGATCGGTGGCATCGAGAAAGTGCCTGCTGCCTTGGACGTATCGCCGGAACGGCCCTTGTCGCGCTCCGGCGCGCTCATCGCCCGCGTGCCCCGCTCGATCCGGGTGCTGGCGCGCCAGTTCATGCAGGTCGGCCTGGTGGGCCTCGGCGGGTTCGTCATCGACGTCGGCGTCTTCAACCTGCTGCGCTGGACGATGCCGGGGCTCGGCCCGATCATCCCGAAGATCATCTCGACCGGCCTCGCGATCGCCGCGAACTGGCTCGGGAACCGCTACTGGACGTTCCGCCGGGAGCGCCGGCAGGAGGTCGTGCGCGAGGGCGCCGAGTTCCTCGTCGTCAGCCTGATCGGGGCGCTCATCCCGCTCGCCTGCCTCGGCATCTCGCACTACGTGCTCGGGCACACCTCGCAGCTCGCCGACAACATCTCGGCGAACGTCATCGGCCTGATCCTCGGCACCGCGTTCCGCTTCACCTGCTACCGGCTCTGGGTGTTCAACCCCCGCCGCGGCGAGGCCGAGGACGCCCGCGAGCCGCTCACAGTCGGGGCTGCTCGCCAGACCGAAGGCGCCTGACCTCCCGGTCCGTGCGCTCGGCGTCGACCAGGTCGACGATCGCCGCCTGCACGAGCCCGGGCGTGCGGACCGAGCGCAGCACGGCGGTGTGGCCGCCGAGCTGCAGGATGACGTCGCCGCTGCCGGCGAACGCCTGCATCGGCGTGCGGCGCAGGCCCACCTCGACGACGCGCGCGTGCAGGATCTCCCGCCGCCGCCGGACCACCATCCCTTCGCGCAGGATCGTGCGCCGCGTGGTCACGGTGTAGCGGCGCGAGGCCCAGAACCACAGCGGCACGATGAAGCCGAACAGCACCACGAGGCCCGCGCCGCCCGCGACCGCCCAGCGCTGCCAGGGCTCGGGCACCCGGAAGAGGAAGTAGGCGACCGCCCCGACCGCCGCGACGAGCAGGATCGTCGGCAGCACCAGCATGCCGACGCTCGGCCGGAGGTCGGCGACCACCGACTCGGGCCCGCGCTCCGACTGCGACACACGTCATTGATAACGCAGATGGGTGACATCGCCCGCGAGAATCGCGGCCGGCTCCGCGGACCCGTCGACCGCGAGCCGCAGCGAGCCGTCGGCCCCGATGCCGAGCCCCGTCCCGGTCAGCACCCGGCCGTCCGGCAGCTCGGCGCGGACGCGGGCGCCGATCGTGCCGCACGCCGCCTCCAGCTCGGCGCGGATCCCGGACGACTCGATGTCGCCGCCGGCGTCCTCCAGGCGCGCGACGAGCGGGCCGAGCGCACCCAGATAGGCGGCGAGCACCCGGTCGGCGAGCTCCGCGGGATCGGCGGCGGCGCCGGACTCGATCGCGATCGAGGTCGCGGTCGGCACCGGCAGCTCGGACGCGGTCATCGCCGTGTTGATCCCCGCCCCGAGCACCACCGCGCCCTCCCCGACGACCTCGGCGAGCACCCCGGAGACCTTCCGGCCCTCGACGAGCACGTCGTTCGGCCACTTCACGGCCACCTCCCGGCCGGGCAGCCGCGCCGCGACCGCCTCCCGCACGGCGAGGCCGCCGAGCAGGGACAGCACGCCGAGCCGGTCCGCGGGGATGCGGCGCGGGCGCAGCAGCACCGAGACCGCGAGCGCGGCGCCGCGCCCGGCCGACCAGGTGCGCCCGAGCCGGCCCCGCCCGCCGGTCTGGTCGAGGGTCGCGAGCACGGCGAAGTCCGGCTGCGCGGCCGAGCGCTCGCGGCGCGCGAGCTCCGCGTTCGTCGAGTCGACGCTGTCGACGACCTCCAAGAGCGGGGCGACGATCCTGGCCGAGGGGAAGTCCATGGACCGAGCGTAGGGCTCGCTAGGGTGGCTCCCATGACCGATCCGCAGGCCCAGGACGACGCGACGACGCCCGACCTCTCGACGACCGCGGGCCGGATCGCCGACCTCAAGGCCCGCTACCACGAGGCCGTCACGGCGCCCGGCGAGGCCGCGATCGCCAAGCAGCACGCGAAGGGCAAGCAGACCGCCCGCGAGCGCATCGCCGGGCTGCTCGACCACGGCTCCTTCGTCGAGCTCGACGAGTTCGTCCGGCATCGCACGACCGCGTTCGGGATGGATCGCTCGCGGCCCTACGGCGACGCCGTCGTCACCGGGGTCGGCACGATCCACGGCCGCCAGGTCGCCGTCTACAGCCAGGACTTCACCATCTTCGGCGGCTCCCTCGGCGAGGTCGCCGGCGAGAAGATCGTCAAGGTCATGGAGCACGCGCTGAAGACCGGCGTGCCGATCATCGGGATCCTCGACTCCGGCGGGGCGCGGATCCAGGAGGGCGTCGTCGCGCTCGGCAAGTACGGCGAGATCTTCCGGCGGAACACCGCCGCCTCCGGCGTCATCCCGCAGATCTCGGTCATCATGGGCCCGGCGGCCGGCGGCGCCGTCTACTCCCCCGCGCTCACCGACTTCGTGGTCATGGTCGACAAGACGTCCCAGATGTTCGTCACCGGGCCCGACGTGATCAAGACGGTCACCGGCGAGGACGTCTCGATGGAGGACCTCGGCGGCGCGCTGACGCACAACAAGACCTCCGGCGTCGCCCACTACCTCGCCGCCGACGAGGACGACGCGCTGGACTACGTGCGCGCGCTCGTCGCGTTCCTCCCCGACAACAACTTCACCGACCCGCCGGTCTACGCGGCGGAGACGGAGCTGGAGATCGTCGACGAGGACCGGCGGCTGAACGCCGTCGTCCCGGACAGCGCGAACCAGCCCTACGACATCCTCACCGTCATCGAGCACATCGTCGACGCGGGCGACTTCCTCGAGGTGCAGCCGCTGTTCGCGCCGAACGTCGTGATCGGCTTCGGCCGGATCGAGGGCCGCACGGTCGGCGTGATCGCGAACCAGCCGAACGTCATGGCCGGCACGCTGAACATCGACGCGGGCGAGAAGGCGGCGCGCTTCCTGCGCTTCTGCGACGCGTTCTCGATCCCGATCCTGACCCTGGTCGACACGCCCGGCTACCTGCCGGGGACCGACCAGGAGTGGACGGGCGTGATCCGCCGCGGCGCGAAGCTGCTCTACGCCTACGCCGAGGCCACCGTGCCGCTGGTGACCGTCATCACCCGCAAGGCCTACGGCGGCGCCTACATCGTGATGGGCTCGAAGCAGATGGGCGCCGACCTCAACTACGCCTGGCCGACGGCCGAGATCGCGGTGATGGGCGGCCAGGGCGCGGTGAACATCCTCTACCGCGGCGAGCTGAAGCGCGCCGAGGAGGCCGGGGAGGACGTCACGGCGGTGCGCACCCGGCTCGCGAACGAGTACACCTACGAGGTCGCCTCGCCGTTCCTCGCCGCCGAGCGCGGCGAGCTCGACGGCGTGATCGAGCCGGCCGCGACGCGGGTCGTCGTCACCAAGGCGTTCCGGGCGCTGCGCACCAAGCGGGCCGCCGCGCCGCCGAAGAAGCACGGGAACATCCCGCTGTGAGCGCGAGCGGCGACGGCGACACGGCCTCGGACCCCGGCTCCCGGGCGGCCGACGACCTCGACCTGCGCATCCTCACCCCCGACCTCGCCCCGGAGGAGATCGCCGCGGTCACCAGCGTCGTCGCGGCGATGGTCGAGGAGCAGCGCGCCGCCGCGCGGGAGTCGGCCGCGCCGGAGGACCGCTGGCGCCGATCGACCGGCCCGCTCGCGCCGGACCCCCGCGGCTCGGGCGCGTGGCGTCGCGCGCTGCGGTGATTCGTGGCGGTTCCTCGACGGCGTGGACTAGCATCTCGGAGGGCGGGAGCGATCCCGCACCACCGTCCATCGCCCGACCGCGACTCGCTCGAAGGTCGCGCCATGGATGCGGATCAGGCCGATATTCGGGTTGTCGCTCTGATCCTTGAAAAGGGATGGCCGGGCGGCTCTCGCCCGGCCATCTCCTTCTCCGGCCGGCGGTCGATGAGGCCGTAGGCAGCCGCCGTCCGCCGGTCGAGGAGGCCGGTGGGCCGTCTCAGATCAGCGCCGCAGGAACGTCGCGACCGCCTCCGAGTGGTGCGTGTGCGGGAACAGGTCGAAGCCGGCGAGCCGGACGAGCCGGTAGCCGGCCTCCTCGAGCGTCCGGGCGTCCCGCGCCAGCGCGACCGGGTCGCAGGCGACGTAGACGAGCTGGGTCGCGCCGAGCGCGGCGATCGCCCGGGCGGTCCCGATGCCGGCGCCGGAGCGGGGCGGGTCGAGCACGACGACGGCCCCGTCGAAGCCGGCCGGCTCCGTGCGTCGGAGCCACCGGTCGACCCGCTCGGCGGTCGCGGTCGCCGCCGGGAGCGCCGCGAGGTTCTCGGCGGCGTGCGCCGAGGCGCGCGGGTCCGACTCGACCGTCTCGACCCTGGTGGCCTCGCCGCCGAGGTCCGCGAGCGCCGAGGCGAGCAGCCCGACGCCGCCGTAGAGGTCGAGGTTGCGCGCCGCCGGATCGAAGCGGGCCGGGTCGATCGCCTCGCGGACGGCCCGCACGAGCACGCCCGGCGCCTCGCGGTGCACCTGCCAGAACCCGGTGTCGTCGACGCGGAGGACGCGCGCGCCGACGCGCGCCTCGATGACGCTCGGCACCTGGTCGCCGACGACGAGCCGGAGCCCGTCCGGGGTCGCGATCGCGTCGACCCGCTCGGCGCCCTCGAAGCGCTGCTCGAGCACGGCCGCGATGCCGGGGACGGCGAGCGGCAGCGACGCGACCGGCACCACCCGGTGCGAGCGCGCGGCGTACGGCCCCGGCCGCCCGTCCGGCCCGACGTGCAGCCGCACGCGAGTGCGCCAGCCGAGGCCGCCCGTCTCCGCATCCCCGGGTGCCGCCCGAACCGCCTCCGCGGCGCCCGAGGCGTCGGCCGCCCGATCGCCGGAGACCGGATCGCCGGTCGAGGAGGCCGCCCCGGCGGCCGTCTCGAGGTCGCCGCCCGCAGCCTCCCCGGCGGCCTCCCTGCCGGCGCCCAGCGCCGCCTCGACCCGCGCGTCGTCGACGCCGCCGAACCGGCGCAGCGCGTCCCGCAGCACCTCGCCCTTGAGCGCGCGCTGCCGGGCGAGGGCGATGTGGCCGAACTCGGCGCCGCCGGCGCGCGCCTCCGGGGCCCGCTCGATCGAGGCCTCCCGCCAGACGTGCGGCACCCGGTCCGGCGAGGCCTCCAGCACCTCGACCGCGACGGCCCTTGCGAACGACCGCTTCGCCTCGGCGACGACCGCACGCACCCGCTCGCCCGGGATCGCGTCGGCGACGAACACCACGCGGCCCTGCCCGTCCCTGGCCACCCCGACGCCGCCGTGCGCGATGGCGGTAACGTCGAGGTCCAGCGCGTCCATCCGTCCAGCCTAGGGAGCCGAGTTGCGCCTCACCCTCGCGTCCACCTCGCCGTCCCGCCTCGGCCTGCTGCGCATGGCGGGCGTCGAGCCCGTCGTCGTGCCGCCGGAGGTCGACGAGGTCGCGATCGCCGAGGCCGCCGGCGGCCGGGAGGACCCGCGGGAGCTCGTCGAGCTGCTCGCGGTCGCCAAGGCGGAGGCGGTCGCGGCGGCCGCCGGCCCCGAGGCCGGGCTCGTGCTCGGCTGCGACTCCGTGTTCGAGCTCGACGGCGTGGTCTACGGCAAGCCGCACCACGCGGTGGTCGCCGCGGCGCGCTGGCGCGCCATGCGCGGGCGCACCGGCGTCCTGCACACCGGCCACTGCCTGATCCAGGCGGCGACCGGCGATCGCGGCACGGCCGTGGTCTCGACCTCCGTCGACTTCGCGGACGTGTCCGACGAGGAGATCGACTGGTACGTCGCGACCGGCGAGCCGCTCCCGGTCGCCGGCGCGTTCACGCTGGAGGGCCTCGCCGCCCCGTTCATCCGCCGCGTCGAGGGCGATCCCCACTCGGTCGTCGGGCTCTCCCTCGCCGCGCTGCGCGAGCTCGCCCTCGGCCTCGGCGTCGCCTGGCCGGCGCTGACCGGCGCGGAGGCGCCGGCCGGCTGATCGGGCGCGCCGAGGCCCGATCCCGTCGCCGCATCCGGCGCTCGTGTCGCCTGCGCGAAACGACAGGAGGCGCCCGGCTCTTTTGTGAGCGCCTTACAAGGGACGCCGCAGGCCGGTCAATAGGCTGGGACCACTATGGCTCGCATCACGAAGCTGCTCGTCGCCAACCGCGGCGAGATCGCGGTCCGGGTGATCCGCGCCGCGAGGGACGCCGGCATCCGCACCGTCGCCGTCTACGCCGACCAGGATCGCGACGCCCGGCACGTCCGCCTCGCCGACGAGGCGTACGCCCTCGACGGGCAGACCAGCGCCGAGACCTACCTCGTCATCGACAAGCTGCTCGGCGTCGCCCGCCGCTCCGGCGCGGACGCGGTGCATCCCGGCTACGGCTTCCTCGCGGAGAACGCGGAGTTCGCCGAGGCGGTGATCGCCGCCGGGCTGATCTGGATCGGCCCGTCGCCGGACGCGATCCGCGCCCTCGGCGACAAGGTCTCCGCCCGGCACATCGCCGAGCGGGTCGGCGCGCCGCTCGCGCCGGGGACGCTCAACCCGGTCGCCGCCGCAGACGAGGTCGTGGCGTTCGCCGACGAGCACGGCCTGCCGGTCGCGATCAAGGCGGCCTTCGGCGGCGGCGGACGCGGGCTCAAGGTCGCGCGGACCCGCGAGGAGATCCCCGAGCTCTTCGAGTCGGCGGTGCGCGAGGCGACCGCCGCGTTCGGCCGCGGCGAGTGCTTCGTGGAGAAGTACCTCGACCGGCCGCGGCACGTCGAGACGCAGTGCCTCGCCGACGCGCACGGGAACGTCGTCGTCGTCTCCACCCGCGACTGCTCGCTGCAGCGCCGCCATCAGAAGCTCGTCGAGGAGGCGCCGGCGCCGTTCCTCACCGAGGCGCAGCGGCGGCAGCTGGTGGACAGCTCGAAGGCGATCCTGCGCGAGGTCGGCTACCTCGGCGCCGGCACCTGCGAGTTCCTGATCGGCGCCGACGGCACGGTGTCCTTCCTCGAGGTGAACACGCGGCTGCAGGTCGAGCACCCGGTCTCCGAGGAGGTGACGGGCATCGACCTGGTCCGCGAGCAGTTCCGCCTCGCCGAGGGCGGCGTGCTCGACTACCCCGACCCGGAGCCGCAGGGCCACTCGTTCGAGTTCCGGATCAACGGCGAGGACCCGGCGCTCGGCTTCATGCCCTCCCCCGGGCCGGTCAACGCCCTGCGGTTCCCGGGCGGCCCCGGCATCCGCGTCGACTCCGGCGTGACCACCGGCGACGTCATCTCGGGCGCCTTCGACTCGCTGCTGGCGAAGGTGATCGTCACCGGCGCGACCCGCGAGGACGCGCTGGAGCGCGCCCGGCGCGCGCTCGACGAGTTCGAGGTCGCCGGCCTGCCCACCGTGCTCCCGTTCCACCGGAAGGTCGTGCGGGACCCGGCGTTCACCGCCGAGCCGTTCGCCGTCTACACCTCCTGGATCGAGCAGGAGTGGGTCAACGACCTCGAGCCCTGGTCGGGCGAGCTCGCCGAGCCGAGGTCGCCGGCCGCCCGCACCACCGTCGTGGTCGAGGTGGGCGGCAGGCGGGTCGAGGTGAGCCTGCCGGCGCGGCTGATCGGCGGACCCGCCGGCGCGGCCGCGACGCCGCCGCGGCGCCGCTCGCACGCCTCGGTGAACACCGCGACCGGCGACGCCGTCAAGGCGCCCATGCAGGCGACGATCGTGAAGGTCGCCGTCGAGGAGGGCCAGCGGGTCGTCAAGGGCGAGACGGTCCTGGTGCTCGAGGCGATGAAGATGGAGCAGCCGCTCGCGGCCCACAAGGACGGCGTCGTCACCGGGCTGAACGCCCCCGTCGGGCAGACCGTCTCCAGCGGGCACCTGCTGCTGTCGATCGCGGACTGAGCGGCACCCGGGGAACAAGGGGGGGGTCCAGGGGTGGACGGCGAACGCAGGAACGTCATCGCGCGCTTCCCGATCATCTGGTACTTCGTCTTCGCGATCGCCGGCGCCTGGCTCGTCTGGCTGCCCTGGAACCTCTCGCGGAACGACTGGGGCGTGCTCCCCTACTCGATCGAGGGCGACACGACCCCGTTCATGGCGGTGTCGACGTTCGTCGGTCCGACGCTCTCGGCGCTCATCGTCTCCGCCGCCATCGGCGGCGGGCGCGAGGTCGTGCGCTTCCTCAAGCGCTTCCTGATCTGGCGGGTCGGCTGGGGCTGGTGGGCGATCGCGCTGCTCGGCCTCCCCGTCTTCGCGACCATCGGCGCGCTCCTGACGCCCGGCGTCGCCGCCTCGTTCGCGCCCCTCGCCGACCCCGGCGGGGTGCTGCTCGGCTCGGTCGTGTTCTTCTTCTGGCCCGCGCTGGTGATCGGCGGGCCGCTCGGCGAGGAGCCCGGCTGGCGCGGCTTCGCCCAGCCGCGCATGTCCGACCGGCTCGGGCCGCTCGCGGGCACGCTCGTGCTCGGCGTCGTCTGGGGCGTCTGGCACTCGACGATCTGGACGAGCGGCGACTGGACCGAGCCGACCTGGCAGAACATGGTCGCGCACACCGTCTGGCTCGCGATCGTCTCCGTCTTCTACGCGTGGGTCTACCACCGGACGGGCGGCAGCATCCTCATCGCGATCGTCATCCACGCCGCGATGGACGCCTTCCCGAACGCGATCCTGTTCCCGATGTTCCCGGCGCTCGGCACCATGACCGAGTGGGGCGTGCTCACCGCGTACATCGCGAACCTGATCGGCTACGGCCTGCTGGCGATCCTCGTCATCGCGTTCACGCGAGGCCGGCTCGGCCTGCCGAGGGGCCAGGCCGCGCCCGCCTGAACCCGGTCAGTGCACGATGTGCATCGCCCGAGCGGCGTCGGTGATCGCGCCGGACAGCGACGGGTAGACCGAGAACGCCATGGCGAGCTCGTCCACGGTGAGCCGGTGCTCGACGGCGATCGAGATCGGCAGGATGAGCTCCGAGGCCTTCGGCGCGACCACCACGCCGCCGAGCACCTGCCGGGTGGTCGTGGTGGCGAACAGCTTGACGAAGCCGTGCCGGATGTCGAGCATCTTCGCGCGCGGGTTCGGCGACAGCGGCAGCTTGAAGATGACGCCGCGGACGGTGCCGTCCTCGACCTGCGGCTGCTGCCAGCCGACGGTCGCGATCTCGGGGCTCGTGAAGATGTTCGCGGTGACGTTCCGCAGCTCGGTCGGCTGGACGATGTCGCCCATCGCGTGGAACACCGCGGTGCGCCCCTGCATCGCGGCGACCGAGGCGAGCGGCAGGAAGGCCGAGCAGTCCCCGGCCGCGTAGATCGACGGCACGCTGGTGCCGGCGACGCGGTTCACCCGGATGCGCCCGGAGTCGTCGAGCAGCACGCCCGCCTCCTCGAGGCCGATCCCCGCCGTGTTCGGGATGGAGCCGACGGCCATCAGGCAGTGCGAGCCGTCGACGGTGCGGCCGTCGGAGAGCGTCACCCGCACGCCGTCCCCGACGCGCTCGACCCGGTCGGCGCGCGACCTCCCGAGCACCTCGAGGCCGATGGCGTCGAACACCTCCTGCAGCACGAGCGCCGCGTCGACGTCCTCGCCGGGCAGCACCCGATCGCGGCTGGAGACGAGCGTCACCCGGGAGCCGAGGTGGCGGTACGCGGAGGCGAACTCGGCGCCGGTGACCCCGGAGCCGACGACGACGAGGTGCTCGGGGAGCATCTCGAGCCCGTAGAGCTGGGTCCAGGTGAGGATCCGCTCGCCGTCCGGCCGCGCCGCGGGCAGCTCGCGCGGGCGCGCGCCGGTCGCGACGACGACGGTGTCGGCGGGGACCTCCAGCCCGTCGTCCTCGCCGGCGGAGCCGGTCGACCCCGTCGAGACGACGACCCGCTCCGGACCGTCGAGACGTCCCTCGCCCTCGACGATGCGCACCCCGGCCTGTTCCAGCTCGCGGGTCATGTCCGTCGACTGCGCGGCGGCGAGCCGCAGCAGGCGCTCGTTGACCACGCGGAGGTCGACCGTCACCTGCCCCGGGTCGATCGACTGCGGCTCGCGGGCATCGTCGCGCAGCCGGATGCCGAGCTCGGACGCGCCGCGCACCGTCGAGGCGATCTCGGCGGTCGCGATCAGCGACTTGGACGGCACCACATCGGTGAGCACCGCGCTGCCGCCGACCCCGCGCCGCTCGACGAGGGTGACCTCGGCCCCGAGCTGGGCGCCCGCGAGCGCCGCCTCGTAGCCGCCCGGCCCTCCGCCGAGGATCGCGATGCGATGCTTGCGCCCGAACTCGTTGACCACGGCTCCATTCTGGCGCCCCCGCCGAAGCGGGCGAGCACCGGCGTGGGAGCGGCGAGCGGGAGGGGCGGGGTCAGAAGAGGCGCTTGGTGGCGATCTCCGCGCCCTTGGCGAGCGACTCGAGCTTCGCCCAGGCGATGTGCTGGTGCACGCGGCCGCCGAGGCCGCAGTCCGTGGAGGCGATGACGGCCTGCGGGCCGACGAGCCTCGCGAAGTTCTCGATCCGCTGCGCGACGAGCTCCGGGTGCTCGACGATGTTCGTCGAGTGGCCGACGATGCCGGGGACGAGGAGCTTGCCGTCCGGCAGCTTCGTGTCCTCCCAGATCGTCCACTCGTGCTCGTGCCGCGCGTTCGCCGCCTCGAAGGAGTAGGCGACCGCGTTGACGTCGAGCATCGTGTCGACGATGTGCTTGAACTCGATGTCGGTGGTGTGCGGACCGTGCCAGGAGCCCCAGCACAGGTGGAAGCGGATCTGCTCGGTCGGCAGGCCGGCGAGCGCGTGGTTCAGGGCCTCCAGCCGGATCCGGGTGAATGCGATGTACTCCTCGACCGTGGGCTCCGGGTTGATCGCGTCCCAGTTCTCGGCCATCGACGGGTCGTCGATCTGCAGGATCAGGCCGGCGTCGGTGATCGCCTTGTACTCGTGCTTGAGCGCCTCCGCCCAGGCCCAGATGTGCTCCTCCTCGGTCGCGTAGTAGTCGTTGACGATGCGCGCCGCGCTGCCGGGCGAGATGGCGGTGATGAAGCCGTTCTCGGCGCCGGTCGTCGCGATCGCGGTCTTCAGGTTCGCGATGTCGGCGGCGACCAGCTCCTGGCCGCGGTACTCGATCGGCCCGGTGACCGAGGGGAACAGCGTCGCGGTGCGGCCGCTGTAGATCGCGGTCGGGTCGGCGTAGACGTCGGCGAACGCCTGGCGGTCGCGGCGGTCGGAGAACGAGGTGAGCCGGATGTCGCCCGGCGTCGAGCGGTGCGGCGGCTCGTTGAAGGCGTTCACCTCGGTGATCGAGAGGCCGGTCACCCGCTGGAACGAGTAGACCCACCACGCTCCGTAGTCGGTCGGGTTCGAGCTCGCCTTGCCGAACTCGCCGTCGCCGACCGCGGTGATCCCGACGTCGAGCTGACGCTGCACGAGCCCGGTGATGGCCTCCTGGAGCAGGGCGTCGTACTCGGGCGTGCGCAGCAGCGTGAACCCGTCGTCGTCGAAGTCGCGCGCGCCGTTCGCGGCGACGAGCTCGTCGGTGCGGGGGAGGCTCCCGGCGTGGGAGACCTGGATGCGGTCGGTGCTGGCCTGCATGGCTGCCTCGTTTCGTCTCGGATCGGAACGCAGCACGGCCCGGGCCGGACGGCCCTGTACGGCGCGAGGCTTCGCGTGCGCACTGCGCGAACCAGTGTGGCACGGTCGCGCTCCCCGCGGGCGCAGATGGCGAACCGTGTCACGATCCCGCCTCGGATGGCGGACTCCGGATGCCCGCTTAGCATGGTGCGATGATCGCGAACCCCCTCGACGACCCGCACGCGGACCCGAAGGCGATCGCCGCCGAGGCGGCCGCCCAGATCGCCGCGGCGACCGGGGTCGCGACGCACGAGATCGCCCTCACGCTCGGATCGGGCTGGGCGAGGGCCGCCGACCTGATGGGCGAGACGGTCGCGGAGCTGCCGGCCACCGACATCGTCGGCTTCGGTGCGCCCGCCGTCGTCGGGCACGTCGGCACCCTGCGGTCGGTGCGGCTGCCGGACGGCCGGCACGCGCTCGTGATCGGCGCGCGGACCCACTACTACGAGCGGCACGGCGTCCGCCGGGTCGTGCACGGCGTGCGCACCGCGGCAGCGGCGGGCGCGCGCGTCATGGTCCTCACCAACGGCGCCGGCGGCATCAAGGAGACCTGGGGGCCGGGCACCGTCGCGCTGATCTCCGACCACATCAACCTCACCGCCGACTCCCCGCTGGAGGGGGCGACGTTCGTCGACCTCACCGACCTCTACGCCGCCCGGTTGCGCGCGATCGCGCGCGAGGTCGACCCGACGCTCGACGAGGGCGTCTACGTGCAGTTCCGCGGGCCGCACTACGAGTCGCCGGCGGAGGTGCAGATGGCGCGGATCATCGGCGGCCACATCGTCGGCATGTCGACGGCGCTCGAGGCGATCGCCGCGCG